>CAACVE010000070.1_pt1 | contig 18063 bp, 1 predicted proteins | sample 2381751 | NCBI WGS metagenome assembly CAACVE01 (sample SAMEA5211968, study PRJEB30684) | marine metagenome | biome: Marine; feature: Epipelagic; material: Water | collected 2015-10-15 | depth 2000 m | reverse complement strand
TGACTGGAGTTCAGACGTGTGCTCTTCCGATCTTAATGATACAGGAAAACCGTTCTTTAAAGACGTAGATGACTATCTGAATCAGTCTAATGACACAGTTGCCATTACAGCGGCTCAGAAGTTTGCAAACATGATGTATGGTCTTGACGAAGACTATGAAGCTAAGCTTCCAGAAAATGAATTTCTTAAGGAATTCAAGTTTGTGGACAAGAGTCTTAGGTTGGTGAATTCAGAAGGTGCTCTTGTCGATATGGAAGGGAATCGAATTGATGAGTTTGGTAGATTTGTCGATGACGATGGAAATCCAACAGACAAGACGGGCGACAGGGTAGACGATGAGGGCAACTATTCCGTTGATAGGTCTCCCTTCCTTGACGACTCAGGAAAACCAATCGAAGAAGAAGTAGAGGCAGAGAAGAAGCCAGCCGCAAAGAAAAAGGCAAGAAAAAAGAAGGCTGAAGCCACTGCCCCTGCCGAAGAAAGCGCGGAAGCTGAGGTTGAGGCTGAAGCATAAGATATCAGTTTTGGATAGTGGCTATGCCGGTTAGTGCGTTACATCGCTTCCGGTATAGCCATTTTTTTATATAGTGGAATAAGCAACTATGGCAGCAAAATTTAATATAGTCGCTGAACTTATCCTGCGAGGGCCGAAGAACCTGCGTCCTGTTGTTGCTGATATTAAGCGTCAGCTATCAGGAATTTCAGCCGATATTGATATTAAGGTTTCTTCCAAGCAGGCTCGGCAGCTAGCCGCCATCAATAGTCAGGTAAACAATTTCAACAAAACGGCAGGCAAGCTAAGTCGCACCACCTCAAATGTTGCATCCAATTTGGCAGGACTGTCTTCTTCTTCAAACAGCGCTGCTAAGTCCCAGAAGAACTTATCTACTCAAGCCAAAAATAACTCCAAGTCCATGCAGGCCGTGGCTAATGATACCCAGAAGGCGGCGACAGCTATGCAGGCTTTTGGGGCGCAGTCTGCATTGGCCATTAAGAGATTTTTGGCCTTTGCTATTCCAACGGGAATATTGGTTAAGTTTACAACCGCCGTCAAAGGAGCCGTAACGGACGCCATTGACTTCGAGAGACAGTTGATCAGGATTCAGCAGGTCACTGGAAAGACCGCCCAGCAACTTAGCGGCCTTACAAAAGAAGTAACAAGGCTGTCTACGACCTTTGGCGTTTCCTCTGCTGAACTTCTTAACATATCTCGTATTTTAGCTCAAACGGGATTGTCTGCCAAGGACACAAAGGTTGCCCTTGAAGCCTTGGCAAAAGCATCTCTTGCTCCGACATTCAGAGACATAGAGAATACCGCCGAAGGTGCTATTGCTGCTATGGCCGTGTTTGGAGTTACGGTTGATCAACTTGAATCCAAGCTTGGTTCTATTAATGCTGTAGCTGGTAAATTTGCAGTTGAAGCGGAAGATATTATCTTTGCTTTGCGTAGAACTGGCGCTGCCTTTAAAGCGGCTGGCGGCAACATGGAGGAATTGATTGGTCTCTTTACGTCAGTTAGGGCGACAACTCGTGAATCAGCGGAAACTATCGCTACTGGTCTTAGAACTATTTTTACTAGAATTCGTAGACCCAGAACCATTCAGTTCTTAAGACAGCTAGGGGTAGAGTTACAGGATGCGAAAGGACAGTTTATTGGCCCACTTGAAGCCATTAAGCAATTAAATCAGGCGTTGGGCGGCCTAGCCACGACTGACCCCAAGTTCGGCCAAATTGTAGAAGAGCTTGGTGGCTATCGTCAGGTTTCTAAAGTTATTCCTCTTTTAAAAGAATTTGCAAAATCTCAAGCAGCAATACAAGTAGCACAAGCAGGAGGCGCATCCCTAGCTAAAGACGCCATAACCGCGCAAGCAGCCCTAGCCGTCAAGCTAACCAAGGTTAGGGAAGAATTTGCGGCCTTGTTTAGAGAAATAGCCTCCAGCACAACTTTCAAGAGCTTCGCATCAGTTTCCTTGTCTGTGGCTAATGCTTTTATCAGGGTTGGCAAGGCACTCAAGCCGGTTCTTCCCTTGCTGGCTGCTATGGCGAGTCTTAAGCTGGTAAGCCTCGGAACGCAGTTTGGCGCGGGTTTCCTTGGTGCGGGCAAGGCTGGGGGCGGGGCTAGGGCCGCTGGAGCGGCGGCTGGAGGCGCGGTAACTGGGCAGGGGTCAAAAGTTCTGCAAGCATCTAATCAAAAACTTGCAACCGCAGTAGGCTTGGCCCGGACGGCCATTATTAATAACACCACTTCTGTAGGTAAACTTCAAAGCGCGATCACGCAATTGATTGCTAGCAATGAGAAATTGTCTACTGTGGTTAGAACCAGAGCGGCGGGCAGGCAGCCAAAGGGCTTTGCTGGCGGCGGAGTTGTTCCGGGTGCTGGCAATCGTGATAGCGTTCCTGCCAGATTGACGCCGGGTGAGTTTGTTATGCGGAAGTCTGCCGTTAAAGCGATGGGGACACAAAGGCTTCATAATCTTAACAGAAGGGCGACTGGAACGCCTTCATATGGCGGAGAATCGAAGCCTACTAAGAGCCAACTAAAAGAGAGACAGCAGGTAGAAAGAGATATTCAACTAAGTGGTCGCAGTGGAAAGCGTGTGCAAACACTTCAAATTGGGGATGCGGCTAATAAATTTGGGGGATTTTTCCTTGAGCCTATTCCCTCAAAAGATAGATATAAGGTGCAGGTGCATAAGGGCGTACACGTAAAGAAAGTTATAGATCATTTTGGGGGGAAAAATGAGAAGCGGAATCCCTACAGACATTTGGAACAAGTTAGAATTCCTCTTACGCTGGGCTTTATGGAACAGGAGACAGCAAAAGAGTTTCAGAAGAGAGCGGCTCAGTTATATACAAAAGTTATAGAAACTATGGCCCTAGAATATTCTGGCAATTTCCCGGGGCTCAAAATAGACTATGGGAGCGTCGAGGAGATAGCACAGAAAAGCAATCTTAAGGGTGTAATTGGGGGTATATTTGAGGGGTTTGTCAGTGTCTTAAGTAGGAATGTAGGCAAGGGCAGCAATGACGAAGACTTTGATTTCAAAAATATAAAGGGCAATACTCAAATATTTGAAAAATTGTTCGGGGCCTCTGACTCGTCCATTATAGCGGCAGACACAAAGCGATCATTCAGGGATGCAGGGCAGTTTGTCAAAAAAGCCATTAACTTTTCATTAACCGGGGTCGCCAAGGGCCCTCCGAAGCCAGGGCAGATTCCTCCGTCGCTGTTCCAAGACAAACAATTGCTGATAGGGAGGGAGACAGAGGGTGCGGAGAAGGAGGCTACTGGCGTAGGGAAGCGACTTATTCGCAGGGACTCAGCAGCGGGAAAAGCCTTTGTCCCTGCGGCTGCCGGTGGGTCTGTTTATGGTTCAGATAGCGTTCCAGCCATGCTCACGCCTGGTGAGTTTGTCATCAATAAGTCGTCTGCTGCCAGGCTAGGCGGCGCAACTCTTAATAGAATGAACAAGGCCAAGGGCTTTGCCAAAGGCGGATGGGTTGGAGTTCAGGGCTTTGCTGAAGGTGGGGGCGTTGGGCAAGCTGTGAAAAGTCGGTTGGGGCAGGCGACCACCTGGACGGGTGGAGTCATGATGCCTCAAGGAAAAGCTGAAATGACCCAAGTCATAGAGTCATTAAAGGGCCTTGCTCAATCGACAAAAGAAGCAGATCAGATAACAAGACAGTACCTAGAGCAGCTTACCGAGGGCAAGGACTCTAATGAGGCGCTGGAGGTGGTTACGGATCGTGTGCGGAAGAAACAACAAGCGGCGCTCAAGAAGGGACTTCAATCCAAGCACGGCACCAAGGCTCAGCGTGACGCAGGCGGCCCGGAAGAACCTCCTGTGAAACAAGCGGGGGCGGTTTTAGAGGGATTTAGCACAAAGGCTTTAATTGCTACGCAGGGCTTGTCTTTGCTTGCGGCTTCGATGAAGCGAGTAGACGGAGAGACTTTTAGCTTACAAAATGTTTTAGGGAATTTTGGCGCAAGAGTCAGCGCAAATGTTATTTTACTGCAAACCCTCTCACCGGCGGCGTCCGCACTCAGGAACGGATTCACCAGCGCTGTGACCTCATTGAAGGTTAAAACAACTGCTGATAGGGCAGACGCCACAGCAACTGGTACTCATACGGGGTCGGTTACCGGGGATACGGCTGCTTTGAATGCGCACGAAGCGGCAGCAGCGAAGTCGGCCAAGCTCAATCAGAAGCTTGCCATAGGAGCGGCTATCGTTGGCTCCGTTCTGAGCGCTTTTGGTGATGAGATATCGAGAACCGCGCAGGTAACGATAGATGCTTCTAGAGATTCAGCAGAAGCGCAAGGAGCAGCTTCTAAAAAGGCGGCAGGACAAACCCTGTCAGCATCAGGCCAGTTGCTGGCTAGCGGTGCTGCTCTTGGATCAGCCTTTGGGCCCATAGGGACTATAGTAGGTGCTGTTGGAGGCGCGTTTATTGGATTGATAGGCCATACCAAGCGGCTAGCTGCTGCCCAAGCGGAAGCCGCCAAGTCAGTCAGAAAAAATCGGTTTGAAGACGCTTCAGAAAAATTTGTTAATACCATGCAGGACATTGATTCCAAGCGTGTAAATGCCGCCAAGGGTCGGCTTGCTGCTGAAAAAGCGATAAGGGAGCAGATTACGCAACTTCAAAATGTAGCTGACCCCCGAGGGGCAGGCAAAACAGAGGCCGAGGGATTCCAAAAGGGGCTTCTCAGTGCCACGGCGAGCATTTATAAACTCAGCGAGGATATAGCGAAAGGATTTGAGTCTGGCCCGAAGGGTATGAAGGCGTTCTTGAAGCAGATTCAAACGTTCGAGGAGGCCGTCAGATTAGCGAGACCCGACCTCAAGCCTGGTGAGATAAGAGGATTCTTTGAAGATATATTTGACAGTGTTCATGATGCCGCAGACGCCGCAAGAAATATAGCTAGAGCGGCTTTTGAAATGTCGCAGAGACAACTTCAATTTTCTAGACTTGGAAACGCGATTGAAGATGCAGCAAAGCGTGCGGAAGCCGCTGCTCAAATACTTAGTAATATTGAATCTATCTTTGCTGGTGAGGTCATAGATCCAGAATTTACCGGCCCAATTGAACTCGATAACCTAGAGAGCTTCCAGAATGTGACCGATCTAAACGCTTTTTCTGTAGCTGTCCGTTCTGTAACCGAGCCATTGAAAGCTCTTGGTGCAGGAGTTCCCGGAATTGAAGATACCCTAAACGGGATGGCGAAAGAAGCCGAGGGCACCGCCGCAGTATTCCAAAAACTTCCCGCTATTCTATTGAAATCAACAAGCGCGAAGACAAAAGCCGGGGAGGACATTGATCTCGTTACCGCCTTGGAAGATAACCTTAAAGATGCCTTTGGGGATAGACCCGGCGCAGTTACCAACACTATAATAGGCGTAATTGTAGGAAATCTTCGGGGAAAATTGGCCAAGAGCGGAACTGAGCTTGGTGACATTATAGATGATATACGAAATAATGCCGTTGGAGTAGCCGAAGAGCTAAGCAAGGGAGTCGGGGAAAACTTAGGCAAGGCACTGAAGCAGGCTGGGGAAGGGCTGGTTAGTGAGACTAATAGAATGCTCAAGGGCTTTGCTACGGCTGCTAGGTTGCAGCAGCAAATACAGGATCAAATACTTGGCCAATTAAAAAGCAGACTTGACAATGAAAAGTATATTGCTGAAGTTACCGGCCAAGCTTTCAGTGAAAGAGCCGCCTTAATAGCTCAAGAAGCCGAGACCCAAAACGCCCTTGGCGTTGGCACAGGAGGGCCGCTGCCGAAGACTATAAAACAACTGAGCGCGGAGCTTACAAAATATTCAAACTTAGCACATGAAGCAAGGGTAAACCTAGACAACGCCGCGCTTGGCGAGACGGCGATAGCGGCAGGCAAAGAGCTTGTTAATATGAATAGCAAGGTCTCTAATCTTATCAGGGGTCTGAAGTCACTGAACGATATCAATAAACGACACATTCAGGTTATTAAAGATGAAATATCTGAAAGACTAAGAAGCAAACAGGCGATGAGCAAGTTTGTTCAAGACTTTGTGTTCTCCTCAGATAAAGGGCGAGAAGCTACGGTTAGAGCTATTGCGGCAACGAGAGTAGCAACCGCTGCTTCCAGAGGTAAGTTTGCAGATATTCCATCGTCAGCACCTCTTTCTGGGTTTAGTGATGAAGATAGAGCCATGCTTGGCCAGTTCCTGAGTGGGCCTTTAGGTAAAGCCAGATCGAAAATATTTGGTGACATTACTGCGGACGAAGCAACTACACTAAACAGGCTGGGGGTTACGACGCCGGAGGGGGGCCGAGCGGAGGCTACTGGAGAAGAAAGGAAGCTGCTGCTGTCATTCCAGACCCTCGTTGGTGAACTGAAGGCGCTGGGTGTGGCAGACGCTGAGGGCGAAGCAACTAAACTACTAAAGGCTACTTTAGATGGAAATGACCCCCTACTTGCTGAACTGAAGAAGGCGTTTACAAGAGGCGAGGAGATCGCTGCTACTCTTGTCAATCATATGAATACCGAGAGAACAAGGTTTATTGATGAACTTGGCAGAAGCCACCAGATATTCCTTGCCCAATTGCTGCAAAACCTTCTAGTTGCACAAAGAGTCGATTCTGAATTAGATAAGCAGGTGGCTGATAATACCCTTGATGGATTAACTTCATTAAAAGCCGGAGTAATAGACTTAGTTAGCTCTGTTGGTAGAGCAACGGGGCTTGGTGTAGATGATGTTTTAGATATTGCGGAACTAACAGAAGCTAACAGACCTGTGGTAGATGAGCTTCTCTCGCTGAAAAATGAAGTTGCGACCAGGCTGAAGATTAGAGAAGCGCAGGCTTTTGGAATGGAAGCAGAATTTGGAATGCGGTTCGATACTGGTGGCGCGCCTGGCACGGCCGGGTCGCAAGACCCCGCGATTCTGCGTGCCGGGGAGAGAATCGTCAAAGAGAAGGTGACTAGACGGAAGGAAAGGGATATAGTAGAAGCGGCCAAATTCGGAGTGGACTTGGAAGAGGCAGCCGGGGCTGGCAGGGCTGCGCAGGAACGAGCCGGTGCGCCCGATGATATCAGAGATTTCTTCTTCAAAACGCGTGGCACTGGCGTGCAGGAATTTCAGGAACTGGATGCTGGAGGGGCGAGCGCGAAAAAATTCATAGAACAGAAAACTGCTGATACTATAACGAGCATAGAATCACAACTGGGTTTCAATATTTCGGACGAAGAGAAGGAGAGGATCGCCAAAGACGTTTCCGGTCGCGTCCAAAGATTTCTCGAAAGGGATGACGTTTCCGGCCGGGGTGCGTCGGGGAGCGATGAGATTAAAGTCAGCGCAGAAAACTTGAATCAAATAATTGAGAATATAATATTTGGAGAGTTAACTGAAACAGTGGCCGGAGGCCCTGGCACCGGTGCCGGTGGTGCTTCCAGTCAACTGTTTGAAGAAGGTGATAAAGAGCGAAAGTTGAAGATAGAACAGGCGGAAAAAGACCTAGCGGAAGCCTTTGGCGTTACAGGCACCGCTCTAGATGCAATTGTTAGCAATATTGAGAAATTGCAGGCGATCGGACAACAACTACAGGAACTTGACATTGAGAGAGAAGGAGGGTCTCTGTTTAAGGGCTTAGAAAAAGAGTTAGGTATTGCGGCAGCCGAAGCAGATAGGTATAGAGCGGCGCTTGAGAAACTCAATAAGCTGATCTTCGACGCGGCTGCAAAAGCAGACAGACTAAAAAATATGGCACCAGTGAGGGTTCCGTTCAAACCGATAGATCCTAGTGCGCCAGCAGCGGGCAAACAGAGAGGGGGCATTATTGGTGGGGGGCCGAGAGGAACAGACACCGTTCCAGCGTGGTTAACGCCCGGCGAGTTTGTTGTAAATAGAAAATCTTCAAAAGAATATATGGAACTCCTTGAAGCCGTTAATGACGACACGCTAGGAATGCAAGAAGGCGGGGCCGTGGGAGGGGTATCTTCCGCCGCCTCTGGAGCCCTCGGTTTGTTTGGCACGGCTTCTCTTATTGCAGAAAAGCAAGTTAACAACATGAACCGGCTCTTGTTGTCTATTGCAATTAGCACAGATAAAACCGCCGATCTTCTTTCTTCTCTTGTTTTTGGGGGCGCTGGAGGAAAGGACAGCAGAAACCTTGCTGCCAACCTGCCCGCCCTTGCTGCGGGAGGCATGTTCTCACCGCGAGGAACTGATACGGTTCCCGCTATGCTGACGCCCGGCGAATTTGTAGTTAACAGGTCTTCTACCAAGAAGCACATGGGGTTGCTGCAATCTATTAATAGGGGCACTAACCTTGTAGGTAATTCTGCTTATATGGCTGATGGTGGCATGGCCGGGAACTGGGACTTTGAGGTAAAAACAGAGCCTCGAATTAATAGACTGCCCTCTCCCGGTGCTGCGATGTCCTGGCAAGAAGCACAGGAGTTGTCGAGACGATGGACGCCGTGGCGTGGAGAACATCCTTATAATAAAATACCTCCGCATGAGCGCCCGTTTCCGTTCGGCCCCTTCCCGCCCGCAACGAAACAATCTGAGCTAAGCTCTAAAGACTTCTTTGATCGAGGCGTGTCTTTTCTTCAGACACCCGCACGCCCTGGCTTTTCACCGAGAGACACAGCTATGGAGATGTTCTATCAAGGCTGGTGGATGTCTCCTGAAGGCGAATGGGGAAAGAAAAATAAATCAAAGCACGCTCTATTAGCAGAAAACAAGGAGCGGGAGCGTCATCAAAAAGCAACGGAATGGATGCGTAAGCCAGAGCCAACCCCGAAGCCTACTAAGGAGAGATTTCCGCCTCGCAGGGGGTCGGAAGGCGCGTTTAGTGAGGGCGGGCTGGTTCAATATCTAAAAGGTGGAGGTCTGTCACAGCGAAGAGAAAATAAACGATTAGAGGGTATTTATGATATACCGCTGACTAAGCGTTCTTTGAGACGTAGAGATAAAGCGGAGAACATAAGAAAAGAAGAAGGGGCGGCGCTTGCGAATAGGTTGGATCTATTTCAGAGGACGGAGTATGAGCTTGGCAAGCTTCTTCCTGGATACGGCCCACCCGCCGGTTGGGGACATGGCGCATCTTCGTTTAACTCTCCCGAAGTCTTTGAGAACCCGATGCCGTATGATGAAAGGCTGGAGATAGCGAAAAGTCTTGCGGGGCGCTTACCGAATTGGTTACGGAGTGGAAATGATCAGGGTCACAAGGATATGCTCGTTTCATTCCTCAAGAAAAATTATCCACGAACTCTTCGTGGAACCGGACTCGGGAAAACTCCGGGGTTCAATCAGCAAGATAGAAATATTCCTAAGATGTTTGCTGGGGGCGGGTTGGTTCAATATCTCCAAGATGGGACACCGGCATACAGACCGGGATATCCCGAAGGAAGTAAAACAAAGAGCGCCGTTGCCACGATGTTCCCCGATCTTGATCCTGAAATCATGGGCGATTTTACGAATATGTCTCCATTTCTGCCGGGAGGCGAGATCTACAAGGCGATCAAGGAGGAGGAATACAACAGGCTTAATCCGGGTAGAGGAAAGCATCTTCCGACAGGAAAAATTGAAACGCCATTTGAGTCAGACATAGGCGATATTGTTGACTGGGATGTTCAAATCCCATTTATGGGGCCGGACGCCAACCTGAATCTGGTTAATGATCTTAATCGGTCTATTGGCGATGGCTTCCAGATATGGGCGAATGGTTTGAGGCATCTGTACTATTCTTCGGCGGCCATGATGGAAGGAGATAGGTCTTTCGGTCGGCGTCCTAATAAGATGAGTCAAAGGAATGCTCAGGAGATGGCAGATTATTACTTAAGAAATATTGGCAGACCTGACGCAAGAAAGGTCATGGATAGGCTACAGGAGCAATACAAAGGGGCTTATGGCGACGTGCCTGGCGCTTCTCATTTTGCTGGAGGGGGCGGTTTAAATAAGTTTGTTGCAGGAAACTTTGATTTAGCACTTGCGTTACCTTCCCTTATGAGAGGAGCGGCAGCGGCTCCAGCAAAGGCCAGAGAATTATCGACACTGGTAAGTGGGTTTGCGAGCAGAGTGAACAGCTTCGCTGGGCCGATGAAAACAAGCCGACAGTTAATGAGCAAGCCAAACTCTGCTAATGTTGCGGAAACAATGAGGATATTCGATTCCTCTACGCAAGGAAGCGCAGTCCTTGTAAGAGATGCTATGAGTAAATTTGATAACGTGCCTAGTGGGGAACTTTTTAGGCTCAATGAGGGGTTGTTGTGGGAGCGATATGGCAAGCCGTTGCCTCCCGGACTATCGTTTCAATCGCAAGAAGCCCTTGCTGCCAGAGCCGCGTCGGGAGAGCCATATTTTAGACTTGGGCCACCGAAGTCGAAGCCTCTGTCAGTAAGGCCAACCGAGGGGGGTGGAAGTCAAATTTTTTCGTCTGGCGCGGGCTCCACGGACACCGGACTGACCGCAGCCGGAGGGATGCAGACGTTTAAGCCTGGTGGCGAGAGGCATGGGCAGTTGATGGAATTTTTTCACCAATGGAAGAATGAGCAGATAGCAGCGGGCAACGTTGCAGAAGCAAATCTAACCAGGTCTGGCGATTCAGATATAACAAGGATCTTTCCTTTCGGCCCGCGAGCCGAGCAAAACCGAGCAGTTACGCATGGGGGGCTTGGCAAATTCGACGAATATGTGGAGGCTTACCAAACCCCGTCCGGCTCGAAAGATATTACTTACGATAGCAGAGATCCGATCAACTGGGCGATTACGCCGCCGGAAGGTGCGGGTCTTGATCCTCTAGATCTTTTTGTTAAAGAGATAAATCAGAGAGGTCTCATTCCTGTCGCCAAACCCGGCGGGGGGGTTGGTGTGACTCGTCCTCCGTCGTATTCTCCAGGATCGACCGGTTCTGGGCCTTTCTCCTCACTGTCACAAGCCGAAATTGAGAGAATGGCTAGGGAAGCTTCGGAAGGAAGAAGGATTATTCAGAAAAATCTGGAGGCAGGCAAGAATATATACGGGAGAACGCTACAGGGCTATCCGGGAGTTCCTGACCCCCACCAGCCCGTATTTAAGATACCACCGGAAGACGCGGCAAGGAAGATGAACCGGCTTAAGCCTGAATGGTATAAGATCAAGCCTCAACCGTGGGATGACCCATTTCCGCCAGAATGGAGAACGGGAGGCGAGGGGTTTGGGTTGGGTTTAGCTGGAGGTGGTCTGGTTCAATATTTACAAGACGGGACGCCGGAATACAAGCCGGGATATCCCGAAAGAAGTAAAGCAAAGACTGCCGTTGCCACGATGTTCCCAGACCTTGACCCTGAATTAACGGGTGATTGGCGTGAATCATTTACGGCCTGGGCGAGGATGAACGAGGAGGAGAAGAAGAGAGCGCCTGGCAAAGGAAAGCGTCTTCCGACAGGAAGGATTCCAGGGGAATTCGAGTCAGACATAGGCAATATTACTGACGTGGATTTCCAAATCCCATTTATGGGGCCGGACGCCAACCTGAATCTGATCAATGATCTTAATCGGTCTGTTGGTGATGGTTTTGAGATTTTTAGCAACGGTCTCAGAGTGGCGTCGTATACGGCGGCTGCCGGGTTTTACTCACTACTTGGAGATCCGAAAAAGACGGGCTCGAATGCGTATGATCAGGCCCAGTATTACGCCGCCAATATTGATAGGCCCGACGCTTTCAAAGTCATGGAGAGGATGCAAAAATCCTATGCGGGTGCCTTTGGCGACCGACCTGGTGAAGGGGGTCTCTTCGGCGGGGGGACTGGTATGGACAAGTTTCTTGCGGCAAACTGGGATCTGGCGTTTATTATACCTAGTCTCTGGAAAGGCGGTTATAAAGCCGCTGGCGTGGGAGCCAGGTGGACTGGCCAAAAAGGTGCCGTCGCTGCGAAGGCCATGCAGGAGAAGTTGGTTGCGTTTGAACAGAGACTGAATAGATTCGCCAATCCTTGGAAAAAGTCCAAGAAGGAAATGGCGGAACTTGCGGATTACAACAGATATGTATCAAAAGGTCGTGACCCAAGCCAGTATGTTAGATTACCAGGCGATACAGGAGTTCCGAAAACGCTTTTTGAAGGGAGTAATTTTGCCCTAACCGACGCCCAGAAGTGGGAGGCGGTCGCCCCGTCTGTCGAAATCAACAGCGCTCGTCAGATAATGCTTCGGAGGAGAGCCTATGAAAGCACGCTAGAGGGAGGAAGAGGGAGTCTTCATGGAAATGTGCCTTGGGTAGGTGGTCAAAAACCGCATCATTATACCAGCCCTGGATGGGAATCAAGGCACTGGGAAACGATGACCTCGGCTGAAAGAGAGCTTGCCAGGCTTGAATACCAATCCTCGAAAAGTATTGATCCTAAATTTATTGCAGAATACGATTCTGCAATTCTCAGGATGAGGGATTATGTAGAGAAGGAGAGGAAATTGTGGTATGAGAATCGGATGAGTAGGGGCGAGGCACCATACGACATGGGAGGGGCGGGAGGGGCGTCGGGCTACTCTAAAATAATGCGACAATTTGATTCTGCCGGTCAAGGAACGGGGGAAGCTGGCCGCGATATTGCTCAGCTTATGCGAGATTTTGATAGACCTCCGGTTGGCAAACTCCGTGGGGATTATCCGGTTGACGTTGGGGGTCGCATGGCGAGTCGTGACTCAGCATTCGGTGCTGAAGCTATAGAAGTTAGAATGCAGGCTTGGTTAGCCAATATTACTGAAGCGGCGCAGGCAGGTGGAGGCAAGGCGCTTTACAGGGGCGGGAAACCTGGAAACTACTATAGTGGCGGCAAAGATGCGATGATGTACTATATTAACACTTACTGGAAACCTGCGGCAAAAGGCAGGGAATACAGCAATGAGATGAGACAGCTTATCCTATCTCAGGCGGAAGGTAAACAATTGAGTCTTGCTCAGGGAGGTCTCGATCACCCAGAACTGTTCCGCAGGGCTAATGATGTCGATTTTTTCAATACTAATGGGTACTGGGACGTTGACCAGATACTTAAAGATAGGTATTTCCTTACGGATCAGATGATCGCAAAACGAAATCCTTTTGTGGAGGCATCAGCAGGGGCGAATCGAATACCGGGGTCGGGATTCGGTGCCGTAGGCTCAAGCTTTGAAGAGTTCTTTATTCCAGAATTTATGTGGGAACGAGCGAAGCTGATAAAGTTTCGTGGGCAAATGGATCCTGGGAAACAGTTTGGCGGAGAAATTGAAAAAGCAGTTTACAAACAATTAGGAGGAAGCACCTTCAAGCCCAGAGGAACCGACACTGTACCCGCCATGCTAACTCCTGGCGAGTTTGTGGTTAATAAAGCGGGTGCCCAAAAACACCGTGGCCTACTGGACGCTATTAACTCTAATACCCTGTATGCTGCGGAAGGAACTAAACCGGCTCAAGGGGCCGATGATCCCGATCTTAAGTATGCAGTGAGGGGGGCAGTACAAGGTGTCAATCCGCAATACAATGAGATAGCGGATTGGACTGAGAAGGCCAAGGGAAAGACCTCCCTTCCCGGCGCGAGCATTGTTCGACTTTGGAATACGGTATACCCAGGAGTCAAGCAAGGGGCGGAAGACCCGTCTAAAGACATGAGGACTGGTTATAATCAGCAAGACTTCGAAAACAATGCTTATGCAAGGTATCAGTTTGAGCAGTTCTCTCATGGCACCAGGATGCGAAAAGGCAGCTTCACGTACCTTGCGGCTCAGGCTTCAAGGAATTTACAGGCTGCCGCCAAATTAAAAGATGATGAGTATAAGAAGATTTTTTATGAGACCTTCATTACACAGTCGATGGAACTAGCAAGAGATAGAACCGGTGGAGGTGCTTTTGGGCTTCCTGAAGTGTTGGAAGATCCGAGCGAAGCCGATGATGCGGGCGGGGCTCGCCTGGGTACGGGTTTTCTCTCCCTTGGGACTGCATCAGGGCCCGGTGACTTTTACAGGACTGGCGATGTGGGCGATCCAGGCTCAAGGGGGATCTACGAGCTTGGCCTGTCGGAATTCATGATTTACCTGCATGAACTGGAACACGCAAGACAACACGGTAATAGAGTGCCATACAAAAGGGGCAAAGACGGCTTCCTGAGCAAAATCACCCCCAAAAGTAGGAGGACGTTGGTCAGTGGATATGAAATTGCGGGCGGGGGCCAGAGCGTGACAGTAGAAGGGCCGCCTAGCATACACGATATTTCCAACCAGGTTGAGGTTATTAAGAGGATGTACAAGGCTTATGACATAAATAAGCCGATTAGAGGAGATGTCAGATTCCCTCAACCCAGCGGATTTAAAATGACTTACGAAGATTTTCACACTTATTTCGGAAATTTATATGCTAAGAAAAAGGGCATGGATCTGGCTCCAGAATCTGCCACAAGTGTAGTTATTGGTAATCCTGACATATTTTCAAAAATGATCTTTGGTTCTGATGGGCCGAGTAAAGGCGCGATAACCCATAACAGACCACTGCCAGGAGGGGATGATAAGCCAAAGAAACCTCCGGCGGATGAGGCCATAATTCACCATACTCCTCCCAGGATAAGACGGCCAGGGACAATGCAGGACTGGATTAAGAATACCGGTGGAAAAGATGGGATGGGGGTTTCCATGCGTGCTGATGGGTCAGGAAGGATTATGCGGGCCCAGCCCCACCTCCAAGGTAAAGATATTTTCTACAACCCGTGGCCGGAAGCTCCTGGAAGGCAAATGCCCTCCACGAGGAAGCCGAATCTGCGCGAGTGGCGATATGACCCACTGATAACCGGCCTTAAACGCGAGAGTGGCTATCAGTTGTTTGCCGGTATAGACAATAAGCAGAACTGGCATGTTGATTTTAACACATTGAGGGATCAACAGAAGATTCTGGCTGGTGCTAACTGGTACCCAGTCCACACCGGCTTGCAGTGGGGAATACTTGCTCATCACGACAAGCTGGGCGGCTACGATAAGCCGTGGAACAAGCATCAACCCGACCTTGGGATACTGGGCCCAGATCTTAAGTTTAAGCACCTGGATCGAGACTATAAGGTGTCAAAGAAAGAACAGAAGCCAGGGGAAAAACCTAGAGTACCTCCGGGACAGGGGCCGCCACCACCCATGCCACGGCCGCCCATGCCACCCATGCCGCCACCCGTACCACCACCCGGAGCGCCACCTGTACCACCACCCGGAGCGCCACCTGTACCACCCGTACCACCTGTGCCACCCGGAGCGCCACCTGTACCACCCGTACCACCGGGCGGAGCGCCACCCGTACCACCTGTGCCACCCGGAGCGCCACCTGTACCACCCGTACCTCCCGTACCCCCTATGCTGCCACCAGACTTTAACCCGAATGACGCTGACTGGAAGGCAATTCAACGGGCAAAGAGAAGACGCGGGCAGTTTGGCTCCGAATGGAAATGGGATTACGGGAAAAAGAAGTGGGTAAAGACAGCGGTTCAAGGCGGATGGATGCAGAAAAATGCTTACGAAAGTTTTAAGGACGCCGTTCAGCAAAAGGGCGTTATGGTTAGTCCCTACAGGGCGGACACCAAGAGGGCCCGTGCAATCGCCCGACCGGTTACAAAGGGTGGGATACTCCCAGAAGACCCAAACATCAAAGATGATAGTATCAATTCTGTTCTTATGGGATATTTCTTGGGGTTATGGGGAAAAGATGGAGAAAAGCTTGATGACGATGGAGACCCCACTAGGTCTGCCCTGAAATTAGACAAAGAGACGAATGAGGCGTTCACAAAGCTTTCTGGCTATGGGATGTTCCCCGGTCACAAGGCTATTGGGGAACTTAATCTGAATAAGCACACTAAAGACGCCCACTCTCTGCTTACCTCGAAATTCCCCGTTGGCGGAACCGGCCTACAGGGAATCAGAAATGCTTACCGTCGAGTCCTCAACGCAAGCAGGCAGGGATTTCCAGGTAGAACCAAGGCCGGTGGAGTGCCCGTGCTTCCCCACTTTACCGAGAAGCTTGTTGGTGTAGGTGCCAAGCTTAAGATGTATAGCGTTGATCAAATTGACGCGATTATGGAAAAAGAATTTGGAGAATTAAACGCTGACCCAATTTTTCGCGGAGGTCTTGCCCCCTTCGTGGCACTAGGGGCTGATCCATTTGAGAAAGGCTTTACGCGTGAATCAGCGAGGCAAGCAGAGCTTCTAGGTCTAATAGACAAACACAAGATGGAGTTTATAAAAACAAAGCATGCTGACCTGGCTGGCCCTTTTGGGGGAAAGGGACTCGCTTCAGAATTTGATATTTTTGGTAATCCCACAGCAACGCAAGATGAACTAAAATTGATGGAAAAATTGGTACAAAGACAGGTCAACTCAGGAAAATCTCCCAATAAGTTGATGGGGGGATTAGCCAAAGGAGACCTGCTGGGAGCCGGTACTTTTGGTAGATGGCTTCCAGATTACGAACTTCTTCTGAAGGCACTGAAATCCAAGATAGCTGGCGGCGGCCCGGTTGACCCACCACCCGGCGGGGGCGGGGGAGGGGCACCCCCAGCGGACGGTCGCCCACCGTGGTGGCCAATTTGGTTACCGTGGCCACTCAGTATACCGGGAATTCCCCCTGGACTCGTAAATGCCGGGATGATGATCAAGGGAGCAACTGGGCTTGGGGATTTTCTCGGCAAAATGACCAGCATGGCGGGCACACTGCCTGGAGCGGCTGGTACAGCCATTGGTCGCTTTTTAGCCAGCTTCCCAATGGTGGCAATGACAGACCCACGGGGCAGCGGAAAGGGCGGACGCAAAGGGCCAGCGGCACCAGGGAAGCCTACCACAAGATCAATTCCTGGCTATATGACAGACCAGGAGCTTGCAGCAAGGGACGCTAAGCTACAACAATGGATTATCGAACAGTACAAGAGTCGATGGAATACTAGGAAACCCATTGACCTTGGGGAAGATGGCATGGGGGGCACCGCAGACGACACAGGCGGGGGCAAAAGGTCTACTAAGGCCGCATTTGACAAAATCATGGATATGTATCGTGATATTGGTTGGGATCAGGGCGCGTTTGGCGATGTAAATAAGTTAGGGGTTGGCACCGGCGGAGAGGTTTCCAGGTTCAGCTTTACTGATATTCCCAAGCAATCACCTCCTGGCACACCATTTGGCAAACTTCCGTGGTGGGAGACCCCGGCGGGCAGATATAATATAGCGATGAACAGAATAATAGATTTCGAATACCAAGGTATTAAACGAGATTGGGCCAAGGCAATGAAGGCCCAGGGGGGGCCAGTCGGTGACCCCCTTCCGTGGTGGACAGACTTCGTAGTACCGGTAGGCATGGCCCCGTGGGATGCTTTTGCAAAAGCGTCGGGTCTGGCGGGCGGCGGAGTAGAACAACCCAATGCGGGCGAGGACGAATGGCTTAATATGCGTAATTTCAAGCTGTCACCCCGACCTGAGTTCCACAAGGGCGGATTTGTCGGAGGTAAGGGCGAGGTTGACGCCAGACTGCAAGCAGGCGAATTCGTTATGCAAAGAAATGCGGTCAACAGGATTGGAAAAGACAACCTTGCATCCGCAAACGCTGGCAGAGGCGGAGGCGGCGGAGGCCGTGGTCATGTCATAAGCCCCAAGGCAATTAGTGCCATGAAGAACCTGGCCACTACCATTGATAAAACTTTTGTTACACAAGTAAGTGCTATTGGGCGGGCTATGGATGTATTTAGCGGCAGCGCAGCACTTCTTATTGGAGCCATTGATAGAATTCCAGAAAGCATTGAGTTGACTGGCAAGCATACTGTAGATGTAAATGTTGAGGGAGAGGTATTACAAGGAGTGAATGATGAAGTTGCTGATCTTATAGAAATAGCTATTGAAAATGCTCTTGACGATTATAATAATCAATTGAGAAGAGGAAATGGAACTGGCGGTGCTACCAGGAGATCAAGAGGATTTTTAGGAAAATAGGAGAAAGCTTAGATGGGCCTGCATAATCTACAACCGAATACCAATACCGATACTACTATCGGTCTCACTTCCCTGCACAAAGATCTCCCTACATATCAAAATGGGGCCCGTATTGAGCGATCTCTTC
>CAACVE010000063.1_pt1 | contig 18882 bp, 22 predicted proteins | sample 2381751 | NCBI WGS metagenome assembly CAACVE01 (sample SAMEA5211968, study PRJEB30684) | marine metagenome | biome: Marine; feature: Epipelagic; material: Water | collected 2015-10-15 | depth 2000 m | reverse complement strand
CATAATCCGTTTTCACTGCTGAGTAAAGATCAATTAAACCATTAGCAGTCAAAGCTGATGCTGACCCACTGTTGGTTTCGCCTATTGAAGCGTTGACCATGTACCCTTCAGGTTGCCCCGCCGCAGTACCATTTACGAAAGCTGTACCTTCGCCTTTAGCAAACTGTTCAGAAAATTCAGATGAAAGCTCGGCTTCCATGTTGAATACGCTGTCCTCTACATCTTGCTCGGAAATATCAACCAAAGCGTATTGTTCATGCGCTGTGATCTCTTCCATGCCGTAGGTGAGGCCAGTTGTTTCAGAACGTGTACCAACTTCAGATACCCAACTTGCAGAAAAAATACCTGTACGCGTCGGAATCTGCACACTTCGGGCTGAAGTTTGGCGAATACGAGCGATTGATCGAATCGGTGAAATTTCTGTCACCTTTTTGACAATTTCCCGCACATACTCAGGGGGTGCTAAATACCCGCCCCCTGTATCGTTGGATACAGTCAAGACTTTTGTTTCTATCTCATTAAGAGAGTCTTTGCCCTTTCGGAGATATTTGTCATAAGTCTTGAGTAATTCATCCTGTCGCTGGGTTTCGATTCCAACGCTGGGACGCTTTAGCTCTGTTTCGAGTTTATCAACCCTATCGTTAACCTCTTTTTGCTCAAGAGCAGATTTAGTTAACTTCTGGTTGACGTCCTCAAGAGCATCGAGGTGTGAGTTGATCTTTTGGAATTTTTCATCCGTTAGTGGATCAACTGTACCTTTAGACTCTAGTTCCTTGAGGCGAGTATCATTGGCATCCTTGAACTCTTCAAAGGTTTTGCCAAATTCTTCTATAGCCCCTTGGACTTTTTCGACGTCAGACATTACATGCCCTCCTTAGTCCTTGGTGGTTGAATTTTACTTGTTAAGCCTTGTAGTGCTTCAACAAGCGATTGTTCGGCCTCTCCAACGTCCCGTTGTTTTGAGAGCGTACTCACGAGGGCTTTTGCCCCAGCCTTAGATTCAGAGCGGCTAAGATCAGCTTCTTCCCGAAGAAACCTTTCCCACTCCCGTATAGTCCAGTTCTCCCCCTTAACAGCAGAAACCCTTGCTTTGGGGTTCATTGGGAAAGTAACTAAACTAATTTCCATTAAATCTATTTCTTTAAGTTTGCGCCTTCTGTTGCGCTTGTCATAATCCTGTTTGTCAGGATCAGCCTTATAACCGATTGACAGGCCATCCAGCGCACCCATTTTCATTAACTCGTAGGCTTCTTTCCCACGCTGGGTTCCCAAAGCCAAGCGGCCCTTAACTGCTAACCCTTCGCCATCCTCTGCGATCTTGTCAAACACCCCTATCGGCTCATCCATCTTGTGTTGCCAAAGCATCTTGACCTGTTTGGCTTTGCGCTTTCTGAGGCTTTTTGAAAATGCCCCCGCCTCCACAACATCATTCCCCAAATCCTTATTACCGAAAATTGAGCCGTAACCTGTAAACTCCCCAAGTTCTTCTTCAGCCTTACAATCAAAGTCAAATTGAATTAGCTTTGTCTCAACCTCATCACTCTCGGTTTTTAACGGGCTTTCTATATCTTCATCAAATAAGTCTGACATGATTTTATAATACCTGTTTATCTTGCGGGTAATAGCCGCCCTGTCACTATCGGGAACATCGACACCACCCATTGCTCCATTCATAACCCCTGCCGCTGAGAATATACCCCTCGGTATTGCAACAAGCCTTCCATCAGAAACATCTGCTATAGGCAATTTGTAGCCACCGAAGTTTTCTTCTTCATCAGGGTTGTAATAAAGGAAGGCTTTTTTATAACTGGAGGAAGGTTCATCTTTGGAATCAGTAAAGGTTCTTATTCTAGCTATCGCCGCTCCCGAATCCCACCGCCTATCTTTGTTTGGCAAAACTGGTAACGTCCCGCTACTGGTCGCCTTGTCATCCATGACTCATTTTCACCCCTTGGTCTGTGGGATAATAAACTCGGCATCTTTCGTATGTCAAATAAAAAAAAGCCCCACTTTTCAGCAGAGATAGGTAGGAGACTTCCTTAAAATGTAGGTACAAATTATCCAGTAAAACCTTTAGCCTCTTTCTTGCCTTCCTTTCTAGCCTTGGACTTGGCTGATTTACGCATGGCTTTTTCCCAGCCCTTGCTTAATGAATTAATGCTTTCTTTATTATGCTTCACTGTTAGCCCTCCTTTTCTCCGTGTTGGATACAACCATGTTAAACTTTGCTTTCGTTGTTCTGGCTGTATTCTGGTTATGCGATTTTTCCTGCAAGTAAACCCACTTCCGCCCCTCAACTACATAAACCTCTCTTTCGCCTGTCGGTATTCTTGGGACTTCATCAGCAAAATATAAACTAATGGCCTCTGCGTTTTTGAACTTCCCTTTCGGTTTTGGCAACTTCGGTAATGCGGTTTTGACGTTGCGGGTTACTCTTCTTGTTTTAATAGGAGGATCGTTCCGCCTATCCAAAAAATCGGGTATTGCTAATAAATCAACCATAATGTGTTTCCCTTGTGCTATTAATAATACTAGATTAGCACAAATCACAAATGATGTCAACCCCGTTAAGGGGTTTTTTTTATTATGTATTAATGATTTTTAAATCTTTTTATAAAACCGCATCTTCTGGGAGTGCTGGAAATAATTCACTGTTAATCTGTTCTTCAGTTATACGCTCCTTAAATTTAATGGCACGGTTAACCATTGAAATAAACTGTCCCCTTGTCGGCTGTTCTTCAGATAGGGTGAGAAAGCAAACATCTTCGATTGTTCCAAACTCATTAAAATAACGCTGTACGGCATTCGCCATATCAGCATGTCTATAATAGCCCCTATCTTTATTTAACTCTGCTAACATTTCCGCCCTTGTGGTCACTTGCTAATAATCTCCGTTAATTTGTCTAGCTTTTTTAAAGTCTCCGGCGCATGAATCTCTAACAGTTTACGCCAAAACTTATGATTAGGGCTACCCATTAATGAAGTATAATTTGCGTAAATTTCTGTAGCCATTTTAGGACTTACGCCGCGTATAATCCTCCGTCCTTTGTCAGCTAAATATGCTTTAGTATGCCCCCACCCTACTTCACTATTGCTCACTGATTGCAAAAAATCCGTGAACATTATGCTTTCATGTCTCACTTTTGTCCCATCCACCAAGTCATCAAAAAAGTCTAACCAACCACCGCTTTTCTCTGAACCCATCACGTTAGCCCTGAAAGATGAAAGCCAAGAATTTAATCTTGTCGTTCCTTTCGTCTTTGCCAGTTCCCTTATGGTTTGAAAGGCTTCTTTCTTGCCGCCCATCAAAGCAATTAAGTCATCCCCTGTAATTCCGCTGTCATTCTTTCCTAGCTCTTTAAAAAACCTTTCTGGGGTTTTCTCATAATCAACATCAATTAGCTCACGATTTGCTTTAGTGTTATCTCGTATATATGCGTTCTCTCGTTCTTTGGCTTTTTTGTAGGTATATTTTTTTCTATCTTGCAATATTTGGGGTGCTGATGCCCCTGATACCTTCCCTGCTTTTCTCACCATTCTTGCATCTTCAACGGTTATATCTGATACCTTTTCCACAAGATCACGCGCCCTAGAGCTATCTATGTGATGTCCATACTCATGTCTCCAAACAGAGTTTCTATCCGGTGGGGCACTTCCTTTGCCGCCCTCCATAGTGATAAGGCCCTGTGGTTTATCATTTGGATAATTAAATTGAGCGTCACGAGTCCTCGGTTGGAATTTTGGTTGGTAATATGAACCGCCAACATTCGCTTTCATTGTTCCGCCAAGCTCATCAAGATATTTAATTTGCGTCAATGGAGAAGTTCTTTTGATTGTTGATAGTATAACTGGGTCTGCACTAGACCACGCTTCATTGTGAAAACCTAGTTCTTCGTCATTTATTAAGCCGTATTGAGGATTAAACTTGTCTCCCAACTCATTACTTGTAGCGTTATCCACCACCACATCATCAGGCTCGATATAAACTAAAACACAGCGACAATTTATAACCTCTGATGCTCCTCCCGCTGGATCACTCGGATGTTGCATCCTTTTCCCGCCGACGACAAAGGCTTCATCCATAGGAATTTCTGTACCACTGACCGCTCTATGGGCTGGTCGGGTGCGCTCATCATTACTTGCGACCCACTGCTTCATCATAGCGGGAGCTTCAAAAGCCCTATGTTGTTCGTGATTAGCGAAAGAAGCCGCACTGTGGGTTTCCGTTCTGGCAATGGTAGCGGCCCGTGAGCGGGTAAACGGGGGAGACATGCGCTCCCTGATGGCTTTGGCTATCGGTTGTACCCCTGCCCCTTGGTTATCCAGTATAACCTTCCTGATATGCCTTCGAGTGGTATCATCTATTTCAGAGATATGTTGCGCCCCAATGGTATTCATAAATCCTGAATAGATTTCTTCAAAGCCTCTATATCCCTGCTTAACCGCTCTATTCTTAATCGCTCGTTCTGAGAATGTCTTGATGATCTCCCGATATACAGGCTCAAGAGTCCCTTCCATGCGTGGGCGTAAACGGTCCAGAACTGCAAAAGCCCCCTGAGTACCGTTGGCTTCAAACGCTTCAGCAGTATCAGCCCCGATATTAGAAAAGAGTCGTATTAACTTAAAAGCTAGTAAGCGTTCAAAGCTATTTCTAATGCGGTTTATTTCCCGAAACTCTTTCGAGATCGATACTTGACGCCTTGCTTGTTTCTGTAAGGCCAGCCCCATTTTCGTTTTCCTTGCCGTAAAGCCCTGATAAACCTTCAGGCATCTGCTTCCATGATGTGCAATAATAATTAGAACGCACAGTGGCTTCCCATTGATTGCAATACACGTTTAAACCCTTTTTGCTGTCCATTTCCAAATGAGCATGAAAAGCACAATCACCGCAATTCTGGCCTGTAGTAGCTAACTGATAGGTTGCGGGTAACGCTTCAGGAACCTGTGCGCCGTCATCGTAAGCCTCCAGCTTGGTCCCGTAGGCTTCTATAGCCAGTTTCTCTGCATCATCAGCACTCGCTGGCTGTTCAGGCTTCGGCACTGGCTCCCCTAATGGAAAAAGGTTGGCGGGTAAGTAAATTTCATCACCGCCCTGTATCGGCTCAAGACCTATACGTTCTCTGGCTTCATTACGGGTTAACACCCCTTCGTTAACAGCCCGTAAGATGTTTTCATAAATCATCCTTCTTCGTTCAGTAACCGCTGGGATGGCGTCTATGTCATATTGCAAAGTCAGGTCATCCCCGAATATAGGCACAATCCATTCATTTAAATCACTTTCAATATGGCGAAGTAACGGAATAATCGTTTCTTCATAAAGAGCCAGCCTTGCTTCAGCCATATTTGAATAGGTCTGGGCGTCAGGAATACCCACCAGTTGCGCGGGAACGCCGAAACACAGGGCAATATCCCTCGCCGAAAAGTTTTTCATTATTGCAAAATCCATGTCTTTTGGAGTTAGCCCCATTTCCTTGTAATCAAAATCCCCCTCCAAAATCATCGTGCGGCCTGTATTATCTACCCTCTCGAACCTGTGGACTAAATCCGCCCTCAATTGCTCACGTTGAGAATCCGTTAATGTTGTCATAACCCCCTGTTCATCCTTCGGTCTGTAGACAACCGCCCCTGATGGTCGCGCTCCATTAAGCAACAGCATAACATTATGCCGACTGCTTAGATTGTGCTGGTCTATGTCTGCCCCTGCTGGCTTAACAGGGCTGAGTCCGTAGTAGTCATCAAGAGGGTTAAACAACTTTATCTGCTTTATATCTGATTCCCCTGTACTTGGGTCTACGTCATAGCTTGCCGCAACCTTGCCATCCACAACGTAATGATACGCTTTGGGAATTTCCCTTTCGCTGGGGATCACCCGCATCCTGTTAGGCCGTAACGTGTACATTTCATTTGGTTCACGCCTTTCTCCTTCTGGCCCTGTCTTGAGAATGTAGGAGTTACCATCAAGCAACAAATAGGAATAAACCCTTTGGAAAAATTCTGATTGGCTGGTCATCGGATTCGGCTTTGATAGCAAATCAAGCAAAGGGTGATCCTCTATCGGTTGGTCCCCCCGCATCAGTTTAAACTTCACAGCCGCCGCTCCCTGCGCGATTTCATTGACACATCGGTTAACCACAGGGTTTTTGATGTAACCGTCCTTGGCTAAATCCTCGTAATTTTCTTTTGAGGCCACCTGTGTTCCCACGTTAGAGTAGGCGATCACTGGTGCTTCCTTTGTTGCTGGTCTTGCCCACAAACCCCGCCACGCTTCTTTCATGCCCATTAGCTAACCCTCCATACGGCTTGACCACTCGAACGGCTGAGGTCTGTTAACGCCCACACTAGGGCATCAAGCCTGTCGGGAGATTCCCGACTGTCTATTGTGTAACTACATAATTGATCTTCTAATTTCGCCATAATGCCAACATGACAAACCTTTTCCTGTTCATACAACGCTGATATAGGCTCGGCTCTAACCATTTTTCCCCTTGAAGCTCTAACAGATTTATACGGTATATTAAAGTCTTTTGTTCTTAGTAGCCGCTCCACCAGATCGCCGCCGTTATTTACTTCTGCTATAATTCGATGCGCCTCATACCTGTAAAAAGCATCAATGGCTTTTTCTGCCCATGTATCCGCTGACATCCTTCCTGATAAATCATCCAGAATGTAATATTTATTATTAACCCCCACCCCCGCCACTATGATTCCTGTTTCATCGCTGTCCTCATGCGCCGTGACCGCTGGATCAATAGCAACAATGGTGCGTTTTAACTCTGGGACTTCTGTCACTCGGAAAGGGTCAATCATAGAGGGCTTCCACAATGCCCCTTCTATAGCTGTTAATACCTCTGCATAAAGCTCTTGTCTGCCTAGCCGTGTATTGCCGTACTTCTCTCTTAACTGCTCGATAGCCGCTGGCGCAAGGTTTGCTTCATTTTCAAATGTACTGCCCCTAGTGATAACCGTGTTCGTTCTATCTATCAGACGCTTAACCAACGGGATGGGCTTGGGGGTTGTCGTGATGACACACTTGGGGTTGTCACCAAGTCTAAGCCCGAACATTAATTGGTCATAGGTTTCAGGATAAGGCCAAGCGGCCAACTCATCGCACCAAGCCCTGTGAAACTGCGGCCCCCGCAACCTGTCAGGCTCCGTAGCTGAAAACCCCATTATCTTTGAACCATTATATAATTTAATCTCAGCGGATGAAGCATTATAACCTTGGCCTCTGCCTTGCATCATACATTCTTTAGGAAGCAAAGATAGAATCCCTGAAACTCCACCGAAGGCCACCCTCCTTATATCCCCAAAAGTAGGGGTTACAACCGCTATCTGGGAATTAGGATGTCTCAAGCCGTAAATAAGGGCATCTGCGGCCCCTGTCATGGTTTTCCCCCAACCACGGCCAGCAAGTATCAACCAAACATTCCAATCCCCCTTCGGGGCTAGTTGAGAGTCACGAGCGATCGCTTGCCAATCACTGTAAAACGTAACCGCCTTTTTCTGCGCGTTGCTCTCTAAGTTGGTCCAGTTGCTCCATAATTTCGCTGAAGCTGTCTGGGGCTGTAACATCTGCATGAACTTTTGAAATCTCCTGTGCTTCTCCTAATGCCAATTTTCCTATTTTCTGGGCATTGCCAAGAACTATTGAAAACCTTTCCAACGCTATCGCTGGCAACCCCCTGTAATTTTTTTCATCTCTCGCCCTTTTTTCGTCCTGATTAAGTGCTCGTGCCACCTTGCCCATCAAGGAATGTGCCAGTTGCAAAGCATTGTGGTCCAGCTTGCGGCCATGCTCTAATGATTCTTTCATACGAATGGCTTTATTCTGCCGTTCCAGTTCGCTCTGAAACTCGTTTTTCTCCTTTTGCCAATTATCTTTGTTTGAATGTCGATACACTGTTGCCCGTCCAACACTATGCTTTTTTGCTAACGCTTCAAGGCTGAGATACCGCCGCACACCGTCATCACCCATAGCACCCTCGATAAACTCTTGCTTAATCAGGGCTTTGGCTTCCTCACTCCATCCCGTGTTTTTAGAGTGACCATTATCCGTTTGTCCCATTTTTTCTCTCTTGCTCTTTCTTTTTTAGAATAATTTGATGCTTGCTGACCCATGCCTTATTGTATTCTACATCTGCAAACAACTTACTGAAACCTGTAATATGTTTCAATCGTAACAATTCATCCGGCTCCATACCCAAATGATTACAAATATCTTTATCTTCCCACCCATTATCCAGCATTTCAAAAACCATGCTAGACATGCCGCTAACACTATGCGCTCCTCTTGCCCTGTTATGCCTGATTGTTGCCGCCATGCGGTCATTCTTGCTTTTTTCTAAAACCACAACAGGAAGATGACCGTGTGTACTGTCTGATATATCTTTGTTGTTTTTGCAAATAAAGTACCGATGGAACCCATCTACAATTACATACATATCCCTTTCTTCCTCATAAACAGTCACGATAGGCTGGGTATAGCCGTCATGTCTAATTGATGTATGCAACAACCCCATTTCCTTGCTTGCAACAGAATTAGGGTTATAGTCATTAGCTTCTACTTTTTCCAGTGGAACCCAAATAACCTTACCAACAGGGTGTTCTGAGAAATCTAGCTTATCAGGCATGAAGATATTCCTCTTTAATTTGAACAAGGTTTTTAATGGGCCTCGCCCTGCGGCCTAGCTTGCCCTTCTTCCAATCCCTATAAGCTATTATTGGAGGCGACTGTAAATAAGACCCTAGTTTCGCAAACTCTATATCATTTACTAAAATAGCTTTGATTTGCTGTTGATACATTTGAGTTGGATGCCTCATTTGATCATAAAGCTCATCCATCTTATCCCATTCCTTAAAGAAAATTTCTCTATGGTTTTTTCTAAGAATGAGGGTATTGGTTAGATGGTCTCTGTATTCTTTCCAATTTTTAAACATTGGAGGCAAAATCTTTGTAGCTAACATTTCTGTTTGCTTAATATGCTTCGCTTGATTTATGCCTTTTAAGCGTTTTTGAAGACGCTCCCATGTATCTGGCTCTACTTCATGCAAATGAAATAAACTTTTCACCGCGCTTTCATGATGCAAATTTGAGACCCGCATATCCCTTACAGCGATGCCATATCTATAATACTCGTTATAGATTGTGCAATAATCTAACTCATTATCATGTATGTATTTCCACACATCGCTTAGACACCAATCATAAAGCGGGTAAAACGTATATTGATCTCTTTTTTTGTCTAAAACTTTTCCATAGGTGATATGTTTGTAGGTCTGGCCTGTGGTCAACCCGCCTAATCGCTTCGGGCTTTCATCTGCCCTCATGCCAGCCAAAAAACAGGCTGGTTCATCACCGAAAAGATGTTTAATTGATTTAATAAAGTAATTATACCAGTATCCCGTCTTTGCTTCTTTTTCCATATCGCCTTTAAGAACGTGGCCTTCTGTAATAGCAATAGGATCTTTTTCACGCATCCATGTTTTGTCAGGGTCCCATGTTACAATAAACGGCATTTCTTGCGATAATGAATTAGGCAAGAAGATTGGAACCTGTATCCAGATAGGATCAATTTCTTTTCGATACATTACTCGTTTTACATATTCTATGACAGAATCCCATTCTGCTTCTTGATCCAAAAAATAAACTTTTAAAGGGAGCCTGTTCTTTTTTCTGGCTATTTCTAACGCAAGCTCTAGCGTAACAGTGCTATCCTTACCCCCCGAAAACGACACTATAACATTCTCAAATTCATCAAAGATAAACTCAAGGCGCTCTATTGCCTCCTCATAGACGCTTTTATTTAGATAAATTTTCATTTTGCAATCGTTTGATGGTTTTGGCTAGTCTCGCCTTATTAAGCTCATTGCCTCTAAATTGCATCTCGTTATTCATAGCCGCTTGCGCTGTAAATCCCATTCCGCACATCGGGTCTAAACAAATCTGGTCTTTTTCTACTTTTAAATACTTAAATATATAATCAACTAGAGACAGGTTTTGTTTTTTCGCGCATTGACTTGCCAATTCTTCCGTTAGTTTCAATTCACTATTTTTGCTTAAAAAATGAATGTCGCATGGGCGCATAGCGCTCCCTGCCTTGTAATAGACAATAACTTTTCCGTTATATTTAAATCCAAATCTATCGGCGGCATTTTCTATTACATCTGACCAATTGCACCCATATTCTAGTATGACCTTATCCTTAGAATATTTTGTTACCAGCTCAAAAAAATTACTAATAAAATCATTGAAATTTATATCGGCGCTTTCTTCTCCCGTCATGCGTTTATTTATTGTTTTCCAATACCTTAAATTGCCCTGACCCCACGGAGGATCGCTGTAAATCAAATCAGCTTTTTCTAACTGCATCAAATGATCTAAGCCTTTCATAACATCGCCATGCTGGACTTTGTGTAAACCTATTTTTGTAATCATTCTTTTGCTCTATTTATTAAAATGTGGGCAGAATAAGGAACGTCATCACGCTCCATTGTCCAATATTTAAAGCCGTCATGATGAAGATATTTATAATACTTCCCCATAAATTCTTTAATTTCTCCCTGCTTATCAATTAACTCAACGGCATCAACAAACAAATCTGGTCTTTGCCACTCTCTGCGCCTTGTATACCAATGAGGAATGGTCGGCATAGTTTTAGCAAAATGCCAAACAGCACACTCTAACTCACCTAAAACATCATTAACGGGCTTGTGATCTGATATTAATTTGAACCCGTTTTTTCTATCATAAAATTTGTATCTGATTTTATAAGCCTTAAAGTCCATTAGCGTTTTATAAACGACATCTAAATCAAGCTCTGCACAAGTATATACATCTAGTTGAATCTCACCTATTTCGCCTTCGTCCCACGCATGAATAACGATGTGTGATGTTTCTATAGCTGATATGCACGTCATCCCTCTATTGCCTACAGTATCGCAATACACCGCTTTAGGATGTATGAGGGGCTTCATGCCTAAGTTATAAATTAAACCTAACACCCACTTTTCCGTTGCTTCTACGTCTTTAGGCGGTAGCGGTGTTGATGCTTGAACCATTAAATGTTTATGCTCTACCATTTAGCATTCACCACAATATATTTTCCAAATACCTCTTCTGTGGCATCATCATTCTGTAAGCTGTACCATTGAGGCAAAAACTTCATAGGCAAACTTTTATTTGAAAGTTGCTGTAGATGTACTCGCTCTCTACCCGCCGCTTCAAATGACTTGATAATTTCTTGTGGTTTGTAAAATTTTTGTAGCTTTTGAGGCGTGTTTACATCATTGTTTTCTAGGCCAGAATACATGACAGCAAACAAAGTTCCGTTTTCGCGTAACAGTTTATCAACCACTTCAATAAACTTTGTTAGTCCAATATAATTTATTTGACCATAACAAGCGATTAATATGTCTCTTTTTGGCCCTAAATATTCATTAGCATCAATGTTAGCAAATCGGTAATTTGGGTATTTCTCTCTTGCCTGATCTATCATACCGCTTGATATATCTATACCTAAGTAATCTTGTGGCTTTATGTTTCCCCATGAAATAACGCTTCCTGTACCACACCCAATATCTAACACTGATTTATCAGGTTGGTATATGTATGACAGCGCCTCAGATATAATTTGATCCTCTATTTTATGCTCTTCTTTTACATATCTAGAATCATAGACTTTGGCCTCTTTATCATAAAAACTTTTTAAATCTTCTTGTCTGTTGATTAGAATAGTTTTCTTTGGCGGTGATCCCATCGTGGAATACCTAAATCCGCTATGATATAAGCATGATTCATGTCTATTTATAAAGCTGATTAGCCACTCAAAGTTTTCAATGCTCTCATTGTCTTGCTCCCAATCCCCTCGTCTCGTAAATGAGCCTTTATCTGAATGCCTCCACTTTGTATTTACTAATAGCTTATGCGCTCTATCAAATTCATTCATGTCCCCGTAAACCTAAACGTATGAGCGCAAGATGGACACATAACTTCCACGCCATCTATGGATTTATCCGCTCCGATGTTCCATATTTGCTGGCCCATTGCTTCTGATGCGGCATCCACTTGATCACCTGTTGTCTCTCCATATGATGCTGAGGGATTAACCATTGGATTAAAATTCAAAGTCGCTAAGTCCGCCTCCGCACCTATAAGGTCTACATTAAATCCCCGATCATTTATTTGCTTTAGCTCGGAGAAATAAAGACCCATATCCCATTCTCCTATTTCACTCAGTTTATTATCCGCTATGACATACGCTTGCTTTTGCTCCTCACTCCAACCAGTAGCAACAATGCAGGGGACTTCTTCCATGCCTAGACGTTGCGCGGCATAAAGTCTTCCATGACCAGCTATAACATTATCATTTTCATCTATTAATATCGGGACAGTCCATCCCCATTCTGTAATGCTGTTAGCGAGCTTTTCTATTTGTGAATCAGGGTGGGTCTTCGGGTTTCTATCATAAGGAACCAAAGAACTAATATTTTTTTTTGCTATTTTATCCGCCGCCCATTCTGCCATAGTGTGTTCCTTTCAAATGAATATAAAAGCTACCTTATCAGTTGTCACGCCAAAAAAAACCCCGCTCCTTGCAGAACGGGGAAGTTAAAATCATAATTCTAGGGAGGTGTAAAAATGAAAAAATAATTACACACCTGATGCTTATACTCCTTTTCTGGGTTTTAGACAACAAAAAAAGGGGGCATAAACCCCCTGTAGTTTGCACGAAATCTTTTAATCAGGCAGTAAATCACCAAAAGTCTGGTGGCTGTAACTATGACGCCTCGCTTGTTCTAGATAACTGACATCAAGCCCAAAGTTAAAATACCCTCTCCGTATCCCTGCGTAGTACCCCGATGATGGGGGTCTAATATCTCTTTGATTCATCACATACGCCATCATCAATTTTTCATCCATCTCAAAATGTATCTTGCTATACAATCGGGGGAAGCCCTCATATCTATCAAGGGCTGTTTCACAGTCATGAGTAATCTCAAATAACCCAACTGGCACTTCGGCATCTGGTTCTTCTGTAATATCTGCCACACCCCGAAACACCAGCTTAAAGTTCGGCAACATCATTCCCCTTAACGGAATTGCATTTGGACATCTGTGCCTCATTTGGGTAACATCTAGGTTCGACCCGTAAGCGATATATAACATTTTTTTCTCCTGTGCTATGCCGCTAAGTCTGCGGCTCGTAGTGTAAACCAATCAACAACCTCTTCGGGGATTCCAGCGTTTAAAGAATTATCTGTAATTTCTTCTTCTCCAAAAAGTATATCCAAAACTTCTTTCCACTGATCTGGGCGAAACCTAACCATGCGCCCAGTCGTTTTATGCGTATCCCTGTTTATCGAATACCTGTTGTATATTGATGCCATCCCGTTGTTATCTAGTGCAGTTGATCCGGTCGTTCCTGTCAGCAACCACTTTTTTAAACCTCTATGATATTTTACAGTCCCGCCCATACGCTCAACCTCATTTCGTATTTCTGCGTACCACCTTTTACGGTCGCCCCTAACTCGCTCTAAACGGGAATTTTTTAACTTTCGGCTATGCTCTACAAAGTTCATCAAAAACAATACCCAATTTCCTATCTTGGCAAAATCCGTTGATCCCGCATGTTGCCGAAATTCAATAGTTCCGTGCGCGGTTAAACTCTGTAAATTAACCTTTCCAAAACGTATATTTTGGGCTAACGCCGCTTGTCTTGCTGGACCTTCTGCGTCCCCCTGATCTAATCGCGTCATGTTGATTGATCTGGCTACAGGTCGGCAATAGGTGTTATTTGTCCCTCGCCTTGATACGGGGAACCATGTATCTATGGTTCGCTCGTTTTCATGGTAACGCTTCACAATGGTTGCTACATCAGCGCGGGTAAGGTCCGCCGCCTCTAAGTGTACATGAACCCCAGTGCTTCGGCTTATCTGTATATTTTCAGCTTGCATTATTTCACAAACTCTTTCCAACTGATAAAGCCCACTTTCACCCTGTAAGATGGGGCTAACAATTTCATAGCCGCAACTTGCATCACTAACTATTTTCCAGTGAGGGCGGGTTGTGTGGTTGTAATGTTCAACGAAAGTTTCAACGCCAGCGGCAGTCAAAGCATGAGCTAAACTGTCTATGGCAGTGCTTCTAAATTCAATTTCTACGCCAAATCTTCTATTTGTGCATTTTGTAATTTCTACCATCTGTGTGTCTCCGTGCAAGAGCCTTTTTTGTGGTTACATTTAATATATTAATTATTAGAATATATTAGGGGGGAACCTTTGTCAACCCCTTATTGGGGTTTTTTTTATTTATTTAATTAGGTTTATCGGTAGAAAATGTGATCTCCTATTCTGCTGATTTTCTTTGCTTTTAATGACCAGAAGGGACGTACTTCTTTTGAGTGATAATGAGTTGCTCCTTTTGTGTAATCTGTAAATTCATTATTTAAAACTCCGCTGGCAACGAAGCTAGCCCAACGAAAAGCCCTTTGTTCTTTAGGATGGTCGGACTTGCCATCACACCACCACGAAAACTGACAACGATATTTGATTGGAAAGAATGTTCCGTTTCGCTTCCACGATGGCCGGATCGGTCCCTGCTTAATTACTTCACATACTGTATTTGGAAATTTTGGGTGATAAACTCTATTCATCACCACCTGTGCCACCGCCACCTGTCCCGAAGTAGGCTGATTTCTAGCTTCAAAGTAAATATTCAACGCTAAACAGATTAAAGCACTTTCTAACATTTCAATCATCTCTGTAGGGTACGGGCATACTTGGCGATTCTGGGACTACCTCCTCATAACTTTTGCTTTGGATATTATACCGAAAAACCGCTTCACCAATATTTCCATAGTATCCTTGCTCCCTGATTTTCTTGGTGCAAACAACCACCTGATCCTCGTCAAACATTCTATGAACTACAAGGCCCACATCAGCCATATTGTGCCAATGCGCCGATCCACTTATATCGTACATCGAAGGCACAGGATAACTGCCATCAGCCTGTCTCATCAACTTTGCAGGATGGGCCACAACCCACATGATAATATTATGTATCCTGCAAAATTGTTTACAGGAAGAAATCATATCGCGTATATGTTCATCCTCTCGTTTTCCGGCTGTTCGAGAGGCGTCTATCTCATTGTAAGGGTCTATTACCAAACCATTGATTCCATGACGCACACACGCCGCCCTCGCCTTTTCCAAGACCCATTTAATATTAGGAACACTATTCTTGCTTTCGATAAATATGAAATGCTCCTGTATCCACTCAATAGCTACCCTGAGATCATCCTGTGTCATTCGAGCCGTTGGACCAATATCAAAATGCTTCTGACAATATAATTCCGCTAAACGTCTGATATGGTAGGTGGTGCTATGTTCTGGTGAAAATACGCCGAACTTCCATTTGTGGAGCTTCGCGGCATTAACCATAAGCTGGTCCAAAAAGTTTGATTTGCCATGATTCGGAATACCCGTCACCACGTTAAATGTGGAAGGCATCAGCTTATAAATTGTATCTAGTATTTGAAACCCCGTGGAAAATGGCTTCTGCTCCTTCCCCTCATACAAATCCCACACTTGGAGAAAATAATCCTTGGCCTTGTAAAGACCTTCAATTGGATAAGGTTCCGCCCCATCAATACATTCTTTTAAAACGACCGCCCCGTGATCCATCAAACATTCGTTGGCGTCCTTGCAATCCACATCATTAAGCGTCGGCCACTTGACACGGTAACACCTGTCCTTCCCGAATCGATGTGCCAGTTCAAGGGAAAGGGCGCGTCCCGCCTCATCCATATCAACAGCTATGATTATTTTTTTTAACTTTTCCAGCTTCTCACAATTTGCTAAAGCCGAAAACCTTTTATCATCTTCTCGGTAACTAGCTTCCTTCGGCGCACCGTCTGGTAAAGTCACCGTGTTTGTTACCCCTGCCTCGTGACAAGCCAGTACGTCCATCTCCCCCTCTACAAAAACCGCCGTATCACCCGTAATGGAATCTATATTATAGAGGCTACGCTTCGCGTTCTTGGTTTGCCTAAATATTTTGTCATAACTTCGGTACTTTATATTTACAATTTCACCATTTTCAACATACGGAAATGCCACACAAGGCACTTCACCGTTCCCGAAACTTTGTTGTTCCTCATACAATCTAAACTGCTTTGTAGTTTGGGGGCTTATTTTTCGGGATACCAAAAACTCCAGCATTTTATCTGTTTGCTCTTGTTTCTTTGGCAATAAAGGTTTCGTGATTTTGCGAGACTGAAAACTAATGCCGTTCATCCGCCCCGCCGCATGACCTGACCAACCGCAGTTGTGGCATTTCCAAATTGCAGTATCCGTTTCATCAATGGTAACAGATAAAGGGGTATCACCCCTGTTCACAGCCTTCCGTTTATCCTTACATTCTGGACAAAAGGTTTTGTAGCTACCGACATTATAGGAAGATAATCGTATACCTTGGTCAGTTAACCCTTCACTATTCATCCCGCTAGAGCCGCTATTGATTTGTGGGCCACAAGTTTTGAGGGGGTGTCACTATGACCAACAAACCTATTCTTACTATTAAAAGGTTCCTTTGCCATTGTGTCAGTACCCCCTGTCATTACGTCATACCTTAAAGAATAGCGGTTGCTGGTCTGGTAGCCTGTACTCTTAAAATTGTTGTATTTTACAACCAACCCTTTATCACAGAGACTTTTAATTGCCCTACAAGCTGTCCTAACTGAACAAATAGACTCCTTGGCTATCGTCTCATATGATGGGTAACAATGCCCCTTCAAATCTGCTCTATTTGCAAGAACAATAAGAACCATTTTTTCTATGGTGCTAATTTGTGGCCCTGTTTCTAAGGTAATCTCTGCCGCTGTAAATAAATATTGTGTGCTCACTATCCACCTCCTTGTTTTTATGGGGTGACATAATAGCACGTTCAAAATTTAAATAAACCCCTTTTCGGGGCTATAACCATTTATTCCACAGGGGGACACTCGGTGATCACGCAAGTAACCCCAGACGCTTCCTTGCTTTTCTTTTTCCAGTAGACGTTTAACCGTTTGACCATACAGTCATTTTCTACCACGCCTGAACCTTGGAGAACATCTAAAACAGGCTTGATGTAATTATCCAAATCACGCTTTCTATTATCAGGCGGCACTAGGGCTAATTCTACCTCGACGGCAGAAGGCAACATAAACCCGTTTTGTGTATACAATTTCTGACAGTTATCCGCTTTCCACTTTCTGTAATCATAAGACATTATTGTTCTCCGTGGGCCGATATTTCTATACATATGATTAGCCGAAGGCGGGAATGATAAGTTAACAATCATTCTTTTCTATATAAGTTTTCAAAATATCATTGGGTGTAACCAAGCCATTGGTGATTTTAATAATCTTTTTTTGCGCTTCTGGCCTTGGATAGCGTTCCCCTCTCGCCCACTTTTGCACAGTGCGGATTGATTCAGACATTGTTTTCGCTAATTCATCGTGAGAAACAAAACCGTTTTTCATCCATTCTTGTAATTGCATCTACTACCCCTCTTATTGATACACCTTTATATATCTTCAATTTAAATAACAATCAAGCCCTTTGTTCTTGCAAAACCCCAAAAAGGGGTTTATGGTGTTTTTATGATTACAAATTCTCCATTTGAAGCCCACGGCATAACACACTTGAGCGCATCCCAGATTAACAGTTGGGTATCTGACCCCGCTGGATACCTTGGGGGTCTCGCTGGTTTAACATCCGTTTTTGGCCCTGCCGCGTGGCGGGGAACCGCATCAGAAAAGGGCATACATGACGTGATAGCCAACGGAACAGATGGAATGGAGGCGGCTTTAAATTCATTTGATAATGAAGCAGAAGAAAACGGTCCCATATTTGCCAAGGCTACGGTCAATAAAGAAAGAGCATCCATACCTTATTATATAGCACATGGAAGCTCACTGTATAAAAACCTTGGAGAACTGGTTGATTATCAGGCGAAAATAGTTGTTGAGTTTGATGAGTTGGAAATACCTTTCGTCGGGTACGTTGATTTTGTATTTGAAAAATCCATACGGGATACGAAAACAGCGAACCGCAAACCCTCTCAAATGACCGCCGCCGCTTCGCGGCAACTATCAATTTATGCGATGGCTTACCCTGAGCATCATGTATGGGTTGATTACATTACACCACGGGAAGTAATCAGCTATAAACACACAACCATTAAAAAATATCAGAAACAAGTTCTACAGATCGCGCTGGGGCTTAGAAAGTTCTTAGCCATCTCAAACGATCCCCTTGAGCTTTGTTCCATGCTCTACCCTAATACGGATGATTGGCGATGGAACAAGGACATGGTTGGACAAGTCAAAAAAATTTGGCGTTATTAAAAAAAGGAGGAATAGTAAAATGTCTGATAACAAACGCAATGCAAGCGAATCTATTTTTACAAAGCTATCCAGCCCCTTTGCGATCTATGAGGTGAAGTGGCGCGTCGGCGCAACCAGCGGAAACAAGGGTCTAGCCCTAGCTTATGTAGATGCAAGAGTAGTTATGGAGCGATTAGACTTTGTGATGGGGCCGGAAAACTGGCAATCAACCCATTCGTGCGCCGATGGAAAAACCTTGTGTAGAATAGGAATTAAATTTCGAGATGAGTGGGTATGGAAATCTGATGGAGCGGGGGATACAAACATTGAGGCCGAAAAGGGCGCAATCTCTGATGCGTTCAAAAGAGCGGCGGTTCACTGGGGAGTCGGAAGATACCTCTACACTCTTGGTTCCACATGGGTCGAGTTAAGCGGAAACAAGATTGCCAACAATGAATACAAGAAATTGTCCCAAATTTTGAAAGATCAAAACCAGAATTATTTTAAGCCGAAA
>CAACVE010000061.1_pt1 | contig 19138 bp, 37 predicted proteins | sample 2381751 | NCBI WGS metagenome assembly CAACVE01 (sample SAMEA5211968, study PRJEB30684) | marine metagenome | biome: Marine; feature: Epipelagic; material: Water | collected 2015-10-15 | depth 2000 m | reverse complement strand
TCTAACTCTTTGTTTCTTTAGCCAAACTCCAAAACCTAAATCTAAATCAACATCAATGGTATCCCCATCAACTACTTTAACTAAACTTGCTTTATATTCAAACACTATTTTCTCCTTAACTTATATTACTACTTTATTATACTATAATCTTGTGACTTTTTAATTTGTCAAATTACTTACTATAATATATTAATATATTTATAATAATTTATTATTAATATAAGTATATCTATTTAATATTAATATAATATTTAAATATATAAAACTTAATATTCTAATATTATTAATATATATATATATATATACTATGCAAATTTGACAAATTATTTATCCTTTCGATTTGCATACCAGCCATCTCCCTTAAAAATTATTAAAGGAGGACTGAATTGTCTTATAGCTGAAACTTTGTGACAATTTTCACAATCTATTGTATCATTACTATTATAATTTTCTATTTTTTCAAATGAAATATCACAATTCTTACAATGATAAGAATATCTAGGCATTATTTAACTCGCCATAAAAATTCAACATCTTTAAAAACTTTAGTATCACTTCTTAATTTACCATGTAAAACATTTTTTACTTCCTCATCAGATAATTTTTCATAACCTTCAAATTCAACAGATACTATAAATTTATATTTTTTTAAGGGAAGTTTATTTTTCATTTCATCACTTCTATAAATATAGGAGTAAATTCGCCGGCCCATGTACCGATTACATTGAAATCAAAATATTCAATAACCTCATCTATAGTACAATCAGAACCTAAATTCTTTTCAAGTTCTTTAAAAACCTTATCCATGTCATACGCAGCTATAGCATCAGAACCATATCTATGTCCTATTCCTATTAAAGCCTCATCTAAATCATCGTATATTATAGCTTTTTCGTTTATCTCGGCTAAATGCTCTTTTATATCTTCTACCTTCATTTTTCTATCCTTTATTTAATCGTAATAATAATTTGGCATAATTTCAATCCAAGTGACTCTCTCCTTTAAGTCATTAATATCATTTCTTAATTCGGTCACGTCATGTTGATTTACCATTGTAGCATATATCAAATCATTGCTCTGTTCAATACTTAAAATAGACCTTTCTAAATCTGTAAATTTACGTTCTAATTCTTCCATAGCATAATCTAAATTTATTAAATCAGCTTTTAACTCCCTTTCTAATTCCTCCATAGAATATTCTAAACCCATTAAATCATCTTTTAATCCACTTTCTAAGCTTTCAAGTTCATATTTATAGTCGTTTGGTTCTATATCATTTAAAGTATGCTCGATATTTAACATAAGATTACTGATATGAGTAATATCATCTTTTACAGTTGAAAGTTTATTTTCTAGTTCCATTACATTATCAGAAGTTGCTTCTAAATAAGTAACTCTTTCCTTTACAAAAGATATATCATCTTTAATGCCGTTGTCAGTTAGGGTAGATACTTTTGTTTCGATTGAAGACATTTTTTCTTTAGTATAGCTTTGATCCTCTTGTAATTTATCTATCTCAGAATGTAAAGATTCATTAAAATCTCTACTTAATTGGCTTAATTGAGCATTTAAACTATTGATTTGTCCTCCCTGAACCTGTATAGTATTCTGTAAGCTAGTTACATTGGAATCGAGTTGGGCGATATACCAAATAACACCACTAGCCTGCATAAGCACAGCTATCGCCATTCCTATAGTTATTTTAATATCTTTAATAAATTTCAATACAATCTCCTATATTTATTTTTCTTTTCCGAATACCGAACCACTTAATATGGCTCCGAAGGATAAGTGGAATAAACCTCCTCCCTTTAAAGTAAAGGGTTCGTGTTGACTAACAAGCTTCTTTAAATATTCCATCTGTACCAAGGGGTCTTGAATCTCTTGTAAATGAGACATATAATCAGCCAAATTTAATCCCATTCTTGCAACTCCATAGTACACAGGTACAACAATAAAATCATATATACATATTATCAGATATACTATTAAGGCTGTCCATCTCCACCTATGTATAGAAGTCATTTATAATCACCATATTGTCTAGTATCTCCATAACCACTCTTACCCATATCTTTTAAGATATCATTAAATCCTGAGTGGTCTGACATTATGGTTCTCATTTCGTTTTCCATTAATGAATCCCTAGTTTTCAGATCATTAGCCCTATCTTCTAATTCAGTTAAAGATTCCTGTAAGGTCTCTATTGATCTTTCTAAATGGGAACTATCAAATTTTTTCAACTTCATTTCTTCAGATAATATCTCTATCAGACGTTTTAAATCTAGAATTTGTTGTTTAATATTATTTACATCAGTATTTAAAACTGCAATATCTATATTAGTGGCCTGCTCTTCAAGAGTATGTACAGTTGTATTTAAACTGCTTACAGTACTATCAAGTTGAGCAACATACCAAATGATTCCAAAAGCTTGAGCTATAATTGTTATAACAATACCAATTGATACTTTCATATTTTTAAAATTCATTTTATTCTCCTAATCGTTTTTCTCTTAAATTTACCCCTTCAGCTATTACCTTATCCATTGATGTTCTATAATCCTTGCTTCTTCTATCTCTATCTGCTTGAGTTTGACCTACTCTACTTCTATATTCAGGAGTTTGTGAATGACAATTAGGACATAACAAACGAAGATTTGCCAAAGAATTATTTTCTTTTTCTCCATCTATATGATCTAATTCAAGAGTAATAGATTCATCTCTCCATTGTTTTCTATCACATTCATCACATTTAGGTTTTAGCATACCTTCTCTGATTAACCTTATCTTTAACTTATCGCTTTGCATATCTTCTTTAGGATTTTCTCCCAAATAGTCAAAAACATCTCGTTTTTTAGCGAGTTGTTGTAGATCGTACTTTGTCTTCCTTTTTGGGTGGGTTCCCTGTTTCCTTATCTGCATTGTTTTCCTCCTGTTTTATTATACTGACAGATTCTAAATCTTTTATCTCTTGGGCTCTAACTTCAACCCAATTAGCGATTCGATTCCTGAATTTTTTCTTGTCTAATAGATGGGCTGTAGTATTTAAATTCATATGAAGTCTTAATTCATGTTCGTTATGATTCCTGACTTTTCCTTCAGGGTCTATAATTAAAACATTCCCAATTGCTTCCATCATTTTTAATCGTGTTAAAAACTCATTAATAGTTTTTTCAGTTATTTTATTTATACCTACTAATTCGGTGGCCATAAGCAACATAGCTGTTACAGGGTTTAACTGCTCTTCTTTTACACCCTTTTCATTTTTAACCTTTCTCCAGCAAACTTCTTTACTATTCTTTATATCGTCTAAAGAATAATCTAAATCTGTTAAAGACTTCTTTGATTTCTCATCTATAAAATTGCTTGTCATTTTTCTCTCCTAATGTATAATAAATATTGCGATTTTCTCGAATCCCCCAATCCCCGGAAATTTTCTCTTATCCTTTATCTTTCTAAATTAAAATAGTTATAATTTTTATCTATATATTCTTCTTCGTCTTTAGGAACATCTTCTTCAGCATATATCGCTTCTACCGGACAAACAGGCTCGCATGCTGCACAATCAATACATTCTTCCGGATTAATGTAAAATTGATCATCCTTGTCAGTTGTATATATACAATCAACAGGACATACATCTACGCATGATCCATCCTTAACTCCAACGCAAGTTTTACTAATTATATAAGTCATAATTCACTTTTTCTCTTACTCATGTTCCATGCTTTTAGTCTAGTAATGTTAGTATCTCTCCTTCGTTAGGTAATCTACCTGCCGAATTTTTGGAGAAGATAACCTCTTTGCCAGAATTTGTACTGTAATTAGAATATCTCTCTACAGCAAATTCATCATTCACTAAATCCGTTTCTACAATTCTACTATAGTTAGGATAAGAATGCTTTATCTCTTCACTCGTTTTTATTGCTGTATCCCTATAGTTTGTACAGGAAGGACAACATTCATAATAATATTTTATAACTAAATCAGTCATTTCTTCTTCTTCTTCTTTTTTACTTCAGCTGGTTTAACAACTTTAGGCGTTGCTTTATCTGCTTTAGCTTCAAGCGTTTCAATTCTTTTATTTAACTTGCTTTTACTCCATGAGGAACCTTTATTAGCAAGTATATTTGAAACAAGACTTGACAATTCTCTTACTTTCTTATCATCCTGTTTCGGCAATTTTTCTATCTGATCTTGCAAGTCTTCTACTTCCTGCCATACAAAAGAATCATCATAGATTACATTATCTTCAAGTCTTGATATAATTGTTTTTATATTACTGATTTCATTCTGCAATACTGCAATATCTGTATCAGCTTGTGTCTTTTGTATCTCATTAACAGTTATACTCAGACCTTTAACTGTAGAATCTAATTGGGCAACGTACCATATAATTCCAAAGGCTTGTGCAAGAATTATAAAAATTATAGTTATTGGTAATCTTATTTTTGATAAGTCCATTATTTATCTCCTTTTTTTATTCCTTATAGTCTTATTATACTATTATATTATAAAAAATTTAAGTTACTGAAGGGAATTATAGTTAATTTTTTCCGGAATAAAATTTTTTTCTTACTAGGGATGTTAATAGATGTAAAAGGCTTAAAAACACTATAACCGGGAGGGTCTTTTTCTCATGGGTCTAGTCACTATAAAAATAAAAATGTCTAGAGGAAAATAAATTAGAAAAATAAACTAGAAAGAAAAGAGCTTGTATCATGTCACCTTTTAGATCGATTGTGAAAAAAATCACAAGTAGAAATTAAGAAAAAAAGAAATAACAAAAATGTGTTTAAATGGGGTTGTAATTGTCAAGTGATTAGTATAGAGTTTTCTATATATAAAAATTAATTTCATGGAGGAATTATGAAAATCAAGAATCGAGATTCTAAGCTAGGCAATAAAGCCAAGACACGAGGTCTCAATAAAAACCACTACAATAAAGGCTATTGGACAACACTAGCTAATATGAAGCGTGAAGGCATCAAAATGCCACGAAAACAGGCTATGGAATACAATAGTGAGGTATCACATGAATAACTTCATTAAATCAAAAGTAACTTTACATGGTCAAGATTGGAATTTTGTACATTATGTAGATGAAAATAACAATGCTTGTTTTCCTTCGCATTTACTATCAAGTTCTAATTTAAAAGAATTAACAATTATTCAATTGGAAGAATTAGCAACTACAGTAATTGAAGACGATAAAATTCGAATTTTAGACAATCAAGTATCATTATTAAAAAATAGAAATTTCTGTAATCATGAGGTATCAAAATGAATAAAAATATATTAAGTTTTGAAGAGATAAAAAAACAATTTGAGGAATTAAATAATGATTTTTTTAATCCCCATTTCTGTAAAATCTGTAATCAAATGGAATTTTTGGATTTAATGACAGATAAGGAACAAAAATTGTTTCATGATCATAGAAATTCTAGAAAGTATTTCAAAGAACTTGAAAACTATACAATTATACTTGAAAAGTTTTTAACTGAAATTGTATTAGCTTTATTAGAGTTGAAAAGGATATCTTTATCAGATGAATTTATATCAATTGATGATGTTGATACATACTCAAAACAATATGTTTTATTGTTAAGGTATGGGGATTTTTTAACTAATGAAAATTGTTTATCAGATGAAGCTATTGAAAAATGGCAGGAATTAAAAACAGAAAAAATAATATAAGCTAAAAAATAAAACCTGTAGAATTATTGCAGGTTTTATTTTGGGAATTTTTTTGAGACATGAGACTTTCTATATTTAAAAGTTAGGAAGTATCATGTCATATTTTATAAAAAAATTTATATAAAAAAACCCTATACTACAATTTATGTAATATAGGGTTTTTAAATGGAGTTAAAAGCTTATTCGCTAGTTGTCCAAACTGTCCTTTCCAAGCCATTTCTAGAGGCTTTAGGGGATACTTTGCCACAATATATACACTTGGGCATTTGATGACCTTCTGAGGCAAATTCTTTATGCCCTGAATTTTTAGGACAGGTGATGTCATCAGACCACATCCCCTGATTTTCTTTTAAGATGACCTTATGACCTAAAAGAGCCTTCTCATTAGGCTTGGCTTTGGTACATACTGCCCTTATAGGGGCACTCCGAAGTTTTGCAATGTTTTGAGCCTGTTGCTTGGCTGTGGACTTTTTCATAATTTCCTTTATGAAATTTTAAATAATATGTTTTTAACTATGGGACTTGGGAATTTAATTGTCAATACAAATTTTGGTTATTTTTAAAATATTAAAATATTAAAAAATATGATCTGTGATTTATTTCACAAACCCCATTAGGAAGTTTGTTATTTATTTCACAAAGGGCTCCCTTCCAGCAATGTGAATTTTTTCACAATCCCCCTTCCTTCCAACTAGTGAACTTTTTCACAATCCCCTTCCTTCCAGCTTTGTGAATTCCTTCACTAACTTTTAGACATGAGACTTTCCCCTTCCAACAGGAGTGTTGGGTAGGGGGAAAATCAAAACCCTACCCAACTTAATTGAGGAGATTATTCTATCTTATTTACAAGTACCCATATTGGAGCATTATGCATTAGTCTTAATTCTTCATAATAACTCTTAGTCGGTACAAGATCAAAATTAAGTCGTAGAATTTTTTGAACCTTGTTCATTAATTTATTTTGGTCTACTCTTTTAGACTCTTCAGTCGGTGTCGGATTTTTAGTTTCTACAAGAGTATGCCTCAAATGTTTATTCTCGAAACTATTACCCAAAATTTCCAACTTGTAACAACTCAACACTCTCTCATCATCATACAATGCATTTGTGTGGAAATATTTTGGAGTAACAGTAACGGCAAGACCCATAACTTCATTAACATAATAATCATAATGGTGTGATGTTCTTTTCTTCTTGAACCCATATTTCTCACTTAATAAACTTAGGTCTTTTACTTTATACTTGAAACTCATTTTTAATACCTCAATTAATAACTAATAATATAATGATACATTGTGGGCAAAGTATTGTCAAGCATTTTTTAACAATATTTTGAGACATGAGACTTTCTATAATTTTGTAAGATGTATCATGTGTAAGATAAATTCTAAAATTCTCCAAGAGTAAGTTGATATGGATCGTGTCAAGTTAGTTGCCATAGAAGGGATAAGATTTCCTATCCCTTCCATGTGTTCCAATTATTTAGTTTCCAGCAGTAAAGTTAGAGTTTATAGCATATTGGTATGCTTCCATTACCCATTCCCAAAACAGTTCATTTAAAGCCTGTTGTGAGAGTTTCTTTCCTGTTTCCTCACATACTGCCATATGTTTTAATTCTATCCCTCTGACCCTATGTTCAACACGAAAAGAAACTATTTTCATTCTCTCTCTTCTCTCCATTTCCTCAAGGAATTTAGGGTAAACTTCATTTTTAAAACTTACAGCATTTTTAACATCTTCATACATAATTTTTCTCCTCTATGTATTTAATTAATATGTGTATATTATAACACGAATTGTCAACTAATTAATTTTACACATGATACATTCTATATTTAAAAGTGAGAAGTCTCATGTCTAGGATTGGGAAAAGTCAATTGAAAAAAACATGAATTATATTTCATGAGTTGCAACCAGCAAAATTGACTCTTCCCTTTCCCTTCCTTTATTTATAAGTCTTCCTCATTAAGTATAATGAAGTTTGTTTCAGTCCCATTTTCTCTAGCAAGTCCATTCTCTTCCATGAACTTATCCAAAGCATTTACTAACTTCCATCCTGTGTTATGGTATTGACCACCACCAAATTCTGACATATCAAACTCATAACCACCTTGAGTCATTTGTTCCCATAAGACTGTATCACTACCGAAATCAACTGATATAACATCATCATTCATGTATTCGCTATAATCAGATGCTTTAATGTTTTCAGTAACTTCTTTAGTAGCTATATTTTTCCATTTTTTCGTGTCATAGTCTACACTAATATCCCAACGTTTATCGTTGAAATAAATTAGAAAACTTGTACCTTGATGGTCAGCAAATATTTTTATAATTTGATTTGCTACCCAAGTAGGTTTTTTTATTTTTGTAAGAATTCTAGACAATTTTTTTTCCTTTTGAATTAATTTATTCTATTAGGATATATGAATTGTCAACAAAAAACAATACATATTTCGGTTATTTTTTTACACATGATACATTCTATAATTTTGTAAGATGTATCATGTCTAGAAATGGGGGGTTGTATTTTAGTTGACAATATGTTATTATTATATTGTCTAGTGTGGATGTGTGGTTTAAAAACTTTATAGACTTAAAGGAGAAAATATGCCTTACATCAAAATTGTTAAAACTTATGAAGTGGAAGTGGATGAAGAGAAAGCGAAAGAAGTTGAAAACAGTTTCTATAATGGTAAAACACCAACTTGGAAATATTATAAACCAGCTGATGATTTTATCAGCTTTACTTGTTATGGAGACAAAAACCTACAGGATTTAATGCTTGTAGTTAATAAAGAGCCTAGACATTTAGAACCGAAAAAATAATTTGGTTTGGAATAGTAAGGGTCAGCAATGACCCTTATTATTTTTTTAAAATTAGAAAGTATCATGTCTTTCTCCTTTCCTTTCCACAGACTTTGCCCTTCCCTTTCCACAAGTAGTGCAGGTTTTTTAGACATGATACTCGATATTTGTGAAAAAAATCACATAGTATAAATTTTAAAAATAGGGTAAAAAACACTTGACAATTATATTTAATATATAGTACAATTGAGTTATTATAATTAATTGAGGTACTAAATGAACCAAAAGAAAAAAATTAATATAGAGCTTATAAAAGAAATGCCGACCTTACAGTTGTACATGATACTCGATGGGCTTAGAGTAGAAACAAAAGGATATAAACTTACTAGACGACCTATGGGTTATAGTAGTGTTAACACTTTGGTCAAAAAGAAATTTGGCTTTAAAGGTAATAAAGAAAAAATCTATCAGCAGTTTCAAGACGCTTTGTTAATGTCAGAGATTGCTTATGAAGATGAGAATGGCAAACTTCAAATTGATCATGGCTTAAATAAACTTTATCACAAAACTAATATTTCAACTGTGGATAGTCACATTCAATAAAATTTATGGGGGGTTAGAAATAGCCCCCCTAAAAATTTTTAAAAAAATACTAAGTATCATGTCTAAGAAATCCAGCAAGAAAAAAGATACAGACCATATCAGGTACATTGATATAGTCTGTATCAAGGTTCTTTATTCCTTCCTTCCCTTCCTTCCCTTTCCTCCCTTCCTTTATTTAATAATCAGCTTTTAAAGAATTTAAAATTTTCTTTTCTTTAGCAAGTGTCATATTTGGGTCAGTAAACCTTGGTAAGTTGCCATTTTTTTGCTCAATAATTAATGCTCTATATATATTAATTGGCAACCAATTTATCCAATACTTATCAAACTTATCTAATCCTTCGATTTTGTCTTCATGTTTTTTGATAAATTTATTAAACTGTTTAGCCTCAGAATAATTAAATTTGTTTATGTCGATAGTAAATGTCATTTTTATCGGCTCATCGTATCTTTCATCTGTAATCATTTTTGCCTCCTAATTAATAAATCGTACTTATACTGTAACATCTTGCTTGACAATATACAAGCGATATTTTGATTATTTTTTAAAAAATTTTAATTTTTATTTAACCCTTATTAGACATGAGACTTCTTACTTTTAATATTAGGAAGTATCATGTCATATTTTACAAAAAATTTTAATTTTTAATTTGTCAAATTTAACCCTTATTATGATAGATTTTTGTTGACAATTCATATATCATTATAGGTATAAATTAAATTCAATTGAAGGAATTGAAAAATGATAACAGTAGATTTACAAAAACAAGAGAAGGATTTTAAAGGTCAAGATATTAGATTTCCTAAAGACAAAAATGGACAGTCTAAAATTGTTGATACAATTCATAAATTGGTCAATGACTCAATGGGTCAATGGCAAAAGGGAAACACCCAAGAAATATTAAAATTCTTTACAATGAATCAGGCTTATAATGGTTGGTATGGTTACTACTTAGATAGAACAAATCATTTTATTTTATCAGCAGTAATGAATAAATATAATTGGTCTGAGCCTTCATTTTTACCTCAAACTCTATTTAATAGAAAATGGGAAATTGGAGTAGATGGTAAAAAAACTTATCAATCAAAAATGAGTAAATTAGGAATGTGGATTAAGAAGGGATCAGAGTTAACACCAATCTTAAAAGAATTTTTAATCTTTACTAAAGAAGGTAAACAACAATTAAAAGAAAATGGATTATCTGAAAAATTATATCCTAATGAAGTAAGAAAAAAATATCCTACAATTTATAACGATCTAAAAAAATATGTAATGAGAAAACAGACTTGGCATTATGTAGTCAATATAGAACAGGTTGAAAATTTACTTGGAACTGAAAATGAAAAACTTTTAAAGAAACCCCCAAGTCTAGAAGAGAAATTTAAATTAACTAATATTAAAGATGATCAAAAATTTATTAAAATGTTAACTACTAATATGGAAAATGTACCAACAGTAAATTTTCATTTAGAGGAAACAGCATTTTATCAAAGGCTAGATGATTCTATTAATATTAGACCTTCAGAAAAAATGACAAGCTATTCAAAATTTGTTTCAACAACCATTCATGAATTAGCCCATTCAACAGGAAATAAAAACAGATTGAATAGGCATTCATTAATGGAATATGGTGGTCATGATTCTAGAAGTCTTGAAGAGTTAGTTGCAGAAATAACAGTATTGTTTAGTTTAGCAAGATTTAATGATGATGATATTGATAAAAAATTCTTAAAAAATAATATTGGTCTATATCTTCAATCTTGGTTATCTCAAGATATGACTAAAGAAAAGAGAGTATCAAAATTATTGATAGCTAGTAAATCTTCGTCAATGGCTGAGAGGTACATTTTCACAGAATAAAAAACAGGGTCTATATTCTAAGTCTAAAAACTTGGAGTATAGACCCAAAAAAATTTTTTCAAAATGTGACATGATACTTCCTAACTTTAATATATCGAGTATCATGTCTAAAAACAACTTGTGAAAAAAATCACAAAGAATATAGTTTACAGGCATAAAAAAAGGCTGATACTGTTTCTCGGCAATATCAGTCTAAATTTATTTATATTTATATTATACTGTAGTTAAAATCTCCCTTTCCTTCCTTGCTTCCTTCCTTGCTTCCTTGTATTCCTTGTTCTTCCTATTAGCTACTGTATTCAAACCATTTCTATGGTACTTCATCTTTCCACTTGCCCAATTACCTATCGCTGTTGGTAACTTTGCTTCCTTCAATACTAACCTAACATATTCCCTCGAACACCCTACTACCTTCGCTATCCTATTCATACTCCAATCTTTGTTGTCAATCCTTAGTATAATTATATCTTCTTTCTTTGTTATATGTCTTTCCACTATCTACACCCCATTTAACTTATTAAAATTCAATTGTATCACATTCCCATTCTATTGTCAATCTTCATCTATCATCTCGTCAAGATGTTCATCAGTTTCCCTTTCTAATTCCCTAGAATTTTCGGAGTAAGGGTCTATCCCACTTCCGATTAGTGTAGTCCAATGTTCTATTAAACATGGCATTACAATTTGATTTATCATTATTTCGCCATTTATAGTATCTCTTAATATTTTTTTAACATTTTCATTTCTGTCCTTTGCAAATTTTTTTATTACTTGCATTTTAGATAAATTTTCATTACTAGCTATTCTATGAATTGTATGAAAAATAACAATATCCTTCATAGACTCATAAGCATAATCCATTATCATTTTATCATTTTCTTTGAAGGTTTTACTTGATAATATTTCTTTCGTTTTTAATTGATAACCTTCATAAATTTTTGTAATAATTTTTTCTTCTTTAGTAAGATTGTTTTCTTTTAATTTGTTCTCTAAATCGTCTATATAATCTTCTATCATTTTTTACCTCATTTATTTATTGATTAATATTAGTTTACTAAATGTCAAACATCTTGTCAAGCATTTTTTTGACAATATTTAAAAAATGCCTGAGAATTATCTGCTGGGAAAATTAGACATGAGACTTCCTACTTTTAAAATATCAAGTATCATGTCTAAAAATAACTTGTGATTTATTTCACAAAGAATATGGTTTTTTGGGTAAGAGAATAGGTAGGTTAGCCTTGAGCAAAACTACCTACCTAAACTCTTTTTCGTCAGTCAAACATTCTAATCTATAACTACCCAATGAAAAAGGTAGATTTTAGTAATGAACTATGGAGTCTTATGATGACTATTCTCACAAGAGAAACAACCACCAAACTCAATGCTTGACTCATTTTCTTTTATGTCATAAAAACATTCAACAACATCATTAACAATACCTTCGTAAGTTAATGTTTTAAGGTTTTTATATTTTAACATAACAAATGGTTTTCTTAATTTGCCATTCTCATCAAGTATACCATTATTAAACTTCTTAGCTAAATTGATATCAGTTACTAATATTAAATTTTTCTCACTAGGGTCATATTTTAAATAACCCCCATTTGAAAATTTTGTTGTATTAATTCTCGCAACCATACTTCTAAAAGTGCCATCAATTTTCTGCCAATAGCAACCAAAGAATTTACCCTTAGAAGTTTGTATCATTTGTTTAGCTTTAGTAGTACAAATTTTATTGTTCATTTTTATACCTCATTTATTAATTTATATAATTAGTTTATACTAATTTGTCAAATAATGCAACACTTATTTTATATTATCCCAATCAGTAGAATTAATTTTATTTTTCATATGATTAAAATAATTACTATCTTCTGCCCCCATATATCTTGCTTCGTTCAAGGCTTCCATATAATTATTCCTCTTTTCAAACTGCCCCTTCTTTCCAATATAAATGTAAGTCTTAAGAAATTCCATTACACTAAGTAACTTATCCTCATTCCCTTTGTATGCTGGGTCAAGAGCCAATTCAATAATCAAATTTATCTCATCAAAATATCCACTATAAATATTGTAGATACTATCATAATTTTCAAAGTATTGTTCCTCTGTATGCTCTTCTAAAAACTTATCACATTCTAATAAAAGATCATGAATATATTTTTTCACTTGGACACTAACATCAACTAGTCTTTTATCTACAGGTTTTAACTTATATCTCTCTTCCATATTTTTTCCTTTTTATTAATTATTAAAGTGTATCTATACTTTATATGGTTTTTAGAAATAAGTCAACCCCCCTAAAAGAGTGGCATGAGTATTGTCAAGTAGATAACAAATAGGTGATAGAATTTGTCAAGTAGGTGATAAGAGGCGTGAGAATTTGTCCACTTCCGAGCTATTTAATCCCTGCTTACCCTTCCTGCTTCCGTATTCCATAGCCTAGCGAATATAAGACATGATACAAGATATAGTGAAAAATTTCACAAAGAATAAAGGAAATGGGTAAAAGAAAAGGAAGGGCTTAAAGGCAAAGAAAAGTCCCTTCCTAATTCTTATTTTAGTGTCAATAGTTTTTTATTTTTAATTCTCTGATTAATTCTTTTAGGTTGTGTTCCATGATTTAATAATGCAAATGATTCCTTACCATAACAAGCAAGGTAATCAGTATAGTCTATTTCCAATCCCTTATCTATTGCTTCTTGTTCTGTATCTACTACAATGGCTTCCCTTAATCCATATACATTTATTAGTTTATCTTTAGTACCTCCACGACTTGCAATCAATTCCATGTTTTGATATTCCCCAAGTTTTATACTATCCAATCTATTAATCCAAAAGGGTAATGATTTAGTATAGGCATAAAATTGTCTGTGATTCTCTCTATTTAGCATAGCAACATTTAACCAAGCATCAAAATAATTCTGACTATAAAAGTCACCACCTACATGAATTCTTATAATATGGGCTTCAATAGGAATAGAAGCATTTATTAAATTGGTTAATTCTTGAACATCCTTATTACAAGCTTTTAATAAATCAAAGTTATAATTTCTCTGTTTTAATTGGCTAGGATAAATAGCTTCTAAACTAGCCGAATAACATCTATAATCTATATAGTCATCGTCACTTACTATCTTACCATTATCTCCTACATAAGCTTTACACTTATCAGCATAAGGGCAAGTGTCATGCCTACCACTAGGAATTGACATAGAATATATGTTAGGATATACACCTTTTTTGTCATAGACTTCTAAAGCTAATTTATCTAATTTTTTGTTATCTCTTGAAAACTTTAATAACTGCATTTTGTTTACCTTTTAATTTATTTAATATAAGTGTATCATAGGCATAAACTAATGTCAACAGTTATTCTCTGCTTATTGTTTTCTGCTTATTATCTATATGGTCTATTCTGTTCTAGAGGCTATCATATCTATTATATCTCTTTCTACCCCTTCCGTGCTTCCGATTTTCCAAGTTTTCCTAATACTTAAAATAAGACATGATACATGATTGTGAAATATTTCACAAAGAATTGAATTTGGACACAAAAAAAAGGGAAGACTGTGTAGTGTTAAATCGTAATCTAACTCTGCCAATCTTCCCCTCTTTCCAATCATCTTTATAACAGATTAAGAATATAACTTTAACAGTTCGCTTGTACTTCGCAAAGGTCTGTTGATCTATAGTTTAAGGTTCATTAAATCCCAAAGTGTATTAGTTTCAAAAAGCTCAGAGCTTGAGAGGTGGGCTAGTTGGGGAAGTGATAGCTATGCTACTATACTGACTAGTATATATAACAACTTCTATCTAAATCCGAAACCTTGCAATCTATTAACTTCATGTAAGGCTATTATTATTATAGATTATAAGTCTACTTATCCTTAATACTTCCACTATAAGTTATACTCAGTTATAAAAACTGATTATCTTATTTAAAATTTTATATTACCTTTCGGTAATGAGGTTCATTTGTTTAATCCCCTAAATTATTAATTAAGCTACTTAGTATCTTATCATTAATCCGTTTCGTTGTCAAGGTGAGAAAAGTATTATGGTAGATATCGCTATCTATTTTTTTAATTCGCTAGGAGGCAAAATTGTATTTTTCCCTTCCCTCACCTTTCCAACTTTTAAAGGAGTAATTATAAACTACTTTTACATCATATCAGATTCGTGGGAAAAAGTAAAGAAATGATCTTTTAATAAACCACACCAATTCTTACACTTATAACATATACTAAAAGACTCATACTTAACCATTACATCACTTCCTAGCTTTCCCCCTTCCCTCAACCATTCCAGCATTCCCTCATCATTTGGGGAAGAAGAAATATACTTTGTATAAACATCATACTTACAACATGAAGATACATACTCATTAGTACATAAGGATAGCATTGTAGCTAGTTCCTTTCCTTCCCTTTCCCATATTGCTTCCTTCATGTTCTTGTATGGATAATCAAAGAGATAGGTCTTTAAATTAGATATAGTTCTATTAATGAATACCGATAGTTTTTTCATTTTGTCAACTGTTTTCCTTTAGTTCTATTTTCATTACTTTATTATACTATTTCCTATGTTTCTTATCAAATATTGTAATTATATTATAATTCTTTCTTAAATAGATAGAAGTAAACTACCTTCCTTAACTTCTCTTCCTTTACTTCCAATAGTTCATCATCTGTTTCTATTAAAGTAGTTCCTTTCTTAGTTAAGTATTCAGACCATTGGTCTTTATCTAGCATTGTTCCTATCTTGTTAGTTCCAATAATCTTTACTTTATCCCCCACTTTTGTACTGAAGTCTAATTCCATATCTTTTACTTTCATTTAATCTTCCTTTGCATATCTTATATGCTTAGTATCAATATCTTCATATGTATTATTTATATATGGATTTATGTGAACATTAGAATTTACAAATTCTTCAAACCAAGTATCTACATCTAAAACACTAAATGAGAATCCCATAGCTTTTGCAACTTCTTCCATTTTTTCTTTATCTATATTATCCTTAAATAAAAATTCATAATCCATATCTTGAGCATATTCATTGATTGCAATAACCTCTGCCATTTCTTTGTTGAATTTATCTAAATCATTCTGATTAAAAATCCCTTCTTCTATCCCCACTTCTATCTTAAATTCTGCATGATTAATTATAGTTCTTAACATTATCTCTTCCCCTGTACAAGAAGCTAAAGACATTTCATGGTCTTCATTCCCCAATTTTTGTCCTACATTAACTAAACACATTATAAAGTTATTTACTTGTTTTTCTGTATATTCAAAATTAGTAGGTAAATCAAGACACCACACTCTATCGGAATGTATATCAAACACTTCGTCTATAAGACTATTGAAAGACCTTGTTAAAGCTTCTCTTGTCCGAGTGGATAAAATATGTTTATATCCATTTCCTAAAAGTTTGGTATTTTTATCTTTTACTTTCATTATTCGCTATCCAACTTATTTATAAATCTTAGATTACTCATTACATTACTTCCCACTTTACTTAGGAATTCTCTATCTTCCATTAATTGATTCTTAATATCTTCATAGGCTAAAGAATTAACTTTTGGTTTAAAGGTTTCCTGTTTTGTTTTCCTGTTAAAATTCATAGCCCTTAGACCACTACTATTGCTATCTTCCATGTGGAATCCTCTTCCTATCAGTTCGGTATTCTCTACCACTTCCCTCAATACTTTTGTTGGACTATGAGGTTTACCTTTTCCTGTAGTCTTTCCAAAGTAACCTCTGTTCATTAATTTAATCGCCCAAGTTTTTCCCATTCCTTTCATTTCAGCTACTTCTATAGCAGTTACCCATTTCTGTTTTGTTTTCTTCGGTCTATCACTACTACTGTTTACCTTCGGTTTACTTCGTTTTGTTATTTCAGTATTCTCTACTACTTCTCTCAATACTTTTAATGGACTCATGGCATGACCTTTTCCTTTGGTCTTTCCAAAATAACCTTTAATCATTTTACTTCTTGCCCATTGTGAAGTTTTCCTTCCATGTATTTCAGATACTTCCCTAGCAATTATCCATTTAGATTTTGGTTTCTTGTTTACTTTTGGTCTACCTGTGTAATTTCTTTTATCACTAGGAAAAGGTCTGTTTACATTCGGTCTACCTTGTCCTACCAATTCGGTATTCTCTACTACTTCTCTCAATACTTTTAGTGGACTATGTCGAGTAGTTTTTCCTATGGTCTTTCCAAAGTAACTCTTATGCATTAATTCTCTTGCCCATTGTACCTTCAATCCTTTTATTTCGGCTACTTCCCTAGCATTTATCCATTTAGTTTTAATCCTATCTTTAGTACCTTCACTAGATAAAGAATTAGTTTTTAGTGGTTTTACATTAGGATACTCTATTGGATTTCCACGACCTGCTAATTCGGTATTTTCTACAACTTCTCTCAATACTTTGTTTCTGTTCTTCCCCCATTTTCTAACCTGTCCAAAGTAACCTTTGACCATTAATTCTCTTGCCCATTTTACATCTTTCAATCCTGTTATTTTGGCTACTTCTGTAGCACTTACCCATTTCCTAGAATTATATTTTTTATATGTCTTCTTTTCTGCTTGGTTAGAATAAGTATTTAAATTACCCTGTTGAAATTGAGCCAAAGTTTCTTTAACTGTTTTATTAATTAATGTTTGTATGTCTTGATTATCTTCTTCATTTTTTTCTTCTGTCTTGAACCACATAAAATTTTCCTATTAAGTTGTTTTTTAAATTTCTTACTTTTAGTCTACACTAATAATAATTTGTTGTCAAACTAATTTATCTTTTCGGTCTTTATTTCACTTCCCATTTTTACCCTACTTTCTTTATCAAGTTCTCTATAATATTTATTTTCTAAATCTCTTAAATCTCTATCCATTAATCTTACCATAGATTTAAGTTCTCGTAAAGCTTCCCTCTTTTTATTCAATATCCATATATCGTCAACTTCAGTAGTATGATACCACTCATTCTTATAATCAAATGTAAATCTATCAACTATTTGAAATAGTGTTTCTTTTAGATTAGCCATTACTTTACTTCCTTTTTAAAAGTTTCTAGTTCTTGTTCCATTGATTCTACTAAGGCATTTATTCCTACATACTGTATTTCAGCAATGGCTTGTCTTTTTTTATCTACTTCCTGTGAAGTTAAAAACTTATCCATTGCTTGAGATAGATTTAAAATAATATGAGATTTTATTTCTTCTGAAGTAGCCATTATTTATCCTTCCCTACTATAGCTTGTATTGACTTTCTTCTTTCGTTAGCTTCTTGTCTTTCTAATTCTTCAATTAAACCTTCTTCCAAATCCCCAAATATTTCTGTTTCAATACCTGCTAATTCCATTCCTGCTTCATCTATTTTAATTTGTACATCTTGTACTCTTTCTTCTATTGTACCATAGGTATTAGAAATATGATTTTCATAGTATCTTATAATCTCTTTTTCTCTATCAGTTAAAGGTTTAGATAATTCTAAGACTTCATGTATGCTTGTCATTTTTTCTTCTTCGTATTTAATATATTGATAATATGTATGGGAATTTTTATCTTCATCTCGAATAGTAAAAGTAGTATTATTAGGAAGTAAATCATCATTGTTTATTCCTGTAACTAAACCTTTTAGTTTTAATTTGTCAAAATTTGAAGGGTCATTATAACTAAACTCTATTAAATCCCCAATTTTTATATCTGTCGTTTTCATTTTATTTATCCTCTAAACAAAGTAATTTTTAAAGTGGCTTCGTTATTATCAAAAGGTGTTTCATTAGTTACAAGTTCAGTAACAATGCCTTGAAACATCTTTAACAAATCCATACCCATAGTATAATCGTCATCTTTCTCTATGTCAAGTTCTATTGTTTGTATGTCGTATGGGTCATGGTCTAACTGAATTGATATTTCAGCTTTTAATGTTGTAGGTTTGTATTGTTTAAATTTCATCATTATCTTCTTCCTTCCCAAATACATCTTTATATAAATCTTCTATATCTTCTACATTAAACTCTAAAGATATTTTAAATACTTCAGCACAATACTCAGCTACTCTAGGAAAGATAACCATTGTTTCTAGCATATGACCACTAGACATAAGGTTTTCAAATGTTTTTTCTTCCATACCTGTATCTTTAATTACTTTAGCTTT
>CAACVE010000060.1_pt1 | contig 19155 bp, 17 predicted proteins | sample 2381751 | NCBI WGS metagenome assembly CAACVE01 (sample SAMEA5211968, study PRJEB30684) | marine metagenome | biome: Marine; feature: Epipelagic; material: Water | collected 2015-10-15 | depth 2000 m | reverse complement strand
TCTTGTGCGTTGACATACAAAAATAAAGGTTTATTAGTATAAGAGCCTATGTCTAAATCCCTGACTGCTAATAAGCTGACGTACAAGCAACGCACACTTGTTGATACTTTAGTATCACAGGATGTGTCCATAACAAAAGCTAGTGCAATCGCTGGATATGCAAAGGGAGAGAGTGGTCGAGTAGTAGCTAGTAAGACACTACGATTACCACACGTACAGGCATATCTGATGGAGATAGTAGGTCATCATCTCTCCCAATCTAGCATATCTTCCGTGAAACGACTACGACATCTTGTTGACCACGCTAAATCAGAGTATGTTCAACTGGAAGCTAGTAAGGATATCCTTGATAGAGTTGGCTTCAGGCAACCTGACAGAGTGAAACATACTCTGGATGGTGACATCAATGTCAATATAGATTTATCTTAAGACATTGATGCCTACTGCGTGGTCAAGGGGTGTGTTTTTTAGTATATAGTGATGGGGGTTTAAAAAACAGGTGCAGTATATAGTTAGTGGTCTATCTCAAGCAATTATTTCCCCAAAGGTTCGGTGTCAATGATGTGCGTTGAACAATCACTTAAAATATATTTTACTGCTTGACAGGTTCGGATATGAGCTTATGTGGTTTTTGATTGAATGATATGATAAAAAGAAACCCATTTCAGAAGCAGACTGAACCTAAGCGTCTAGACGCAAACCTGACGAAGACAGCTAATGCTGTTCGGAAGATGGGTACGATTAAACCAAGGTCCTTGATAAGGAGGCAGAATGAAGAAGATGAAGGAAATGTGGAACGACCTGAGCAAGAAGGGTAAGATATTTATAGCAGCTCTTGTAGTGATAGCTGGTATGATTATATATGGCTGGTTATTCTAATGGTTAAGAATGGTAATATAGTTAATATAAAACCTATCAAGATTAAACAACCTTGGGATTTAACTTTAGAAGAATTGCGTAAGAAATCCATTATTAAGAATAAAGCCAAGTTAAAGAAGTGGTTTAAATTCACTAAGGGTGAATAATGCCAAAGAAGAAAAGGAATCCCTATGCGAAGGAACTGATGAGTGGCAAGTACAAACCCAAGACCAAACCTTCCAAAAAAAAATATGACAGAAAAAAATCCAAGTCATACTGATGAAACAGTTGAATCTGTTGTCACCAACATCATCAAGCTTAAAGACGACATAGCGAACATCACACTACACATTGAATGGAAGAACGGCATACAGGGCGTGTATGGCAATTCAAAAACTCTTGACGAATACGCTATGGCAAGTATGCTGATACAGCAGTTTGCTATGCTTTCACTAAAGGAGGAAGGCAGACTTACGGATGAAAATTTTTATAAGAAACCAACGATACACTAAATGCCTGAACTTCATTCAGGGGAAAGTCTTAACTTCGAGGATATACAACTTCTAAGGAAGATAGTTAAGAAGGTCCACTTCAAGCACTACCCAACAGAATTGATTACCAACAAGGAAGCTGACAAGTACATCTATTCCCTGACACCCAAGATAACAGAAGCTCTAATTAAAACTTACGTAGACGGAAAATTTGATTATAAGTAGCTAATGGTTTCATTCCATTACAAGCCTGATGGCGAGGTCATAAAGCAATTTATGAAGGATACCCATTTCTTCAGGGGTATACGTGGACCAGTCGGTTCAGGAAAGTCTGTTGCCTGTTGCATAGAAATTTTTAGACGAGCCTTGATTCAGGAAAAGAACAAGGAAGGAAAAAGAAAATCAAGATGGGCAGTCATCAGGAATACAAATCCACAACTGCGAACAACAACCATTAAGACTTGGCTGGACTGGTTTGACGAGAATAGCTGGGGTCCGTTCAACTGGAGTGTTCCTTATACCCATAGACTGAACAAGGGTGAGGTGGAGCTGGAAGTCATCTTCCTAGCATTAGACAGACCAGAAGATGTCAAGAAGTTATTATCATTGGAACTGACTGGCGTATGGATTAACGAGGCAAGGGAGTTGCCGAAGGCAATCATAGATGCGTGTAGTATGCGTGTTGGTCGTTTCCCTTCTATGAAGGATGGTGGTCCTTCTTGGTTCGGAGTGATAGCAGATTCCAATGCTCCTGAGGAAGACCATTGGTGGTCCATTATGTCAGGCGAAGCAAACGTACCAGACTACATTACACAAGAGGACAGGCTGATGCTGATTAAACCTGACAACTGGAGATTCTTTATCCAGCCATCAGGGATGAAGGAGGAGAAGAATAACGAGAATAACATCATTGGTTATTCACCCAACCCCAAAGCTGAGAACACCAAGAACCTTAATCCTGAATACTACAATCAGATTATACGAGGGAAGTCCAAGGGATGGATAGATGTTTATATTATGAATCGTCTGGGAGCTATCGAGGAGGGCAAACCTGTCTTTAACTCTTTCAACGAGGAGGTTCATCTTACAAAGGAGAAGATTCTTTTTACACCTAAAGCTCCTGTCTTCATAGGATTGGATTTTGGCTTGACACCTTCTGCTGTCTTTGCCCAGCGAGTAGGAATGGGCGTATGGAACATACTGAAGGAACTGGTATGTCAGGATATGGGAGCTGTGAAATTCGCTGAACTCTTGCGTCAGGAAATGGCAGAATACAAGCACACACAGTTTGATATATATGGCGACCCAGCAGGAGATTTTCGTAGCCAAACAGATGAATCAACTCCGTTTCAAATACTGAGGGGAGCTGGTATTCAGGCTCATCCAGCACCATCCAATGACATATCCTTGCGACTGGAATCAGTCAACTCAGTCCTGACAAGAATGATAGACGGACACGCCTCTTTCTTTGTCAGTCCTAATTGTGTCAACATCAAGAAAGGATTTCTTGGTGGATATTATTATAGAAGATTACAGGTATCAGGGGATAGGTATGAGGATAAGCCTATGAAGAACAGGTACTCTCACGTAATGGATGCTCTACAGTATCTGCTGTTGGGAGCTGGAGAAGGCAAGTCCTTGATACAAGGTAGACGACCTATGCAACCTTTTGTTGTAGAAAGAAATTATGATGTCTTTAACAGAAAAACTAGAGTAAAGAAGAAAAACTTATGGCAACGAATGAGGAGTGGATTGTAGCTTTCATAAGCAAACCTTCAAAACCAGCGTGGTTTCATTGGTGGACACACAAGGATTTCAAGCATTGTATGGCGTTCAAGTATGAACCACTTTATGAAGTATGGGTTTCATACAACTGGGGAAAGAACGGAATAGACATTAGGATACTTTCAAAAGATGAAATGCTTAATGCCTGTTTATACTTCAAGGATAATCATAATGCCAAGTTTCTTATTGCTCCAGCAAAAGAATTGCCTGACTTTTATATTATGGAATTAGCTTTCACAAACTGTGTTACTGCTATAAGACATTTAGTTGGCATACGAAAATGGATGATTACCCCTTATAAATTGTATTGTGCGTTGAAAAGTATGGGATGTAAGGAGTATTTAGAGAATATAAATGATAAGGAGGCATAATTTATGGGTGCAGTAAAAAAAGTAATCAAAAAAGTAACTGGTGGAGGGAGTTCAGCTCCAGCACCAGCACCAGCTCCAGCAGCAGCAACAGTAGCAACAGTAGCTCCAGCTACAGTAACACCATCAGATGACGGAAGTCCTGACCCTAAAGTCTATATGGCTAGTAAGGGAAAAAGGTCTTTACTGAAAGGTAGAGGCACAAGAGGTGGAAGTGGATACAATGTGGCTGGTGGAGATTTTGCATTGTTTCTTGAAGAACTTATGAAAAGAAAAACATTAGGTTAGAATAATATGGCTGAAGATAAGTTAGCTCTTGTACTGAGAAAGTACAAGGAAGCTTTTAATTTGCGAGAACATTTTGTTCCGAAGTTTGAGGAGTGCTATGAATACACGCTACCTCAACGAGAATCATTCTATCAAGAATCACCAGCGAATGTTAGAGCTGATAAAATTTATGATGAAACTGCTGTTGTAGGCGTACAGGAATTTGCATCTCGATTGCAGTCAGGTATGATACCAGCTTTTGCAAAATGGTTTTCTCTCAAGTCAGGAACGGATGTAGGAGAAGAACAGTTAATGGCTGTGGATGAGGAGCTGGAAAAAGTAACCGATTATGTTTTTGGCGTTATCAATAACAGCAACTTCAATCAAGAATCACACGAAGCTTTCTTAGACTTGGCTGTCGGTACTGGCTGTCTGCTAGTAACCGAAGGAGATGAAACACAACCCATTAAATTTAATGCTGTTCCCCTACCACAGATACTATTGCTCTCAGGTCCTGATGGAAAAATAGACTGGATACTAAGAGCTAGGAGTATGCCTATATCACAACTTAAAATAGTTTATCCCAACGCAACTTATGACGAAGACATTATGGGTCTTATGGAAAGAGACCCCAATAAGAAATGTGAAGTAATTGAGGCATCCTATAAACGATATGATACCGAAGTTGAAACGTGGCATTATTGTGTCGTACTCAAGAAGATGAAGAAAATAATTTATCAGGAAGATATGGAAGGACAAGGTTCTAGTCCGTGGATTGTTTTCAGATGGTCCAAAGCGTCAGGAGAAGTTTATGGTCGAGGACCAGTATTCAATGGAATGGCAGCAATTAAAACTTGCAACCTTGTTGTAGAATTAATTTTAGAAAATGCACAGATGGCAATATCAGGCGTGTGGCAAATATCGGATGACGGAACAATTAATACCGATACGATAAACCTAGTGCCAGGTTCTGTTATTCCTGTAGCTCCCAACTCAGATGGACTGCAACCCCTCAAGCACGGAGGCAATTTCAATGTTGCCGATTTAATTCTTCAGGATATGCGTCATAATATTAAGAAAGCTCTCTATAACGAAATGCTGGGAAGACCTATGGCTAAAACACCAATGTCAGCAAGGGAAGTAGCAGAACGACAAGCAGATTTACAACGACAAATTGGAGCTGCTTATGGCAGACTTCAAGCAGAATTTATACAGCCATTGATTAAAAGGGTAGTATATCTCCTAAAAAAACAAGGAAGAATACAGCTACCAGTAATTGATGGCAGAGAAATAAGGGTCAAACCTGAATCACCATTATCAAAAGCTCAACAGCAACAGGATGTTTTAAATGTTGATTCATTCTTGGAATTGATTATGATGAGGTTTGGACCACAGATGTTGAATATAGTAGTTAAGAGTGAGATAGCTGCAGAATATTTAGCGAAGAAATTAGGTGTTCCTCTCGAGATTTTGCGAGAGCCTGAAGAAAGGGAAGCTATTGCGAATCAAATTGCACAGATGGCTCAGCAAGGTCAAAATATTCCTCCTGAAGGTGGAGCAGAAGCTCCTCCTCAAGCTCCACCTGAACCAACACAAATGTAATGCCACATAGAAAAATAGAAGGCGTTTATAGTGTTGATGGATTTAAGAGAACACACGAAGCAGAAAAAGAATTAAATAAGTTATTTGCCAGTTTATTTAAGGATAAGATTGGCACGGAAATACTAAAATATCTAAAATCAATAACTCTGAATATTGTGAGTGGACCTGAGGTATCAAATGAAAAGTTGCGACACCTAGAGGGTTCAAGGTATATAGTCGGTATTATAGAACAAAGAATTGAAAGGGGAAAGAGAGATGGCTGAAGAAGAAAAAGTTTCACGTGAAAGTGAAGAAGGTTCAACGGAATCAGTAGAACAAGTCATTAGTGAATTTCAAGAAGAAAAGAAAGAGGCAGAGAAGCCTGAGTTTATTCCTACAAAGTTTTGGGATGCAGAAAAGAATGAGCTGAAGGTAAAGGAATTTGCTGACAGCTATAAGAATTTAGAAAAAGCTTTTCATACAAAGGTTGATGATTTAACTCCAGTTGTCAAGAAACAGATTGAATCTGATATGATTAAGGACAGACCTGAAACTGCCAACGGATATGAAGTCAAGCTTGATGAATCCTTTGGGGATATTCAACTTCCTAGTGATGACCCTTTGGTAAGCTGGTGGAAAGACACTTGCTACAAGTCAGGCTATAACAATGAAATATTCAATGAAGGCATTAACCAGTATCTTAAAGCGTCAACATCTAATGTTCCTGACCACGATACAGAGATGGGTAAGCTCGGAGAAAACTCTAGTGCAAGACTGGAATCTGTTGATTTGTGGTTAAAGAAACAACTGTCAGATGATGAGTACAATACAATGGCTGATTATCTTACAACTGCTGATAGCGTTAGAGCTGTTGAAAAAATTATGAAACAAACACAATCAAATGTATCTACACAGCAAACACCATCATCTCCATTGGATGCTAGTGAAAGTAGAAAAGAATTAGAAAAAATGATGAAAGACCCAAGATACTTTCATCCTCAGCATAGGGATGAAACTTTCATTAAGAAGGTAGAGGAATCATTTAAGAAAATATTTCCTGAGGGATAATGGACAAGCTGATTCTTGTGGAATGGGTTGATGCTATGGACCAAGAAAATGGCTGGATTACACAGGAAAAAGCAATAAAAGCAGATGTAATGACTGTTATAAGTGTTGGATTTCTCATTAATGAGAATGAAAACATAGTTACAATTATCGGAGATAAGGATAAAAATCCAAACGAAGATTCAGAAGTAGGTCGTGTTACGACTATTCCCAAGGGATGCATTAAAAATATAAAAGTATTGTGCGTTGATTGTAATTGTAATAATCAATAAATAATAATTATCTATGCCTTTAGCTCGTCTAAAGTATGCCCATTTGGATAACATACCCACAGTTTAAGACAACATAGGAAGACCGACTTAATGATGAGCATTAAGTCAAACTAACGATAAATAACGAGGTATGTTATGAGTTCTACAATTTCTACTGCTTTTATTAAGCAGTTTGAATCCGAAGTCCATATGGCTTATCAGCGTATGGGTTCAAAGCTTCGTGGAACAATAAGGACACTCAATAATGTTGTCGGTAGTCAGGCTCGATTCCAAAAGACTGGTACAGGTGAAGCTGTTACCAAGTCTAGGCACGGTGAAGTTCCAGTAATGGATATTTCACACAGCACAGTTGATGTAACTGTTAGCGATTTTTACGCTGCAGATTATATTGACAAATTAGACGAGCTAAAGACTAACATTGACGAACGCCAAGTAGTAGCACAAAATGCTGCGTGGGCGTTGGGCAGAAAAACTGATGACCAACTAACTACTGTATTAGATACTACATCTAATTCACAAGCAATTGGTTCACCAGCAGCTGGACTTTCTCTAGCTAAAGCTCAACTAACATTCGAAAACTTTGGCACTAGAAATGTTCCTGATGATGGCGACAGATTTTGGGTTGTTGGACATAAACAATGGACAGACCTCTTAGACCTTACCCAATTCGCTAGTTTGGACTATGTTCCAGCTAACGAACTTCCATATTCTGGGGGTATGACTGCTAAGAGATGGCTAGGCTTTATGTTCTACGCATTTTCAGGACTTCCTGTTGATGGTTCTTCTGATAGAAAAACTTTTGCATATCACCGTTCAAGTGTCGGACACGCTATTGGTCAAGATATAGTTACGGAAATTAACTATATCCCTGAAAAAGTTGCACACCTAGCGACATCTATGATGTCAATGGGAGCAGCTATGATTGATGACAATGGTGTCGAAGAAGTTATCTGTGATGAATAGGAGATTATAATGGCTTATGCAACTGATAACCCTGTCAAAAAGATAGCTCAAATGGGAGCTTCAAATGCTCTCTGGTACTATACAGACGGTGACGCTATCGGTACAATAGATAATGATGACTATTTTTTAGCTGATTATAAACTATTGACTGCTGGTGATATTATTATTGTAAATAGTGGTGGCTCTAATGCTGTAGCAGATATATTAATTGTATCTGTTCAGGATGGTGGCACAAATCTGAACACAGTAATATTAGCTTAATAAACTAACTACAAGGGGGATGAATCCCCCTTGTTTATAATGGAGTTAAAGTGTGGCGATAAACAATGTAACAGTAGCTAACAGGGCAATAGTAATGATTGGAGCAAATAGAATCTCCAGCTTTACGGATGGCTCTACCGAAGCTAGTGTTGCTAATGATTTATATTATGACATTCTTGATGGCGACCTAACAGCGTGTCGCTGGAGGTTCGCAACTAAACAAACACAATTATCAGCCAATGCTACAGCTCCGACTGGAATATGGACACAGAGCTTTTATCTTCCAACCGATAATCTTTATGTTCAACGAATTACTGTGGGTGGAAACACAGTAACCAACTATGATATTTTTAACAACGAATTATACACAGACTTAGAATCTACTGACACAGTAATAGCAGATTATACTTACAGACCAGCAGAAGAAGAAATGCCAAAGTATTTCATACTATCTTTGGAATATCATTTAGCATCTGTCTTTGCTCACGCAATAGCAAGGAGTACAGATATGGCTAGTATCTATGAGGAAAAATATAGACTACAATATCGTAGAGCTAAGAATTTAGATTCTAGTCAGCAACCAACAAGGAGGGTAACTGTTGATAGATTTGCTAAGTTCAGAGGTTCTACAAGCACAAGATATTAAAATGATATGGCAAGATTCAGAACAGCACAAAACACCTTTCAAGCTGGTCAGTTAGACCCTCTTTTAACCTCAAGAACAGACTTAGGAGCTTATAAGGATGGCGTAGAAACATCAACCAACTGGTGGCATTTGGCACAAGGTGGTGTGATGAAGCGTCAGGGATTCAAGTATCTCGCTGACATTGGATATGATGCAAGGGTTCTTCCGTGGACCTTCAGCTCTGATGAGATGTATGTTCTTGTATTGTATGCAAGTAATGTAAAAATTTTTTCTACATTAGGAACATTGATAGCAACTGTTGGAAGCTGTCCGTGGACTGCTGGTAATATTAAAGAAGTTACCTTTGCCCAATATGGCGATACTATGTTCTTCGCCCACGAAGATTTTGCAACACAAGAGTTTGTAAGAACTTCAGCAACAACATTTACAATACGAAACTTTCATTTTCAAACTGATGATACTGGTGAATGTAATATGGATAATTCGGCTGGTACGGATGATGCAGCAACTGTCCTTTGTCCTTTTTATAAATTCAATGACTGGAATATAACTTTAAATCCTAGTGCTGCAAGTGGTACAGGTGTTACTCTTACTGCATCAGAATCTATTTTTGTTTCTGCTCACGTTGGTTGTAGGTTTGGTTTAACGGATGACCCAGCGAATAAATATCATCAAGTGGAAGTAACTGGCTATACCTCAGGAACACAAGTAACTGTTACTGTAAGGGAAGCTTTAGATTCAACCAATGCAACACGCCATTGGAAAGAACAGGTATTCTCAGATGTAAGGGGATACCCCCAAGCAGTATCTATCTTTGATGACAGGTTATATCTATCTGGTAGCACAGCAAGACCATCAGGAATTATGGCATCCAAGATTGGTGAATACTTTAACTTTGACTTGGATAACGCAAGTGGTGAAGATGCAATAGATGTTTCGCTTGGTTCAGATAGGGTGGATGAAATACGCTATATGTTGCAAGGAAGAAACCTACAATTCTTTACCGATAGTGGAGAATATTATCTTCGAGTTGAAGCCACAGGTGGAATATCACCAACCAATATAGGATTTAAAAGACAGACTTCTTTTGGCATAAAGAAAATCAGACCACAGCAATTAGACGGAGCAACTTATTTTATACAACGAAGTGGAACTGTAGCTAGGGAATTTATCTATGATGATGTTCAGGATGGATATACTTCCAATGCAATTTCATTCTTAACAGATGTTATTAATAGTCCAGTTGATTCTGGAATCATTCAAGGAACAACAGAACAGCCTGAACAGTTTTGGGTTTTAACGAACACGGATGGAAGCGTTGCAGCTTTCCATACTATGCGTAGTGACAAGGTTCAGGGTTGGTCTAAGTGGACCACACACGGAACAACTGCTTATCCCTTTGGATTTATGTCTATCAATTCGGTAGTCAATGAAGTCTTCGCTATTACTTGCAGAGATATTAATAGCTCTAATGAATACTATTTGGAGAAGATGGACTTGGATGATTCCAAGCCATTGGATTCCTATATAGATGGAACTATCTATGCTTATGGAACTCCTTTAGCAAAAGGAGCTAGTCAAACTGGAAACAGTTTATTGATAGATGGACTAACACATACAGTACAAGCAGATGATGAATTTACAATAGCTGGAGTATCAGGAACTTATGTTGTTTCTGGTGTAAGCACTCTGGTAGGTGGAGAACAAACGCTTAACTTAACTTCCAATCTTGCATCCTCTCCAGCAGATAACGCAGCTCTCACCTTTACCAAAGGACATATGTGGACTGTGGGTACGCATTTAACCAGTCAAGCTGTATCAACGATAAGTGGAAATGAATATCTTGGAGATTTTACTGTAGATTCTAGTGATAGAATTACTTTAGATGTAGCTGTGGATGCTATGACTGCTGGTTTTAAATATGATTCGGTCCTGAAGACTATGCCAGTAGATGTAGCGATACAAGGACAGCCATTAACAGCACGATACAAAAGAATAGTGCGTTGTATAATAGATGTTCAAGATGCTATTGATGTGGATGTCAATGGGAAAGATTTGATTGTGAGAACAGTAACAGGAACTTTATCTGGTGGTGGATTGCCAAGAACAGCAGTCAATGGTAAACAGGAATTTTATCTGACTGGTTACAGTCAGGATGCTCAGGTAACATTAACCTCGGATGTACCGACACCATTAAAAATACGAGGAATAGTATTGGAGATTGATTACTAATGGGCGACCCAGTAACAATGATTCTTATTGCATCAGCAGTATCAGTTGGCACAAGTATTCAACAAGCACGGTTAGCAAAGAAATCAGCTAAGGTAGAACAAGCTAGTTATCAAAATAGAATTGATTTAGCTAATAAAGAGGCAGAAATATCTGTTAAAAATGCACACATAGACTGGGAGTTTGCAGAGGGAAGGAACATATCCTTAGCTTCTCGAATGAACATAAATTTTTATCAGAGTGGTTCAGCTTTGGCGAACAGGGCATATAATCAAACTGTACTAAATGATACATTAAACCAAGTTGAAATGAGAAGGGATGCGAAAACTAAGAATCTTTCTCTTTCATCTGAAATTGCTGGTCTTAAAGGTCGCTATGCTATGTGGGGAGCATTTGGGTCTATTGCTAATACAACAGCCAGTAGCAGTATGAAATTATATCAATTAGATAAAGAGACAACATAATGGCTGTTTTAGAAAAATTAAAAAGAACGAATATTGTAAGGGATATTGGCGTTGTTGATACAGGTGGATATGGCGTAGCTCAACAGCAATTAGAGAAAGTAAAGAGAGCTGCCGATAATATTGTTGATAGTGCTTTCAAATGGAAAGCTGACAAACTTTCCAAAGAGGCAATGTATGATGCCCAACACGAAGAATTGGATTATGTAACGGAATACTATGCAAAAGGATTTGATGGTGGATATAAGATTACAGATATTCTTGATGATAAAGATGAATTAATTGCGACAATTAAAACTCCAGTACAAGAGCAAAGGCTTACAGAAGGTAAAATCTATGGTTCTCAATTTAATAAAACTAGGGATGCTGTAATAGGGTTATCCATTAAAGCGTCTGCCAATACTTATGCAGATGAATTGTATGTTAAATTTATTGATAACCCACAGGGTTATCTTGATGCCCAAGACGCTTACTTAGAAAATGTAAAGGAGAAATTACCAGAATGGAAAAATGATATTGAGCTTTTAGAAGCCAATGTCTTTAGTGGATACTATAAACAAATTGCGACAAACTCCTTTAAGGATGAACAAATAAAGGTCGCAACAAAATTACTTTATACCCATCAGGAATTAAAAAATAATGTAATAGCTGAGTTTGATTCAAAGGCTCAGTTGCTTAATTATTATGATGTCGGAGTTCATTGGGATTCCGATAAAAGGGAATTTTCTTTAGAGGGTCTTTTAAAAGAGAATGATGCTTTCACAGGTCTTTCACAAAAACTTGTTGATTTGAATAAATCCATACAGGTAGTTTGGGATTCTGACCTTGGTGGAATGGAAAAACTTAGACAAATTGATTTAGCACGAAGGGATATTGGAGAAATTATTCTTCGAGGTTTGCTTACAAATGCTCAAGAAGATGACTTCAGCGATACTAGAAAAAGTTTTGAGTATTTAAGAAAAGAAATTTCATTAGTATCTCCAACAGGGGATACCTATATAGACAACCTAAAGGAGCTTGTCGGCTATGATAGAACCATAAGAAATTCGTGGGAAGAACTGACGAACTCTATTAAATTAAACTTAAAGGATATTAATTCTGCTAATACTGACAATATTAAACTTGTTCTTGAATCAGAAATGAATCTTGACTTGATTGAATTGACAGGAATTATGCTTGAGTTTGGTGAAAATACTCCTGAATTTGTGGCAGCTCAAAGCAAAATATTACAGAAATGGTCTTCCTTTGATGCCACGTTCAGAGATATGGAATACATAAAAGACTTAGAAGAATATGAAAAAATAATGATAGAAAAATATATGCAAACAGATGAGGGCGTATGGATGAAAAACGCTATTGTTGGGAATATGAAAGACAGGATATTAACCAACAGCTTTAAGTTTTTTAATCTTCTTGACAGGGATAGAACTATTTGGGCTGGAGGTTTGATGGAGGAATTTTGGCAGTTGCCGAATGATGCTGACGCTATCTTTAAGTGGGCAAAGGAACTTTATACTTCTCCTGAATTTAATGACCCTACTTATGACAACACTCTTTTTGGTGCAGCTCCCTATAGAAAAACAATTATAAAAGCTATTAAAACACGAATGGAAAAACTGGATGCTGAAGCTGGTAGAATATTAGAGACGATAAGACCTATACTTACTGTTATGAATCATAATCTTGAAAATGGAATGGGAGCAAAAGGATTAAACCCAAGCCTTAAGGAAGACAGGGTAGCAGCAGAAGAATATATTCTGTGGCACGATTCAAAAAAAATAGACAAGGCACATCCTTTATATGGCAAGGCAGATGCAGATAGAAAAATATCCAGTAACGAGAATATGTTGCTGAAGTTTATTAATAATACAAAAGTTTTACCTCAGTACAAATGGGAAGAACTAAATATGATTGTCTACGAAGATGATGCGAATGTCATATTTCAAAACTATCATTTTTATAAAAAGGTACAAAGTCTTAAAAATGCACAGGGCATAAACATAGGTGAAAAAATAATGGGTTCAATCAAGCCTGAAGCTAAAATGTTTTTATATACTTTAGACAAGCAACTTCAAAACTATAGTCCTGACAATATTCAAACTGTTATTACTGCTGTTAAAGAAAGAATGGTGAAAGAATATAATCTTGGTCTTTCTAATAATTTTAAACCTAAAGAATATTATGGAACAAATGAAGAAGTAGATAAAATGATAATGGATGCTGACATTTGGAAGAGTCTTACTCACGAAGTAGATGAAAAGCAGAAAAAACTTTTGATGGGAACAAGTTCTTTTAAGGCAGAATTAATAGATTTATATAAAACTAACAGACACAAAGGGGGAAGTCCTGATGCTGCTATGGATAGTGCCATAACTCATTTGGTGTTCTTTCGGTTTGCTCCCAGCAAATACAGCTTTAGTGCTATGTCATTTAACGGAGAATGGGGAGAGGATAAAAGACCAGCTCTGTTGCCTCCTGAAGTTTTCTTTGGTGGGTATGATACGGATAAAGATGGCAAGGCAGATTATCAATGGTTGGAAGATTTTACACTTTGGGATATTGCCCAACACGCTGACTGGGATTGGGTTGGTGGTACTGTTTATGAAGAAGCTGAAGAAAAAACAGAAACTGTTTCTGCTCGTGGTATGGTTGCAACAAAAGTAACACCAGCTTGGAAAAAATTAAAGATATTAAAATATCCTAACAATCCTGATGGTGGATATATTGATTTGAAACTAGGAGAGAATTTATTTCTTAAAGCTATGCCTGAAGCATATATGAAAAACGGAGTTCCTATGTATGCACTCTTTTACAGACAACCTGATGAGGGTTATCTTTATTGGGGTCAGTTAAAAAGATTATCTGATAAAGATGGCAAACCGATTGTCGTGGATATTGGAGAGCATTTTAAAAAACTGGATGAGAAAATGTGGCTAGAAAGTTTAGAGAAGGCAAAGATAAAAAGAAAAGACTGGCTACAAAAGAATGAAATTACATATGATTCCGAGGGTCGTATGTATATCGGTGGAGTATTATTTACAGCGTTCTAATGGTTACTAGCTTACAAAAACCTACAAATTATCTTGAGCTGGAAGGAGCTTTAAACTTTCCAGTTTATGATTTGATGCTACCTAACTCCTATGTTGAGGGAGAATACAATCCATTTCCTACACCTTTTGCTCCTGATGAATATGGACAATCTTATGCTAGGGATATGGTGGACCATTGGACTTTACAATGGCAAGGAGCAGTTCAATATGGAATCAATAACTTCACAGGTATGTTTGAGAATGACCCTAACTGGAATCCATTGGATGAAAAAATTAATCCTTACTTTGATGAGATGGAAAACTATCAGCAATTTATAGAGGACTTTGCTATGACTAAAAGCAAACCTCATTTTGAATATATTAAAGGTCGCATAGATGAAAAGAGAGAGGCACAAAAAAGATTAGAATACTCAGACAGGTGGACACCGGGATTTCTAACTGGGATGGCGAATCCATTATACTTAATTCCATTACCATCAACTATGGGAGTGGGAATAGCTAAGGGATTTATGAAAGCTGGAAGTATGATGGCTGGAATTATGAGTGCTGAAGAATTTGCTTATCATTTATTTGACCCAACAAGAACAGCTAAAGAATCAGCTATAATGATTGGAACAGGAACAATTATAGGTGGACTGATTGGTGGTGGTCTTGGAGCATTTGGCAAAGGAGTAAAAACTAAATTTAATTCTAAAAATGTTGATGACATAGGAAGAACATTTGATGGAGAAATGTCTAAGATGGAAGGAAAGGTTGGCTCTCCATTTGATAATCCAAAGATAGAACCAATTAATAAACCAATTCCTAAGAAAAATACTTTAGCGTTTATCGAGAAAATAGGAAAGAAAACTAGAGTTGTTTATGATGCTGTAAAAATATTACAGATGATTCAAAAGGGAGAACGATTTTGGACCTTGCCAAGATATATGGGAACATCAAAAGTATTAGCTGATGATATTTTTAAGAACAATGATGAAATTATACAGTTTGCCATAGAGAGAGCTTGGGCAAAAAACAAACTTAAAAAAACTTCAAGAGAAACTTCTTCTGATTTTAATGTAAGAGTAAATGATTATGCTTTGAGGAGAGTAAAAGGAAGACAGATTTTTAGTTCAAAGATTAATGAAACAATCGGTCCGATTGATGCTGCCAATTTACCTAAGGGAGCATTTGAAATACTACCAGCTATGGGAGTGGAGAAATTTCTTGCTAACTTTACGCCTTTCTATCGAGCATTGACTGTAATCAAGAAAGGTTTTTCAAGTGATAATTTTTTAATGGCTAAAGTTTGGGAACTGGCAACACCGGGAATTAGGCATATGGGAGTTTTAATGAATGTGGCTAAACCAAATAATGTTGAATCTATGGCTAAACATTACTTGGGAAGAAATAAAGTTTTATTAGATTATACAAATGAGGGGTATGCAAAATGGACTGGCAATACGAATAGAAGAACAATAACAGATATAGAAGTTACAAATACAGTTGTAAGTGTTGGAAATAAAATAATGGATTTTAAAAAGAATCTTGGAAAGTCAGGTGGTGGACAGACAACCACACCAAAGACATATGGAGAATTTACTAAAAAAATATTCCATCAAATTATAAACCCTAAAGATGATGCAGATGATATTATTAAAAAGGTAGCTGATAGATATAGAAAATTCTATCGAGAGATAGGAGTGGAAATGTCTGACTTGGGAATGTTTGCTACTGAAAAGGGAATAGCAAAACAATTATCCAAACTTAAAGTTGAAATAGAAAGAATACGATTAAAGTATAATAACCTTGAACAAGAAGTATCTCTTACTAAAAACTCCTATTATAAAGCTACCCATAACAAGTGGCTTTCCAAAAGATTAGAACGAACTAAAGAAGAACTAGATGACCTAAGAGCATATGAACAGGAACTGAAAGACTATCTTACAACTGGCAAGGAAAATAAATTCAAGGATTTGTTAGATAATTATTTTCCTAGAGTATATCATTTACCTTCTATTCAAAAATATCCTGAACACTTCAAAAGAATCATAGAGGAATACTATACAAAATATCCTGTCATTTATAAGAATGGAAAAAGAATTGATTTAGGAAAAGACCCAGCAAGAATTAAAAAAGCTGTTGATGATACCTATGATGACATAGTTAATCAAGCAAGGTTTGATGACATTGATGGTTCAATGGCTTGGTTCTATCGCAAGAAACACGGAGGAGGTCTTCGTTATTTAAAAAGCCGAGTGTTAAGAATGGATAACAAGGAATTTATTAAAGAAATAGATGGTAAGTTAATTTCTTTTATTAATGATGACATTGAATTTGTAACTAAAAGCTATACCACAAGAATAGGTCCAATGATTGCTATGGCTCAAAAGTTTGGCGATAGATTTATGGCTGGAGAAATAAGAAGAATAAGAAATCACGTATGGGAAAAATATACTTCACGAATTTTAAAAATACTTGATAAAGAATTGGCTAAAGCTGGTGACTATTCCTATTTATTGGCAAAAGGATTTGCTAAAAGTGATATTAAAATTTTAAAAGAATTTGACAGACTTGCTAACATAACTTCAAAAGCAGAAAAACCATCTGAAACCTTAACCAAAGAACTAACTAAGATATTAAAAACTAAAGATTGGGAAACATTTAGTCGAGCAAGAGGATATACCGAAAAAGAAATAGCCGATTTTAAATCTTGGTTGAAAATTAACAAGGAAATGGACAAAGCTTTTGGTCGAGATTTTACAATAGGTCGTGCTTACCAATTAGATAAACATTTAAAAACAGGACAAGCTGATAAAATAAATGTTCAGCGTGTTTTAAAACTGGAACAGAAGGCTCAGGATTATGAATTTGCTTTGGAAGACTATCTTGTTCATATTGAAGATTTAAAAGATAAAGTATTAATACAATTTAACCTAGCAGACCCAACAGCTATATTTGAAAGAGCAGTAAAGGTTACAAAACAATGGTCAGCATTGGCTATTATGGGTTCTGTAATCAAGTCAGCAATAATGGATTCTGGTAGACCTATAATGACACACGGAATTAAAGAAACATTTGGTACTGGATTAAAGTCATTATTGTTATCTACCAAAGACTTTAAAATGGCATCTAAAATGATTAGTGATGAAGTGGGGGAATCATTAGATGTTGTTTTTGCTTTAGCAGCAAGACGATTTGTAGAATTGGGGGGGGATATGGGAAACATATCTGGTTTTGAAAGATTCCTAAGCAAGAATGTCGGTCATTTTTATGTCGCTAATTTATTAGCTCCTTGGACTAAACTTTTAAAAGATTTTACTGGCGTATTAGGTCAACATAGAATGGTTAAGCACAGTCTTGAATGGACCAAAGGTACTATAAAAACATCAGATAGAAAATGGCTGTTGGAAGTTGGGATAGATTTAAACAAAGCTAGAGGAATAGTAAATGAATTAAATTTAAAAAATATTCAAAAGGGCGACCATATTTTTTTAATGAATACTTCCCAATGGCAGAACAAGGAACTTGCCCACTATGTTCGTTCACATCTTTCAGATGAAATAGTTAAAACGATTGTAACACCTAGAGCTGCTGACCATCCAAGTATTATGAGTGGAGTGTTAAAAATACCTACAGGACAAAGAGATGCAAGAGGAAGAAAAATATATATACGCAAAGATTCAGGAGCATTTAGTATGCCATTTCAATTCTTATCTTATGGAATGTCAGCTACATCAAAGATTATGCTTGGTGGTTTGCAAAGACGAGATGCCTCAGCACTTTCAGGTGTGATGGCTTTAATGACCTTGGGATATATCTCAGGTATGTGGCGTGACCCTTGGTGGAATAAGAAAACTTTTACAGAAAAAACTATTCGTACAATAGAACTTACTGGTACGCTTGGAATTATTAATGATATGAACATTATGTTGGAAACATTGTCAGGTGGTACGCTTGGAGCAAGACCATTGTTTGGAGCAAGACCATTGTTTGGTGAAGTAAATTTAGGAGACAGATTGGGAGAACCATTTGGACCTGGGATTAACCAATTTACAGAAGCTCTATGGGCGTTCACTTCAGAAGATGCAAGAAAAAATGACAGAGCTGCGATTGTGCGTAGACTAATTCCGTGGAATAACTTATGGGTTTGGAAAGAGTGGTTTAGAAATACAAGCAATGCTGTTTATGGTAACTTAATTGAGAAGGATAATAATTAGTGGCACATATAACAATATCGGATAACCCAGCGAGAGTACAGATAACTGGTACTACCAGTTTAGGTCCTCACGCCTTTAACTTTGAGATATTCGCTGATGCAGACATTAAAGTCTATCAGGATGATACTCTTAAAACCCTAACAACACACTATACTGTAAGTGGAGCTGGTGAATCAGGTGGTGGTAGCATCACTTTCACTTCAGGAAATGCTCCAGCAACTACCTCAGTTGTCATCACTCTCTACAGGGATATGGCTGTATCTCGTTCAACGGATTTTGCCACAACTGGTAGCTTTCAAATTGATTCACTCAATACAGAATTAGACAAATTAACTGCGAAGGTTGCCCAACAAGAATTTAATATAAGAAGAACGCCATTACTAAAGGTAACAACAGTAGACGCAAACCTTGATGAAGTATTCCCTGAACCAGTAGCATATAAGGGATTAATGTGGAATAGTGGAGCAACTGCTATCGAAGCTGTCCACCTTAATTTTAGTGCTGCTGTTTCAACTGTATCCGTTGGTGGTCCAGCGACTGCAGCTCTCAATACAACAACTGGTGTTTTTACCTTTGGTATTCCAACTGGAGCAACTGGAGCTACAGGACCTACAGATCGGAAGAGCACACGTCTGAACTCCAGTCACCTTGTAATCTCG
>CAACVE010000059.1_pt1 | contig 19163 bp, 13 predicted proteins | sample 2381751 | NCBI WGS metagenome assembly CAACVE01 (sample SAMEA5211968, study PRJEB30684) | marine metagenome | biome: Marine; feature: Epipelagic; material: Water | collected 2015-10-15 | depth 2000 m | reverse complement strand
CGCCAGAAGGTCGTTATGGGTCGGGATAAGACCGGTTATGAACCCCCGATATGCAGCAGGCACGCCGTCATCCCGGTCCGGGCCCATTGCAGTCACAAAGGCGGTAGAGGCGCTGGGCGTGTACCTATAGATACCCAGTCCAGCCGGGTAGTAGATGGAATCCCGCCACCTTACGCAGCCCTCACCGGCCTGGGGATGGAAGGGAAGTCTAAGCTCGGTCTGGATGAACCGGCTGTTATCAGCATCGTGGGCCCAGAGGCCGGTCCTGGTGGCAGCGTAGATGATCGGTTCCCCAGTGCCGCTAGGGGCTACGAACAGGTCAGCAACCTCATCAGCACCACCGGTCAGGGACAACTTGGCATCGTTTATCTCAGTGCCTACTGTGTGCGCCCACCAGAGCTGGCCGTCAGCATCGATACCCCAGAGACGGTCATCCCACTCGGCCAAATACTTGGTGTTGGTCGTGTCTTTAGTGAAGCTAGAAGCGTCGGAGGTATACCAATAAGAGAGCGTGGTGGCGATCACCATGTAATTGGTGCCGCCCAGAGAGATCGACAGTGCGTCCGTTGCACCAGCGTCCAGGGTCTGGAGGTTGGCCCCCCAGTCGTTCACGCCCTCATTGAACAAGTAGATCTCAGTCGAACTACCATTGTTAGCTGTGCCGTAAATCTTGTCTCCGAACTCGACCAGGATACCCATCAGGTTACTGAAGGTCTCGGCCCCATCCTCGGTGAGCGGCGCCATGACCAGGTGGCCCTGGTTCCGTAGGTTCAGAGTGCTCCACCAGGCCCGGTTCAACGGCTCATCGACCGCCACTACCTCTTCAGCTCCGATACCGCCCCTGAAATCAGTCCAGGCGGCCACAGAAGCACGTAGCTGGGAGTCCTTGGTGGTATCGCCCAGGACAACCTTGCTGGGATAGATGGAAGCCAGCACCGTCTGGACCGGCCCCTCGATGGGGTAGCGGACAGAGTTCAGAGATATCTCATCGACCTGGATTACTCGCTGCGTCATCAGTCGACCGTCCGAACGCCCTGGAGCATCGGCATCCTGGCTTTAGCCTGCTCTGAGAGGGCCATCCAGAACTGGGCCATACGCCGGGCCTCCCCGGGGTCAGGAAGACCCCAGGAGGCCGACAAGGCTAGGGCCGTAGCCCTCGCAATAACGTAACCCTCGTCTACCTCGCAGGTACTGCTATCAGCGGTCATCACTGCTGGCTGGTCTCCCCCGGTCAGGCGCAGAAGGTTGTAGCGAGCTGCAGACCTACCGTCCAGGGTGAACACCAGGTTCCGGTTGTTCTTATCTATGCTCCAGAGATGGGAGTGCAGTTTCTCCCAGGTAGCACTGGCATCGACCACAGCCTTTATGTCATCTAACCAGACATTACAAGCGCCCAGGTCAGAATCGTATTCCAGGCCCACACTGATGATCGCGGTATCAGACTCCGGGTTGGCTAACGCCACCCGGCAATACTTCCAGGTATCAGCAGTAAGGGCAGGAACATTCAGGGTCTCTACTGGTGAGACACAGTCAGCCGTATTATCCAGGAGTAACTTGAGGTTTCCTGCACTGGTACCGGCTGCGAGGTTGGTCTTGATCCAGAACTCAACATACGTGTACTTGCTCAAGTCTTTCGAGGTGATGCTATCAGTGATGACAGCCCCGGCAGATGCGCCAGCAACGTAAGTCACTTTTAGACTCTGGGTCCCCTGTTTCCGGTCCTGGGTATCCAGAGCAGTCGATATCCCTGTGGGAGTAGTAACCTCATCAAAGTCAGATTCGCAGTCGTGAATCCTGGTGGAGGTCACTGTCTTCCGCTGTTCTACCTTATTCAGCATGGCGAACTGGGAAGGAATAGAGAACGTAGTGGTAGTGCCGTCTGTGTGGAGGGAAACGTCAGTCTCGGGGTCGTAGACCCGGCCAGTCACTTCGATGATCGCCTGGTCGATGAAGTCATTGATACGGGCAGGGTTGAACTTCTCGTCCCAGAGCTCATAGGTGACACCGGACGCCACTGTGTTAGAGAAAGCAGGGGCTACCGTCATGTCAGTCGAACTCTGAGTGTAGTCCGATATCTGCCTGATCTCTTCGTCGTTAGTTCCAGAGGTCTGGACCATCCACTTCCCGTTGTGCGCGTCATCGCCACCACGGAGAGTGGTGTCGACTACGCTAGTGGCATCGACGCTGGAAGTGGTTGACGACACATAAAGGGCCTGTAGGTTGTAGCCCACAGACACTCGTATCTGCTTTCTTGTGCGACCCTGGACAACCGGCATCTAAACACCTCAGTAGCTGCGCCGCATCTTAGTCATTCTCTTGGAGGCCGACTTAGCCTTGGTCCCGCGTTTCCGGGCCTTGGCAGCCGCCTTGTAACCGGCCTTTGTGTACGGATAACTTTTACCGCCTACTTTGGGCATTACCAATACCTGCCATGTAAGTTTTCTTTCGTGAACTCTTTGCTGGCCCGGATCTCCACCAACGTCCCTCCCAGGTCATGCTGCTGGGTCCTGGTGAGCTGAGGTTTATCCACTTTGTCCTGCCACTCTTTCTCAGCTTCTTCACGCTGCCAGTGGCATATCTCATCCAGCTCATCAACGTCATAGATGGAATCTGCGCCGGGGATGTGAACCGTCATTTCACGGCCATTCCCCGGCTCATATATCCGGTACCGTTCACCTGGTAGCCAGACGCCTAGTACCATTACTCTATGTTGGCCTTGATAAGCCCGTATTCGCCAGCTACGCCAGCTATCGGGCCCATGTAACCAACCGGAGAAAGGTTGACTGTGCCGTCTTCGTCGTAGACTTCTACAGCTCCGTCTACGCCGTTGGATGCGATCAATGGAACGCCTGCTGCTGGGGTGCCGTCGACTAATGCAACGGTGACTCCCTTAACGCAAATCCATCCATAAGAGCCTGACGCGATATCTACGCAAGTCCAGCCTATCGGAGCGTGGTCGACATCATTGGCGTCATGCGCCTCTACAGCTTTGTTTGGGTGTTCGTATAACCCAACTTGCTGTGAAGTGGTGATAGCAGCTACCAGGCCATCTTCTTCATCGATCGTCACTACGCACCCGGTTGCACTGGATACCAACGTGTTGCCTTTGACCCGATACATATGACCTTCTTCTTCGGTGTCATTGAAGATAAGCCAGCCATCTTTGTATAGGTCTTTAGCGATAGACAAAGAACCGCTAAGAGTGACAGTTGTAGCACCAGCAGAACTAGCACTGACTGCTAGGTCAACCTGATGAGCAGCAGTCCCTGCTTTACCCATGACCAACTTCCCGGCAGTGATAGCTTCGCCGGTACTTGCATAGACGAACTCGCGGTCTGCGACTTGCATACGAGTACCCAGCTTATGTTTCTGGGCAGTGGTGGTTAGTTTCTCCCACCCGAATTTCCCCATGATTGTCTGTGGAAAAGCCATTTCAATTCTCCTTAGTTACAGGTTCAACGTCCTGCGATCCCCGATATTAAGGGCCTCGGGAATCGTTACAGCCCTTATTTGGCTCTGGGCTTGTATTCCCTGGTCCTCACAGAAGTGCAACCCTCTGTGCGGCAGGGAGAGCCCATAGCCCTATTGAACGTATGTTGATGAGGTGCTACAGAAGTAGCACCTTCATCATTAGTATCTAGCAGCCCGACAGCAGCGGATATCTGCTCCTGGAGCTGGTCTACAGCGTCCTGGGGGATGACCGGGCTTTCGGGGGGAACTAACGTCCACCCTCTGGCCCGGTAACGCCTCATGTGGTAAGGATCAGCAGGCAGGTTCGGCAAGGCAGTGCCATCTGGCTTGTACCAGGTAGCCTTCTCTCGGTTGTTCTGTATGAACGACCAGGAGAAGCCCTGTTGGGCCAACCATTGTCGCTCTTCCTTTAACTCTGGTCCTGTACCTCTCGGCATAAAGCCCCCTAGTTATTAAGCGTTGGTGGCCGGGTTGCTGACAACGTATGTGAGACCAGCCCCACGGCTGTCATCGATCTCGAACGCGCTGTAATCACTGGTGATGACCAACTCCGTTGCGCGGAGAGAAGCATCACGCTGGCGCTCCCGGTTCATCGCTACGCTGGTCAAGACGCCGATAGCGCCCTTATCAAAGATAGCTCCAACCCCGTCTCCCGAGCTGTCCTCTTCAATGTTTCCATCTTCAAAGATGGGAACACCAGAGATTCTCAAGCCGGTCCAGAAGGGCCCTAAGCGGTCTTCGGAGAAGCCGGTCGGGATAGGACGGATAGTCCCCTGCGCTACGCCAGTCAAGTCCTTATTCAGGTACAAGATAGCGTTTGGATGGTGGACGATCCGTAAGTCGCTGCCGTACTTCTCGGACTTGGCTGTGCCGATGACGCTCGCAGTATTTTGAAGGGAGAAGTTCTTTGTAGTAGCACCCAGCTTGGTCCCTCCATTCAGAGAGCCAAAAAGGTCGATGATATCTCCGTCCTTCTTCCGGGCCATGGCCTCACCGAGCTGGCGGCCAACTATCTGCCAAATCTGTTGAGTGTTCTCACGCAGGAGCTTGTCAGTGATGATGATCTTGGCACCGACCTCACTTGCCTGCACAGAGACCGTGCTCATGCCGATCTCTTCTTCGTCGACCAGGTCCTGGCCTTCCACCAGAGCACCTACGGTCATCTGTCCCACCTTGGGGACGATCAGGGTGTCTGAGCCCTTCTGGAGGGTGAACTTCTCCACCAGTTCCATGCAGGGCGCGTTGTGTTCTTCCGTATACCGAGCCGTCGTGATCATCTCGCGGCTGGCATTTTCCAGTGAGCCAGTTGTACTTGTCTGTGGCATCTTATGCCCTCCTAATTGTTAGACATCAGGCGGTTGAACTGGTCCGCCGTGAGATTGACGCGGCCTTCCATGTAGTCGTCCAGAATCCGTTCCCGGCTCCTGGACGCTCCTGGTGAACTTGCGCCAGAGTCAAAAGATTGGGGTTGCACCCTTCCCTTAGCTACCTGCTCGTACTTGCTTCGCAGGTCCCGGATCTCCGCTATCCGCTTGGCTTCCCGTTCCATGCTGGCAGGATCGGGCAGCTTCTCCAGTTCCCCCAGGTCACTGATGCCCAGCTTGTAATGCGAGGCATAGTGCCGGGCCGCATTATGGCGTCCCTGCGCTAACTGGAGTTGCTGTTCGTACTGTTGTTGCTGTTGCAACTGGTACTCAGCTTGACCCCTAGCCTCAGAAGCCAGTTTCCGGGCCTGGTCAGGCATGTAGCCCTCTTCGACCAGGCGCTCCCGGTAATCGGTCTCTGCTTTGACAACCGCTTCCTGGTACTGCTGCTGCTGCGCCTGTTGATGCTGCCGCTGGTACCACGCCAACTGCTGCTGCACCTCCGGTGTGGCTTGTGCCGCACTTGGAGCTGCAGGCGGAGGCGGTGGCGCGGGTGCTGGTTCCTGGGGGAGTTCCGGTGCCGGGGAGTCAACCTCGATAGGGGGCGCTTCAGGAGCGTCAGTGACGTCCTCGCCACCCGTCAGGGGCTCCAGCTCAGGTTCCACATCCAACTGGGCAGTGGGGTCTGATGCAGCCTCTATCGCTGTCAGCTCCTGGTCGACGTCATAGTCGACCGGGAGATCGAGCTCCGCTTGCGTCCCTTCAGGGACTCCGGGTGTAACCATACTTGCCTCCAGCAAATAAAAACGCCGCTCAGTCTGGCCTCAAGGGCACAGTGCAAAGCGGCGTCTCGGCGCACTAACTATATGTCGGCTGGCCTTACTTTACGCCAACCTTCTCTCTCCGGTCAACAACCACTGTCTCGTGACAACGTGGACATTTCGTAATGAATAGGCCCTCAACGTGGTCCGCCAGCTTCTTATTGCACCCAGGACAGCGTACTTCGTTCATCGTCCACCTACCGGGGCTAGATCAGGGGCTAGGTTGCGTTGTTCCACGATATCCCTTGTCCCTGTTAGGTATCCTGTCATCTCTTCTGCCTTCCCAAACCCGATCTTGGGCGGCATATCGGCAAGGTACTTATCCATCTCAGGGCCTAGAGACTGCCCGAAAGGCGTCATATAGAAGACGTTGCGGTGTATGAGTGCTAACTCCGGGTGCCCAGCATCTATCAGGATCTTCTCCCGGGCTGATTGTGAGGCCACGATCATCTGGGCCTTCTTACTCGTAGGGAACTGCGCTACCACGAACCAGGGCACTGGCCGCAGGTTAGTGTTGGCCTGGACATGCAAAAGCTGCTCCGGTGTCCATTCCGAGGCCAATACAGCCTGCTGGTTGGAAAGCCACGTTGCACCGGTCTGAGGCGTATCTGGAAGGACTATGTCTCCACGCGGAGTTCCTTTTTGGATATAATTCGGGCTATTGAAGAGCTTGTAATACTGGGCCAGCGCGCTCTTATTCGGGTCCGGGTCGTTTACGTCCGGTGGATCGAACTCTATGTCCTGGGATAGCCATTTGCGGAGAGCACCTGCATCCCCATCGATATCGTCCCAGTCATCATATTCAAGCCCGGATGTGGGGAGCTGGATGAGGCTGTAACGCCGCTGCATCTCAACGTCCTCGAAAGAGGTCCCGGTCATAACGTGTTCGTTAGCGAACGCCCGGAGCCACGGCTCAGCCTCGCTCCAGACGTTCTGCTCCATCGACGTTTCTTTAGTTATGTAAGCTACCGCCCTATCACGCGGGTTAGCGGTCACGCGGCCAACGGTACCAGACCAGGCTACGCTGCCCCAGGTGCCAGACTCCAGGTACTGCTGTGCCGAGAAAGGCCAAGCAGCCGTCTTGGCCCAGTCCCAGAGGCCGCTAGGGCCATCTATGTCATCGAAAGGCAAGACGTCTAACTGGACGCCAAACATAGGTTTCGACAGCCCTTCTATCACAGCTCCTCCCCACTGCATACCCATCGCGCCGCGTGTCTGATAGAAGTAGAAGAACGGGTTCTTATCCAGGTTTATGGACATCAGGTCCCGCCACTCTCCACTCTTTCCAGAGAGCGATCCGTACAAGCTCCAGGTGAGCTGCATCAGGGCCCGGAACTGGCCTCCGACGCCGTACCAGTCACCGTTCACGTAATAGCTCAGGAACCGGCGTCCGTTCAGCGGGTTGAGGCCAGGCTTGATATCTTTTTCCCAGTCCTTCCCCATAGCCCAGCCGGTCGTAATGTATATGGACGTTATACCTGCCGCCAGCCTCGAAAGAGCCAAGAAAGCACGGCGCTGTTGTGCATTAGCCCCGGTACCCAGAGCTCTAGCGGCCACACCGCCAACAACCGGGATATCCCCTACAGGGACGTTCCTTCCCACGGCGCCTGCAGGCATCTTGTATATCGCACTCAAAGCACTATGAGTCACTGCAACGGTCGATCGCAAGAGCCTCGGTGAGAACGCCAGCCACATACTCTCTACAGCACGCTGGTTAGCACTCACTCCCAGTCTCTTGGAGTCCAGGGCGCCGGTCATATTCCTGATGTGGGAGTACATCTCAGAATTAGTACCGTCCCAGCTTTCCTCTACCGCTTGCTTCAGCAGCACACGACCGTAACCAAGAGCTCCCTGGTACGCTGCCTGGGCACGCCCTACTGTAAGCACCATCCCTTGCCTGGTCAGGTGCTGGGCCCCACGGAACCACTCGTATGCCTTCTCTTCTGTGGCACCCATCGCTGGGCGACCTCGCTGCCATTTCTTGAACACTTCTTCGATGTTGATCCCCTGACCGGGGGTCATCATCGCAAATACCTCCGGGTCTCCTACCGAGACACCGTTCACTGCCAAGTCCCAGTAATCGTTCAGGTTCCATCGCACCAGCTTCGACTGCAAGCCAGGGGCCAACATCGAGGCGTAGTGGATACCCAAAGCCTGGGCCCACTTCACAGGGTTCTCCCCGAACAACGGCATCAAGTGGGTGAAAGGCAACACAAGGTCAAATGTCGAGGTTGCGGTACGAACCACGTTGGCAGGTTGCTCAAAGAGCATCTTGTACCAGATATTCGCCTGATCCCCTCCTGGAGTCAGCGTAGTGATGACTTCCTTGACCGACTTGAAGTCCTGAGAGAGGGAGAACTTGTTCTTGAACTGGTTCGCATCGATCTTGTGCTTGCCCTCTTTCATCATCCCGCCAAACAGATGGACCCCATCGCCCTGGAGGTTCACGTATTCAGCCTTCTTGATCTTCTCGACGGCGTCCCGGTACATCGTCCTTACTTCATACCAGGAGTCACGCGCCTCACGCTCCGCTACCTTCAGTTGAGCTATGTTTTCGGCCAAGCTGGTGCGTATGCCCTCGCGCTCCAACCGTCTGGCGATCTGGGCTTCCGAGAATATGCCATCGATCTTTGATTCCTGGGTGACGTCGGCCATGATCTTGCCGATACGTGTCTGTAATTCCTCTCCCTGGAGCGCCCTAACAGCAGCTCTCACAGCCTTCTTGGCCGCTTCCCACTCGCCGAACTTGGCACCTCTGAGAGCGATCAACTCAGGGTTAGTAGCGGCCAAGATATCTTTGTAAGTGACCACCGCGCCCATGCCTTCCAGGGCCTCGTTGAACTCTTTGATCCGTATCTCACGGAGGGCCTGGCGGATGTGCAGCTCCATGACCGCCCGGGGATCGGTCAGGAAATTCACGTTGAAACGCTGCCATATCTCGGTAGCAGTCAGGTCAAGCCTGGGCATATTGGGATCTGACGGCCTCTCAAACTCTGTGATTCGACCGTCTGCGTCAGTCCAAGAAGCACCCTTCCTGGGCACAAAGAACACGTTCTCAGGGCGTCTCTTCTGCCTCGCTGGCAGACCGAAAAGCTCACGTATGCGCTCGACCTCATCGTCGATCACAAAGAGGTAATCAGTGATCAGACGCGCATGTTTGTCACTGACCAGATGGGCATACTTGGTCTTATACATGGAGAAAACGTCGTACCAGAGCGGCCTTGGGCCCTGGGTGACTTCGTCCCATTTACCGTGCGTCCACTGGCCGGTCCGCCAGTTGATCGGCAGGTTCATCTTGCCGGTCAGGACGTTCGCATGGGCGTCATAGGCCATCGCTACTGCCACGTTGATGAACGAATCATCTTCGACCTGAGTCTGGAACAACCGCGTGATCAGCCTTGCAACCGGGTCTTGTCTGCGGACAGACGGATTCATCTTGTCTAGGAACGGAACATACTTGAACAAGAACTGGGTGAGCTCATCGGCTTCTGCCACCTCGTCCATGTGTTCTAAGATGCTGCGAGGGTTTGCCAGATAGATACCACCATCGTTACCAGGAGAGCTGAAGAGGCCCTTCAAGCGGCCAAGGATGCCTGGCGGTATCGGCGGCGCCTGGGGGTCCATGCCATCAGGGCCTATATCACGGGGCTGGTTGGGTATCTCCCCGGCAACCCCGTCTCCGAGGTCTGCGGCCCAGCCACTGGAACCACCACCACCCACTGGCTTACTGGGGTCGTGGCGGTAGATGTCCACGTACCTGTCGACATCACCAGGGTCTACGCTGACAGATACCTGTCTTACGACCCTTAGCGGGTCTCCAGACGGATGCAGCTCGTCCAGGTTGAGCATGAACCCACTGACACGTTCGACCCTGTAGAGAGCAGCGCCATCAGTCACCAGGTCCCCACGGTTAAGGTCAGTACCATTGTATTGACGCGCAGTCGTGCTGTCGTACCTGAGAGGCCCGTCTACGTGCTGGCCCTCGTTCGCTGCCATCACCTCTGGCAACCCATCGCCCATCTGCATCTGGCCGTCGGTGACTAGCTGTATGTTCTCCTGGCGGATGGCCTCTTCTTGGGGGTTGATAAGTCCTTGCGGTTTGGCAACGTCGGTGCCGCCGATGATCATCTCTACTTGCTGGCCGGGTACCTCAAAGCCCTCCAGGCCGGTCTGAACAGCCGTCCTGGGGGCCATAGTGGGTCCAGTCTCAGGGGCCGCTGCAGCGGGAGGCTCCATTTCCGCTAACAGTGTGGCTTTCTCAGCATCTAACTTATCCATCTGCCGAGCAAGGCTATCAAATGCACTACTTTTGATAGGAGGAGGAACCATGCCCTGCCCAGGTCTACTTTGGCGAGCTAATAGGGCCTTGGCCCGGGCATCCAATGACGCCAGCTCTGCGTCTATTTCTGCAATTCGCACAGAGTGGTCAGGCAGAAGGCCCGTCTCCGGGACTGGGGCTGCTGCAGCTCCCCGGACTTGCGTGCCACCCCTCGGCGGGTCCAACGTGAACACCTGAGTCTCATCAAACAGCTCTCGTATACGTTTAACGCTCTGACCAGCATCGTTGGCGTCAGCATACCGGGGCACGTTCACGATGATGCCATCATGCCCCCCAGAGATCATTGCCTTCTGTAGATCAAGCACCCGCTGCCCTGGAATTAGGGAAAGACTTTCCTTCATTCCTATTGCTGCCTGAAGTTCAGGAGTTGAAGTAATAACCAACGGATTATGAAGCGTCAGTTCGTACTGAGTCACATCAGGGCCATATTTCGACGCAGCGTCCGCTGATAGGGCACCGTAGAAGCCATCTCCCAGGATCGGACCCGTTACCCCTCTGGCATACACTTCCTCTCTCGTAGCTCGTCCGCTACCAGAGAAAGTTGTTATTGTTACTGGCTTACCAGTCTCGGGCGCGCTTCCATCGGCCATCCGCCATATATCAGCACCTGTATCCTGCGCTGCCCATTCACTAGCCGACATGCGCATCTCTTCCAGGTCCTTAGCGGTGGGAGTATACGAGGAAGCTGGAGCAGCCCTGGTGGGCACAGTAGGGTCAACAACAGGGGCTGCGCCGCGTCGAGCTGCAGTGACCTCTTCCCAGTATTTGTCACTGATCCTATTCACAGTCCACTCGTCTGCAGGATAAATCGTCGCAGACACGGCTTGGCCAGTGTCGCCATCGACCAGACGGATCATATGGTCAGGTTGGCCCTCGTCTGCGATATAAAGCTCATAGCGCACATTGGGGTCCACTGTTTCTACCGCATCAACAGTAGTCATGGAACTGCGTGGCCCAACGGACTGCTTATCGCCAAATTTGGGAGCTACCCCGGGAGCTGGGGCTGCTTCTGCTGGGGCTGGGGTAAGGCGATCTATGATTTCTTGAGCCTCTTCAATTTGTTTAGTGAAGGGGCTTTCCGCGGTAATCTTTTCTATCTTTTCTTGATGCTTTTTTATGGCCTCATCGACATTTTTGTTGAGGTCATTCCAGAAGCGACGCCCTAAGCCGGTTTTTGGTGGTAATTCATCACCAGGCCCGGCTTTAATACCAAGGTCCGCCATATCACGAAGACGTTCCTTCGTAATTGGTGTGCCTGGATCATCCCCAGGTCTACGAGGACGCAACGAAGTCTCGTATGTAGCACCAATACTCGGATCGTAGATGAGATCGGCTAGGTCTATTTTTAGGCTCTGTAATCGGTTGCTGTCGTTGCGGGTTTTCTGCATCAGTTCTTGGCCTAATTCAGCCCGAGCAGTCTGCTGTTTTCCTGTGGCTATCTGAAGCGGTGTCGGCTCAGGAGCGGCTGCTGCTGGCGGCAGGTCTTCCAGACGCACTCCGGGGGTGGTGCCGATACCAGAGATTATGCTGTCCAGTTCGTCCAGCAAACGCGCAGGGTCCAGGTCTTTGATGCCGATCAAGATATCGATGGAATCAGAAAGATCAGCTTCCGCAGCCAGCACCGTCAGCTCGTCAACGGTCTCATCGAACCGTGCAAGGAACTCTTCACTCAGGAAACCTGGACGCTCATGCGTCTCCTGCGCCACCATGTCCCGCAAGAAACGGAGCATGTCCTCTGGATGCTCCACCAGGGCCGCCAGCTCTTCAGGAGAAGCTCTACCCGCAGCAGCCTCGGCGCGACCCTTTAAGACCTGGCCAGCCGGGGAGTCATTGAGCCTTACCAGTTCCTCTTCTTGCAACCTCAACAACCGTTCGTACTCCGCAGTACCCTCTACACGACTGTAGATCGCCTTGATACGGGCGAGGACATCGTCTAAATAGACCTTCCCCGCTGCGTCAAGCCCAGCGTTGAGGGAGAGCGTCTCGTTCCACTCAGAAGCCTTATCGTCCAAGACGTCATACTTGACCGTAGACTTATTTCTTGGCCTTCCTTCCCGGAATGAACCAGGGAAAGTCCTTTCAGCCCAATCGACCAGCCGTGCCGCGTAGCCCTTGCCAGGAGCTGGCTGCGCACCAATAAAAAACTTGATCAAAGTAGATGGAAAAACTCGTTCAGCGTTGTTCTCTATCTCAAAGAACAAGTCTCGCCACTTGACCCGGCTCTGACGGGACTTACCGATGAAATCCAGAAATGTTTGCGAGATATCAGAGAGGTCAGCACGCGCAGTCAGCTCTTGTATCGCTTCTTCGACCACACGGATCTCAAAAGCTACCTCTTCCGGGACATCAGAGATAACTCGTACCCGGGGAGCAGCGGCGGCAGGAGCTTCTGGTTCCACAACTCTAACCCGGGGAGCAGCGGCTTCAGGGACTACGGAAGCGGCAGTGACCGGGACATCGGCTGCTTGCTCTGCAGCTAACTTGACCCGTGCACGGTATTCAGAAACGAATATCTCGTTATCATTGACGATACGCTCTCCCAGGCCGACCCTGGACGCATCATCAGCCAGCTCTTCGGGCAAAAGAGTGATCTTAAACTCGCCGGTCTCGGGATCGATGTAAGCGAACTTGACTTCTCCCGGCTTCGCCCGGGCGGTCAAGTCAGCTACCTTCTGGGCAGCGGCATCGACCTCTCCAGTGTCTACATGGCCGGGTCTTTCTATGACCTCTCTGGCTGCCAGCTCCTCCGGGGTGATAGTCACCTTCGGGATGTTCGCTGCTTTAGTCTTGAAGAGGAACTGCTTAGCCTTGAAAGGTATCTTAGCGCCCTTCCATATGCCTCTTAGAGCAAGTCCAAACAGGTTATCTAAGACCGGGATCGGGATAAGATTGAATGGAGACGCCAACCCGAAAGCCGCTGACTGCTTCCAAGACTGCTCTGCAGTCATCTCGGCCAGGTCTTGGACCATCGTGTTGAAGTTAGCAGGGCTGAGCACATCGCCGTAACGGCCATCCAGCCACTGGCCCACCGGAGTAACCGAGATAGCAGCCTCACGGGTCTCTTCTATGCGCTCTTCACCACCCGGAGTCAGACCCGAAGCAGCAACGGCCATCGGGCTAGTCCAGGCTTGCTGGGCATACTGAGGCACGATTCCGGTATCAGTGATGTCCAGGACGTTCATCACCTTCATTACATCGCCAAGTGCCAGCTTTCCAGCTTTTTTCCAGCCTTCGACATCAAAGGGACTCCATTTGCCCTGGGGGAATATCCCACCAACTCCTGATGCCCAGTCCAGGAATCCACCTTGCCCTTCTGGCGGAGGGGCTGTTGGCGATGGAACGGGTTGTTGAGCAACGGGGGCCCCAGCGGTCTTACGGAACCTCTGTTCCCATTCCTCCCAACCAGTAGATACTCCAGGAGCCTGCAGCACCTCACCCTGAAGCTCTGCAGGGGGTCCAAAGCGAGCTGGATCAGCGGCGCCTAACGAGAACTGGGAAGGCGCGTAAGTGACCGGCTCCACCGGCTCCACCGGCTCCACCGGCACTTCAGGCGTAGTGGGAGACTTCTTATATTTCTTTTCCCATTCTTCCCAGAACTTATTATCTTGACCCACAACCCATCACCTAGATCACAGATAGGAATACTGAACACGAGGAGCAAAGCTACCTAACGTCCGCCCGGTCATCTCGGGCGGCAAAGCGGAATAACGCTGCGTGAATGGGAACGCCTGCAAGAACTGCTGGAAGTTCTGTGCTGGCATCTGTCCGCCCTGGAGCGCACGCCCTTGCTTCCCCAGAAACTCGTCGTAGATGTTCTGGAACTGGCCCTGGAAGTACCTGCGAGATGCAGGACTGGTCCCGAACGGATTCCCGAACATCTCTGACTGGGCCATCCCTGGCTTAGACCGGCCTGTAGCACCAGGCGTCTGGTCTCCCAGCATCGCTAGATAACTCATCTGCGGCTGGGCGGTCAGCGCCTCGCCGCTTATGAACGCTGCGAAAGGGTTAGTAGCCATCTATCAACTCCTAAGCTGGCGGCGTCCAGCCCTGTAGACTGGGTAAGAGCCCCTGGATACCGGCGAGATTCTGCTCCATCGCCCACGGCAAGAACGCACCACTTGGCTCCTGGTACTGGTAACGCTGCGCTGCCTGCTGTATCTGGTCCATCAGAGCGGCCCTTACCTGTGGAGCCCCTGCAGTAGCTCGATAGAAAGGGTTCTTAAACGCTTCCAACTGGGCAGCAGGGTCCTGGAACAGACCTGCCATCTTTGAATAGACGTTGGCGTCCATGCCAGTAGGCATGGCCCCTGCTGGGCTACGCAGCACTCCAGCAAGCTGGTTCAAGAAACCCGCATAGTCCTGGCCCATCATCAGCGGCTGGGTGCCAGCCTGGACGTTCTGCAGCCAGCTTTTGACATCAGAGCCAATAGCTTCTTCTCCCGGGACTCCGTATGGGGTAAGCGCCTGCTGGGCCAAGTACTGCATCTCCAAAGGCGCTGCAGCCTGAGCATAAGCACTTTGGACCGCACGGCTTCCGCCATACCCCGGAAGTAACGAGGTGAAACCCGGATATATCTGGCTAAAGGGACGGAGAGTTTCCCACGTTCCGTATGGATCAAGGCCACCCATGTCGAACCCACCAGTAACTGGCGCAGGCGCTCCGGGAACAGCAGGAATCACCGGCGTAACGGGTGTAGCGGCAGCAGCAGGGGTACCTGTCCACGCAGGCATGGCCATAGCCGCGTCGTTGAAGGTATCCCAACCTGTTCCACCGAAATTCCCCTGGGTAGGGCTCTGCGTCCAGTTCAACAAGAACTCGTAGGCTTTTCTCCGGTCAGTGAAGTCCTGGCCGAACAGACCGGGCTCGCCGATCATCCAATCAGCGCCTTCGTTCAACATCGCAGTCAAAATATCGGCGGAAGAAGTGCCTAGATCGGACTGCTTCTTGTAGAGACCCGCCAGGAAGTCGAATATCTCTTTGTCCGTGCCCTGGAGCGGGGCTACCGCTTGCTGGAATTGAAAAGACGTCGTACCCAGCCCAGTGGTCGGTGGCCCACCGGTCAAACTTTCGCCTGCGGACCTGAGAGCTTCCTCGTAACCGTCAAAGAACCCGGAAAACCCACGTTCTGTGGCGATAGCCTTCATCAGGACATCGATCTCTGACCCACCGGGTTCATAGAAGTTCTGCCAGAGGTCGTATATCTGACGGAACGAATTATTTATTTCAGCAATATTCCCCGCGGCACCCCACTCCTGCATTTTTGCAATAAAGTTACCCAGCACGACCTTGGCTATGCCCATCTGCTGATGACGCTCCAACGTAGCTATCTCGCTCACGGAGAGGATCTCACCCGCATTTGCACGGGCCATCAAAGCCTCGGCTGGGAGAGCCGCTTTAGGGGCCCCAGAGGTTATTACTTCAGCAAGGGGAGCATTAGGAAGATCGCCCGAGGTATCTGTTGCTGCACCTCTCGCGAACAAGTCCTGCAAAGTCAGTGTTTGATCAGCAGACAGCACTCCTCCGCCACCACTCATAAGATTAAGGGCACCACTAGCTCCTGTACCAGCGGCCCCGATGGCCGTGCTAGTGTCAGTCGCGAGAGTGCCAGGCATATATTCGCCACCACTCCTAGTAAGACCACCTCCCCATCCTGCTCCCATCCCTGTAGGCGTTTCAACGCCCTCGCCCGGGAGTTGTATCTGCGTAGCTTGGTCCCTGGTGCCAGTGACTCCGCCAGCCTCCTCTGCCATAGCTAACGCAGCCGTGAGACCCCGAGTCTCGGCAATGAAATCGAATTGTTGTACTGATATCGGCATCTTCTAACCCCTCGGGCCGAACAGGCCCAGTCTTCTTAGTCTTTCCACCTCTGCCTGCCCACCAGGGCGAGGCGATCCTTCCGGTACGTTAGGCCCAGCCTGGGGAGTCGGCGCCGGTGGCGGCACTCCCAGGCCAGCGTTAGGCATCACTTCTGGCCTCAAAGTTGGCCCACCCGGACCCGGGGGAGATGGAGGCAAACCTCCAGGCCCGGGCGGACCAGCAGGAGAGCCGGGTCCGGGAGGAGACGCACCCGCCCCGGCCATCATCTGTTGCTGCATCATCTGCTTCTGCTGCATGATCTCCATCAACCCACCCATGTAGAACTGGGCCAGGTCAGACCTGCCACGTTCCTCAGTGGCCTTCATGATGGTCCACATGGCAGCCTCCGGGAGCATCCGCTCCGCCATCTGCTCCTTGATCTGGTTCTCTACCTCGTCCGCAGACTGGAGACCCAGGATCTCATCACGTATGGTACGGTCATCAAGGAGCGGCATCTGGCCCTCACGGGCCATCTGCGCCATGCTCATCTTGGACATCTCGTCTTGCGGCAGGTTGCCCACGAAATCGATCTCAGGAGAACCTACCCCTTCGATCATCTCGTAGGTGATCTCCTCGCTGAACCACTGCCGGTTGTTAGCAAAACCAGAGAGCTCGATAGCATCGAACGACCCAGTGGCATACTGGTCAGAAAGCAAGTTACATATCTGCGTGTAACAGGTCCTTAGAGCGTCCAGACGGGGCTCTAGCACTGTCTGGATGCCCTGCCTCAACGTGTTTATCGCAAACCCAGAAAGCTGGAACTGCAGCTCCCCATGCACCGAATGAGGCAACGACCCACGCTGTAACTCGCTTGAAACCAACCCCATGTAAGCCCCGGTCTCCCGGGCTATCTCAAGTAGGCCCAAAGGCTCCACGTTCTCGCCCTCTGCAAGGCTTATCTCGCTGCCAGCCTGGTAGGGGTCCTCGTCCAGGGACTTAGAACCGTCCCTAGAACGCACCAACACGGTCTGCTTCTGGGCCCGGGCCACCATCTCCATCATCACGGACATGGTGAAATTGTGCTTCTCGTACAATTCCCGGTTGGAACGGAAGAGACTCTCCCCATACTCAGAGATCATGTCCGGGTCCAAACGCCCGTTGAAACGCCCCTGAAGACGCGGCATCGCCCCTACCATCCCCAGGAACACCGGCACCCTGTCAGCGCCATGTTCCTGCGGCTTCTTGGCGAACTGGCCCTGGATGACCACGCAGTTCTGCTCACGGTCGTAGTAGTCATAGACGTCCAACCCGAACTCGTCCGGGTTCTGGTTGCCTACGGTCCACTCATCAAGCTCAAAATCAGGGTATTCAGCCCTGATCTCCTGCAATGTCCGCCTCATCTTGTAACAAGCCCAGTCCAGACCACGCTTACCAAGACTCCAGTACGTGTGCATCGGGTCCCACGGCTGCACGCTCACATACGTCGATTCGTCATCCTCATCCTTGGCGATCAATGCACGCCCAGCGAACCAACCACGCAAACAGATCATCGATGACAACGTCTGCTGCAACCTCGGCTCCAACTGGTTCATGGTCAACTCTTCGTCGACCGCCTTCAGAAGCCCGATCAAGAACCTCTCTTTCTGGTCGTTACGCTCCCGCTCCTGCAAAGCATCACCACGGTGAGGAACGCTCACGATCAACCTGTGAGCTGCCATCCAACCGATGATCTTGTCCGCATAGGTCTGAGGCTCGTTGCTGGTATAGGACTGATACCCATCTCCAGCATCAAAAGGAGTCAAACGATAAAGGTCATAGTCCTCTTCCATCCGCTGACGCAAAGCGTCAGTCTCATCAGCATGACGCTGGACGGCGTTCATGATCTCGTCAGGATCGCAATCAGCTTTAGCCATACATCACCAATGTTTAACCTTGATACGCTCACGATCACGCACCACCCCGTACCCGAAACGGTCCACGATCCCGTATATCAGCGCCTTTACCCCGTGATTATACTTGTCCTCCGGGCTCTGACCCACGATATTCCCATCACGGTCTGTCTTCCATTTGTAAACCCGCGTCTGACCATCAAAAGGGTTAGGCGCGGCCCCAAGCTCACTAAGTACCCCGATAGCCCGGGGAGATATCACTATCTTCGGCCTACCACTCAAAGGGTCAGGCTTGAAGAAACCCTTCAAACGCTCTGTACCCTCGTTGATACGCACCCTCTGGTTGGCCAGATACAACCCGGTCTCCTTCAACCACACCTCTGTCGGCGCCGCCATAGCCTGATGCTGAGTACCAGCCACATCAATCGCCCCATACTGAACGTCCTGCCACCACTCACGGGACTGGCACACTCTGATAATCTCGTCAGTAACAAGTCCTCGCTCGTAGACCTCATCAATAACCCTCACCTGCTCATCTACGATCTGCACCACCTCTACCGCATATGCCCCCGCATACCCGGGGTCCATCCATATGTGGACAGGCAAGCCGGGCTCGTATTTGACATCCTCCAGATGCAAGTCAGCACGAAACTCCGTGAACACCAACCCGGTCGGCGGACATGGGATACCCTCGATACGCTCCAGAAAGAACTCGTCAGGACTGTTATCCTTGAGAGCCATGATCTCAGGATCATCTTTACCACCAGGGTAAAGATGATGATTGCTCCAACTAGGTAACGTGAAACTCTGCTCATCACCCGCCCCCGCCTGCCACGCCGTCGCCAACTGCGGGTACCATCCCAACGACCCCTCCATAGTCCCACTCAAGAACATCCACCCCTTCTTCGGCGCCAAACGGCTCCGTATCCGGTAGAAAGTCTCATGGTCCAACTGACTAGCCTCGCATCCCACTATCCCGTTGGGCGCACGCATAGCCAGGGTGCGGGGGTCCTTGCCGCTCTTGGTCTCGATCCGCGTCCCATCTGCCAACACTATCCGCCCAGGATCAACACGCTTGCTAGACTCGGCAAGTACCCCCAATGCAGCGAAATCGCTCACCAAATAATCAAACTCAGCTCGCGTCCGCTCATAATCCGCTGCCACCAACCAGTACAACCCAGGCCCGTCTGTCTCCATGAAACGACTAAGCAGGTACTTACTCGCAACCATGCTCTTCCCAGCCTGCTCACCACCACTCACCAACACGTACCGCTTACGACTACCCAAGATCCCACGTTGCATGTCTGTAGGCTCAAACTGCACCTTGCCAAACAAGTAATCAACTATCTCAGGTGCTAACGGCATCAGCTAATCTCCGTCGTTCCCTCAGGTATGCTCCACCCACTGATCTCAGCACCCATCTGACGCTTGATGAAATCCTGCACCGCCCCATCCCCCACATGAGTCAGAAATATCGGCGTC
>CAACVE010000057.1_pt1 | contig 19343 bp, 30 predicted proteins | sample 2381751 | NCBI WGS metagenome assembly CAACVE01 (sample SAMEA5211968, study PRJEB30684) | marine metagenome | biome: Marine; feature: Epipelagic; material: Water | collected 2015-10-15 | depth 2000 m | reverse complement strand
TCTGACCTATTTAGTCAAGTATCCTTTGGTCATCTTCGATGTAGTTTCTTGATACTCGCTGGCAGCCTCATATTCAAGCGGATCTGCGGTTCTGACTACTCGAAAGCCTTCGGTCAAGAAAAGAAGTAGCATAAGCTGACAAATAAAGACGCCTGAAATAACGCCCCAGGCTATTTTTTTATGTTTTCCAAAAATAAGAATAAGAAAGCCCAACACAATGGAAGTTCCAATGCTTTTCAACGCCATAAAAATAGCAATTTTTTGATCGTCAATTTCTATTAGATAAGACCCGAGGGGGTTCATTTCTGTTTCATGAAGAACTTCATGTAAAAAAACTGACCAGTATATGTCTACGGCAGAAACACAGGCAATGAAAAACCACATTGCTGCATATAAGACATTACATAATTTCACAGACGCCGCCGGAGCAGGCAATCTCTTGGATAGGTTCAACATTATCTTCTTCTTCTATCACATTCGTATAGTCAACTTCTTTATATTCTCTCTTGAGATCCACCCATTCTTTCCAATTGTACACATCTTTCATGCAATATGTTAATTTTTTAATGTCTCCGTCCATATATTTCCCAGCAAATTTTTTGCATCTCGCCATCCAGTATCGTTTTGCGTCTCCTTTGGCTTTAGACCCAGCCCCGTTAAGAGCATCGCAAGCAGCCCACAAATTGTCTTCCCAAAGGTCAAGGGCTACTTCTATTAGCCCACTTACAAAAAGGGAGGCGTCTCCATAATGGGCCACTTGTTCGCTAGGAAGATATATTCTGGTAAACGGAGCCTGCGGGTAGTCTTTATCTCCGCTAACCGGTAGCAATGAAATTCCACAAAAGTATTTTCTATTTTTATAAATAAACTTTTCTACTTCATCCCATTCATCTGGCTTAACATTAATAGTATTGGACACATTATGATTTAGCCACGGCTTTGTGCATAAAGCATCAGTCTTTCCTACCATAACCCAATTTGTTTGTGTGTTTTTAACATAATCTAAAAGGTCTATCGCACTAATTTGATTTTTAGTTTTAGAGCCAGCGGGAACCTCTATGCAAAAAGATATAACATCATCGCTATCATTTGCCGACCACACAGATTCTTCGCAAGCCGTTGGGTTTATCTTCTCGAAGTATTTGTAAATGTCCTCCATTTTATTAGCCTGTACGCGTCGTATATAGCGCTTGGCATGATGAGGATGAATACCAGAACTAGTACCAAGAATACAACTAGAAGTTCCTTCAGGCTTGATGCAAGTAGTCCTAGCTGCCGGATTAATTCCGATCTTTTTTGCCAGTTCTTTGTTTGTTTTCTTGACAATTCTTGCTCCCTGTTTCTGAACGTCTGGGTCTAGGCATATTTCATGCTGTTCCATAATCCCTGTCATGGACACTCCAAGGAGGGCTTCTCTTTGTAAAATTCTTTCACTAACCTCACCGAGATACGGAAGATCGAGAAAGCCAGCCTGAAGGGTTCCTATAATAGAAGCGGCTCGACATGAATCATAAAAATCCTCTTCTGTTTTTACTTTAGCGCAATTAATGGTGCTAAGATTGCAGGCTTGCCAACCAGACTTTCCTGTTTCTACGTCAACCGGATACATTCCAATTTCTACGCAAGGATTGACTATTAGATCCCTAGAGTCAGACCACACAAAACCGGGCTCACCAAATTCTCTAACGGATTGCATGAGTTCGTGAAACTTTTTTTCTGAGGTTTTAGTTCTAAGAAGGAGGGCAGAGTTGTTTGATCTTCCCCTTTGTGGATTATCATGAAACCAGTTTCCAGTTTTAGCTTTAGCCATCTCTCCGTCTTCGGGGCTAAAGAGGCAGATTGTGGCGCTTCGCCTAACGCCTCCAGAGATTACAGCGTCCGCGCTGTGCATTATTATATCATATGCTTCAATAGGTGAGAGCCTACGCAGATCCTTTGAGGCAAAGTCAGCGTTTGTCAAAGCCTTCTCTAATATTTTTCTTATATTTGACAGAGCCTTCTTTAGTGGTTCTGGCCCCGGAGCTTTTCCAGAACTAGAGCTTAGATATGATCCTGCGGGGCGGATCTTGGAGAAGTCAAACTTGACATTCTTTCCGGTATATTCTGGGAACAGTTCGTCTTGATCGAAGTAGCTAGAAATCAAAACGCCGATTGAATCCGACCACCCCTCTATGCTGTCTTCGATTACAAACTTTTTAATGCTCTTCTTTGAAGAAGAAACAAAAGAGGGTAGCTTTGCTATGTGGTGTTTTTGTACAGAAAATCCGGTTCCGCAGCCACACAGCAACAGGTACATGCACTCCTGAAAAAATCTTAGCCTATCGCAGTAAGAGGATATGCAATTATAAATTCTTGCGTTATGCTTAAAGATGGGAATTCCCCCAAATTGCAAAGCTCGCTGAGAACCCAAGACACGCTTCTTGAACATCATGTCATACGCCCAAGCAATATCCCCGTTTATATCAGGGTACTTGTCGTACATCATGTTCATTACCCTGTCAACGGATTCTCTCCATGTTTCTCTTCTCTTCTTTTCTGGAATCCAACGCGCGTATCTAGAAGAGAACGTATAATCCTGAAGTGCGCTTACTGACATCCTTGATCCTGCTAGAAAGAAAAGACCCATAGCGACGGTTAAGTACTACTATGGGCCTTTGTTTTTGAGATTGAGATAACGCCGTTTTATTCTGTGACTCTTAGGCTGTCACCGACTATCCAAGCTGCGCACAGTAGGACTACGGCCTGAGCCGTGTCTGGGTTAACTGTTCCCTCACCGAAAAGGCTGTCAGCGCAAATTACCACTAGGCCAGATACGCCGACCCAAAATCTCCTAGACGCAAGCATTGTCTTGAGTTTGGACATCATTGAAAATACTCCTGTATGTTAAACATATAAAACGGGCCTCCGTGCCCAGCGACATCTTCCTAGCTAGCTTATTATAGCACAAAGGTTTGTAAAAATCAATAGGAAAGATCGTTTTTTTTGTGATTATCCGCATCTTTCGCTTTTCTCCTTCTATCTCGTCGCTCTCTAAGCTTCTTGGTCGTTTTCTTATCCCTCTGCCTTCCCCTGATCGTCTTTCCCACCTTTACCTCCTAGTTTGAAGAAATTCTATCTAGCTCTGCTCTTAGCCGAGCAATTTCCAGATTAAGACTGTCGATTAATTCATTGTTCTTTTCGAGTCTTTCATTTAGACTGTTGAGGCTTTGAAGCACAAGCTGTTGATCAACAATATAAGGAGACTCGGTTCTGATCATGTTTGAAACTTCTGGCCGTGTTACATAATTGGCACCGGCTGTTAGCCAAAATCCCAGCATTAGGGTAATGCAACTGGCCATCGCTATGGTCGTTGTCTTCCACCAATCTTTCATTTAGGATCTCCCAATTAAAATAAAAAAAGGAAAGGGGGGGTGAGCCCCCAATCCTAATTTTTTTCAGATTAAGTATTCTTAGCCGAAAACGTAACTTGGTTATCGCTCCAAGTTGTGAAGCTTTGCAAGTAATGGAAGAATCCATTCCCTACGTTCGTGCTAGTAGAATATGCAGCCCGCGTGGGATTAGCAATTCTATCAGTAGCAAGAGTCTCTTCCGTTCCGTCAAGATTCTTGTCATGAATAGGATGCAATACGCCACTCGTAACATAAGAAGAAGTGGCTGATTCCCAATTACTTCTTTGACCAGCGATACCTGTGGCCAACCAAGCGTTCTCTCTGAACGCCGTCATAAACATAGCGCCTCTGAGGTGCTTGTGTTCATGAGTGGAGTCCCGACCATAATCGGAACCAAAAAGAAGAACATTGTCAGACACGCCACTGATGGTGGTGCTTGATCGCCTTACAACGCCCCTTGTGTTCTCATAGGCAAAAGTGCCCCCAGAAAGGGCCTTGCCCTGCGTAGATGTGCCAGACGACAGGCTCTTGGGCTTTGTGTTCATCTGGGTGCTTCTACCCATGTTAATAAGCGTAAGAGCATTACTAATGGGGTCGCCTGAAACGATATTCCCTGCTCCAACGACGGTTCCACCTTGAGTTTGTGAGGTAAAAGCCCCACCGCTGGTGTTACCTAAATGATTGTTTGCAACTGGTACTGTCATAATATAAAACCTCCAAAATGAGATTTTAATAAATCCTTCGTAAATTCCTATTGTAAAATCCTGATTCCCTAACTAATAATACCCCAAAACGTAGCTTTGACTGAGATTTTAAACCTTTGAGACATATATTTCTCCACCAACTAAAAGCTGCATTTGATTAAGGAATGTAAGCTGTTCAATAAATTCAATGTCCGTCGTTTTGCTTGAATAGATACTCATATTGCCATTTGGGAGGACATACATTATCCAATGCTTTTCATTTTTGTTTAGCTCGTTTTTCTTGCTTTCTATTGTTTCGTATGTTTCCTCATCAAAAGCCCTATACATAGCAGATGATTCGGGCTCTTGTTCTTCTGATATTACTGGCTTTAGCAGCCTTCTTTGGATATCTTGTCTGACTTCGCTGTTATTGAATGCCCCAGAGATAGTGAACCCAATTCTCACCCTATATCTGGTCAGTATATCGAGGGATTCAACGCCTGGGGATTTTTCTATGGCTTCCTTAACATCTTCTGTAACATCAAAATTGGTGTGTAAAATCCAGAAATCAAAAGACTCCAAAACCCTGTTTTGTTCTTGAAGAGCAACTATAATATTTAACGGGATTTTATTTATCACCGTATGAGAAATCATGTCTTCTTCATCAAATTCTTCTATATCTTCATCCGCCTCTTCTGGAGACAAGAAGGACTTATAAGAATTCAACTCTTCCTCTATTGGGTTATGCCACTTTTCCCATATGAATTTTCTTTTCATGATAGTATTCTTGACCTAAAAACTTCGGTTGGCCTGACGCATGGAACGGAAGACTTTCGATCCGGCTCGTCTGTAGTCGATTTTATATATTCTAATATGAGATCCCGCCATTCTTCAACAATTTCAGAACATAATTGGTTTTTTCCTGTCGCCTCCCCGTGTTCAATTAGGGAAGTAGCGCAGTCTTCTAGAAACATTCCTGAATTAATTCCGTAAAGAAGCTGAAGCATTTTTAGCTTAATTTCTTCATGGGGCTGGTCGTCAGGAATGCCTACTTCAATAAAAACATCGTCATCTGCTTCGCCCAAATAAAAGGTAACATGTCCCTTGCTGTTTTCCATTTCTTAAACACCTGTGCAATAGGAAAGTGATTTTAGGTGGATTTCTGAAAAGGCATCCCTGTTTTTTATTACGTCTGCATAGCTAACCCATTCCAACCCGCCTTTTGCTGACACATTAGATGGAACACCGACCGTATAGACTAGGTATAAATCGGTTTCGTTCTCAGGCTCTATAAATGTAATCGGACGACACTCTAGCCATTCTGGGTCTGCGTCAATATATTGTTCGCAAAGCTTTAAAGCAACCTCAGAGATCGAACCGCCGTCACCTACAACCTGATTTGGTATAATAAACTTATCTTGCTTTTTAAAAACCCCGAAGGTCAGGTTTATGTTTTGAGACGGGTTTAAACGAAAGAAAGACACAATTACTCTAATTTCCATTTTGCCTTATCCTATTGTTCCAATAGCCTCGTGTTATTTTTTCCATGTTCCATTCTTTTGAAGAAATCTCTTCATACTTTTCCTCTAGAAATTCCTTTGATATTTCCCCATCATTCTGGTTTAAAAATAAAATTGGAAGATCGTCAAAATAGGATGTCGCTTTGCTGTGAGAAACTATAGGTATAGAACCCAAGTAAAGAGCCTCCCACGTTCGGTAGCAATCTGGCCCATTACCATCTGGGCATAGAATAAACTTATGACTGGCCATCTCGTTTATATATTGGTCAGACGGAATTCTTTCCTGTCTAAGTGTAACCCACTCCAATTGCGCGGCGTTGAAATAGTCTATATAAGCCTTTCTTTGTGAGGTACACATTTGAAAGTTAACGTAAAGCGTCTTGTCTTTTTTGTTGGTATAACCCTTGCTTAGCCCCTCTTCTGTTCCAGGCTTTACTCCAAACGGTATGCCATGAGCCTCGTCTACCATGCAGTTTACCGCATACCACTTTTTTATATTTTTAGGTATCTCATCAAAAGTATAGTGAGTGAACGACCAGCATTTTGCAGAATACTTATCGTCAATCAAGCAGCCGTCTTCTTTTCTGCTTGGTATGGTAAGGTTGTTGTAGCCTATATGTTTTATTTCTGTTTCCTCAAAGTAGGGAATCAAAGTTAACCATTTAAGCATATCGGCCCAAACAGGGGCTCGCTTTTGATAAAAAAGACCGATATCACTTCTGGAGCTTACAATTGTATAATCCCTGCCGTTATTTCCGTTTTGATTAAAAAAGTTCTTTATTTGATCCATGTGTACATGAACAATTCCGCTCCCTGGCGTAAAGTCTAAGTCTTGATCATATGCATAATCACACGTCTTGTAATAAGATTCGCAATGGATTATTTCATTTTGTGGTGTCGCTGTTATCATGTGACGTGCCTTATAATTGAGTCGGCTGTATTCTTCCAGCTATATCGAGCCGCTGTTTGTATTCCTGCCCTATTTATTATATCCTTTCCTTCCTTGTTTTGTTTATGAACTGTTCTCATGTGTTCGATTAAACAATCGGTTTCCGAATTTCCAATATCGGCCCACATTCCCTGCCCCTTGAACCAAATGCCGTCATAAGCCTCGGTTTTATCAGAAACAGGAATAAGCTTGCAGTTCTCTTCGTTACAAAACTCTGTATGCGCAGAATAATCAGTAGCAATTACCTGCTTTCCACAAGACATCATTTCCAAGGCTTCAAGATTCCAGCCCTCACCCCTAGAAGGGAAGACTCCACAGTCTGCTTTTCGCATTATATCTGCAACGTCTTCGTGTCTTTCAACCCTGCTTAATATCTGGACTTTATTTCCTAGTTTAGAACCCTTGTACATTTTCGTCCATTCATCTAGTGCGTGTTCAGATAAAAATGGGTTATGGTTCATCATCCACAGTTCTACGTTGTCGGCAGGCTCGAAGGCATCATTAAAAGCTTTGCATAGAACATCATGCCCCTTTCTTATTTCCCACTTTCCTATATTTAGGAATACAGTACGACCGGTAGTTTCTGCTGGTAAATCATAGAAAATATCTCTATCAACGCCCAAGGGAACCACCCTAACGTCTATCTCATTAAAATAAGATTTGTCTGGACTGTAGGCTTCTAGATTTTCCTCTACAATCCCCTTTGCCCACTTTGAACACACAAAGATCCTGTCCATCGCGCCCAAGTGATGCAGTTCTGTTTCTGTAAATGTATCAAGTTCAAATATAGGGAAGCCGACCTTAATGCCGTGCCCTACGTGCTGGGCAAGATCGTGTTGATGCCACAATTTAATGCTGGGGGCGCGTGAATCAAACCTCTGCTGAAGATCAATGCACTTCTGAATAACCTCCAAGTCTTCAGCAGATGGCTGCGGCGTTCCTATCGGGAAGTAAGCAACAGAGTGGCCGCTGTTAACCAGCGACTTTAGTATATTGAGGCCAGCAACGCCATAGCCAAGCGGATTGATGGGGGCGGTCAGGTTGATGTTCATGTATAGTTATATCCCAGACCGCTACCTCATGTCCTTAACTTCAAAAACCTCTTTTATGTATTTTATGAATTCTTCGTGTTTTTCTTGGTATTCGGCCTCCATGACGGCCAAAACTGGAGAGGTTTCAAGGAGTTCGTAGATTTTATTCAACTCTATAGCCGCCATTGTTTTATCACTTATGGCCAATTGAGCAATAGTCATCGACAGGGAATCTAAAAACTCTCTCTTTTTGCTGCAATGTAAGCACATATAAAACGAGTCGCCCTCCCTAACAATCCCATCTACGCAGTAATTGCAAATCATGATTTGTGCTTTTTTAGTGACGTTTTAATAATCTCTGTATACAAAGACTGCGATATGATAGCCATTAACCTGCGTAACCTTGCAGACTTCCAGTGTGGCTTTGGCATATTTCTCTTCACTGGGGCTCTTTACAATTAATAATACACCGGGTTTCCTGTTGCTTAGCCTAGAATAGTGGCAGGCTTGGCCTATTGCTTCGTACCACTTGCGAGCAAAGTCCACTTCTATTGCCAAATCATCAGTAAGAATGTCAACTCTAGTTCCGTCTGACAGCTTATATTCTACTTTTCCCTGAAATATTTCATTGCATTTTAGCTGATAGTATCGCTCATTTTTGGGGGCAGTTAACATTTCTGGTTCTGGTTTAAATATCTTTTTGAGCCAGTTTAACATAATTTTCTATCCTCCCGCTGGTTAAAGTATATGAGTTTCTTGTTAGTATGGAATGCATACTGATACTTTGACATTCACTTGTGCATCCTTGTGTATGGATAACCCACTAGCTTAACATCTTCTTTTGATGGGTCATTTGGCATATCTATAATGGCTGGAATTTCACTTAAGTCAATTTTAAACCCATTTTTAAATTCATGTTTTCTTAAAAACGTTACTTCAAAGACTTCTGGGACATATAAGCTGTCGATGCATAGTAGAGATTGATTATTATTTACATGAATATGGATTATGCAATGCGTCTGGTCTATTCTTTTTAAACAATTCCATAACGACGGAACAGCCGCTCCTCCCCAGACATGAAACTCGATAGCCATTTGCTTTACATTAGTAAAATCACTAGAAAGAATCCACGGATACTCTGCGCCTTCTATATCCATTTTTAGAAAGATGTCTTTGTGTGTAGATAGATAATTTGATAGATTTTCAGTTGTTTCTGTGTTTTCGGAAGATATATTTTTTTGGACTAGTGTTAAACCTTTGTGCTTTTCTATAGTCGAAACGTCTATGGTTCCATCAAATGCATAGCCTTTTATTTTTGAATGAGAATTAAGAAAATCGTGTTCAAATGAAATATCACCTGAGATTCCAGCAGATAAAAAGAGGTCGTATTCTAATCCATCTGCAATCACATAACCTCCATCATGATGTTTTCCTAGTCTCATTTTGTCTGGATATTCATATCTAGTAAGGTATTTAAATCCGCTATCTCTTGTATTTTTGACGGGCGAGCCATTGATATATGTTCGAGCGTGACGATAAAGAATGTCATGAAAAAGTAAGAGCTTGTTCTTTTCTAATAAAGAATTTAATGCTAAATATCTTATTACGTGATCACCCCATCTATATTTATATATTCCTGCTGATTCATCTATAAGGCTATAATATTCTTGATATTCAGCGCTTTGAAACCATTTAACATCAAGTACCTCAAAGTTACTATAAAACACTCGACAGAAGTGTTGTTGCTTTTCTTTAAATATTTTATCCTTACCAATTTTTCTAAAGTGTTTCTCTGAGATTTCCCACAAGCCCTTTTCCACATCTGGATGATCAACTTCAATAGCTATGTAGCCGTATATAGATTCTGTAGAAGCCATTCTGTCAAATAAGTTATACTTTATGGGTGTTAATATAAAAGAGTCGCAGTCCAGCCTCCATATATATTTGTAATTTTTTACTATTTCTTTATTAAAAAGATCTCCAGCAAATAACCTGCACATGTGCCTATAGCCAATGCTGAATCCGCAATAAAATTCCGGTATTTGGCTTAGTGTTTCAGCAGGGTAGTCGGGCATATCAAAGGTTATTTCGCTAAAAATTATATCTTCTTTTATAAGTTGAATTTCTTTAATCTCATTTTTAGGAAAGTTTGGCTCATGAAGGCAGACTACATCACACGGGTGATCGTTTAGATAATTTCTTTTAATAAGGGTTAGGCTTTTTTTGAAGTCCTTAATGTCTTGCGGGTTGCTGTGTATTAGATACAATATGCAATTTTTCAAAATTAACTCCTTCCTTCCTCGTTAATCAGAATCATTCTTATGAGTTCTCTGGTTCTGGGGTCTAATGTTGTCATGGCCGAACTACAAAGGGCAACGTCGAGCGCGAATGTAATATCATTAAAAACATGTGATCTACATGCCGCATAATGCTTCAACCAGTCTACGGGAGTGTCCATGTGATACAAATGATAAACAATCGCTTTAATCGGTATTTCAAGATGTTCGCAAGACAGCATTCTGTGATGGCCATCAAAACATCTAATTTGTTTAAGTTCTGGATCTTCCAATAAATCAATTCGTATGGGGCTGTTTCTGATATGGTGCTTCGTACAGATAATCTCAGTTTTCTGACCGTTAACCTCTATGTCGTTGGTAAACCCCTCGTTGGGGATTGGGGGCGAGTTGCAACCGACGCAGTACGAGCTTCTATGTTTGGTTCTGGGGCTCAAACTAAAAGAGGTGCTAACAATTTCGCTGGGGTCTAGTTCGATTTTTTCTATTTTAAAAATTAGACATACCTGATCAATGTCTCGATGGCACCCTGTACGGGGGCATCCTTCTTTATCTGCATAAAAATACCAAGGTTTATATAGATCACCTATTTTGCAATGACTGGGATATAATTGACCGAAGCGATCTGCGAGAAGATTGCGCTGATCTTTGGGTAGAGTTCTGTTGTCTTCTTTTATCCTATACATCAACGTTCAATCTCATTCATTGGTATTCCCCATAGCATCCCCTCCTTTTCTATTGCTTCACGCCTCAGCTTTTGCTGGTTTTTTATCGCTTGCTTATAAGTCGCTTTACAGATTCGTTTCATTGGTCTTTCGCCGGATTTTCCACAATATAGACACCTGGCTGTAGTCCAGGCGGGAATGAAACAATGAAAAGCCGATGGGTAAACGATTTCTCTTTCTATTCCCGTTAACATGCTCGCTACTTCGGAGAACCCGCTGGGGGAACAGAGTATATTTTTGCACTTAGAGAGAAGCATTATTTCAATTAGAGCAGTAATAGTTCCACTAAGTGTATTTCTATTTAGATCTTCGCTATTATAGAAAGATAAATGTTCTCCATAATACTCCAAGAAGACTCTTCTTACTTTCATTGACTCTGTGCATAAAAAAATCTTATCGCTTCTTATCCTATCGAAAAAGTCGGGACATGGAACTATTCTATATTGCTGCTCATTATCTTCAGACAAATCTCCCCTTCTAACGTGAATACCAACATGATCTTCGAGGTTAAAGCGGTCTATTTTTAAAAGAATGTCTTGTGATAGATTTTTATAAATAAAATCGTTCATTAATTTCATTGACTCTCGTGGATTAAGTCCCCCCACAAATCCGTATGAACATACAAATAGGGTGGCGTGGTCTTCGAACTTTGCTAGTTGAAGATCTTCATGAAAAAAAAGGGAGTCTGCGTTTTCTATTTCTATATCTATCCTTTCTGCTGAATCTTTTTCAAAAATATCAAAATATCCGCAGCAAGCTGAGTATCCGCAGCAATTTTTTGGCCATATTACAGACAGGTTTACATCAAGGTCTTCTGCTAAGTGCAAACAAGAAGACATCAATTTTATTCTGTCTCCAAGACCATTCATCGGAAGGCAGCAGAGTGTTTTGTCGGAATTTGAGCCTTTTCTTATCAAGACCTTATCCACGGGTATAGAATCTGGAGGATTATTTAAAAGTTCTATTGCTTGATTTTTCATTCAATACTCAAATATTGTTAGCTGTCCCTTAGTTTTGGCTTTCTTAACTTTAGTTGTAGCATCGTGAACACCCCAAGGCTGGGATTCGGCCTTTTCCTTGTTTTCAAACACCAGCCTCATTAGCTCAGCCTCTATTTTTTTGTGGTATATTGCGTCCCAGCCAGTCCCAACGTCTTGATCAACACTCTCGTGTTTCCATTCTTTTTCTTGGCGTCCGCTGTAGACCCCCTCATTTTTTCTAGAATCTGCCTTAATTCTTTCTAGATGCGAATGCGGAACATGGTAGGCGTGATCGTAAGACACGTCAACCCTGAGACATCCGCTGTCTTGCATTCTTTGATAAATATCATCATCCTCCCACCCATAGCCAGTAAGTCGTTCGTTGTACCCATTCACAGCAACAAAGTCATCTTTTTTCATGTATACTAAACCATGAAGATAGCTTTCGTTTTTCGAGCGTGCAGTTTTCCAGTTCCCTGTGTAGAATAATCTATCTGCTGAAAGAGGGTGCCATTCCAAAAACTGAGGATGAATCTTATAATCAGTATCTAGCTTTAGCAATTTACTTTCTTTTGTGTGGAACAGCGCTATATTCCAGTATTTTGTTCTATGAAACTCTTCCTTACTTTCAGATCTAAAGATATGAATGCGTTTATCTGATAAAAGACCATAAGAATCAAGGAAAGAGTGGACAGGTAAATCGCTACCAAAGTCAAAAATATTTATAGAATTCACTTCTTTTAATTCTATCCAAGTTAGCAGCGCTGGGATTAAATTACGAGTTCTGTTCTTGCAAATATTTACTATAGCTATTTTTTCTCCAAACATTCAGTCACCATAAGAAAAAAAATAAAGATTTTCGGACGCATGGCTGGCAGTTCCCGTAGTTCTTTTTTTGTCTTTAGACCAGGGGCTAGAAATAGACAGCTTCATATTTTTTTCGGCATACGTCCACATATCAAAGCCTTCATCCCCGCAGCGAAGGTCGTCTGAGTGAGGTATATGGTAGGCCAAGTCCATGTCTATGACTTGTCTTTTTGTGCCCGCCTGCTCCATTCTTAAATAAAGGTCTTCATCCTCATACCCCCACGATTTTATATTTTCATTATATCCACCAACTGACAGTATGCTTTTTTGTTTGGCATACAGTAGGCCCGTCAAGTGGCTTTCGTTATCGTTCCTAGAAACTTTCCAATCTCCAGAATAGAAATTATTCTTTAACTTATGTTTGTAAATGAAGCCTTTGCTTATTTGATAGTCGCAGTCAAGTTTTAAAATAGTCTCGGCCTTGGTTATAGATAGGGCAATGTTTAAGAACTTGGCGATCTCGAAGGGGTCGTCTTGTTTAGTCTGAAGGACTTTGATCTTGGGGTCTAAAAGATTGTTTTTGTACAGTTCAACGTACACGGGATTTCTGCTACAGAAATCATAAATATGAATTTCCGATAAGCCCTCAATCTCTAGCCAAGTAGGGAGGCTTTTTATTAGATTTTCCGTTCTGTTTTTACAGACGGTTATTGAAGTTGTATTCATCGGCCGAAAATCTTGTGCCAGACGTATCTACATAATCCCACTTGCGTATACCCCATATCCATAAGAGCGGTGGCAAACTGCATCACAAAACGGCTGTCTTCTCCAGAACCGCAGACTGTTATTCGGTTGCGAGAATGAGGCTTAATCATCCTATACTTGTTCATTTATTATTTCCCAGAGACTATTGGGGGATAGAGAGCCTCCCTGCTTTATAATAGCGTCCATTAGACCGTTTGTCAACTCTGTGTTCTGGTCTACGTGCTTTCTTACAATTCGTCTGAGCAAAAGCTTTTGCATGCCGCTGGGCTGGAAGCACATTTGTTCTATTTCTTCCTTGTCTTTTGTTCTTTGACAAGATTTTATTAACTTGAAGGCTTCTATAAGTATCTGAGATATTGAGACCAGCAAAAGCGGATCAATAGAGCAAGACACATCGTCCTTTTCAGAATATTCGCTAGCAATGTTTTGAGCTAAGTTTTTCATTTAGCCCTTGCTATTCTTCTTTTTCTTCTTCGACCATTCGCCTTCCGACTCGTCGATTGGAACACATTTGCCATCCTTTGCAACATAGCCTTCATTGCAGTTGGGGGGATAGCCAGCCTTTTCATCAGCCTTAGTCTGAAGGGCCTCAAAAATATTTTCTTTCTTAATCATGATATTATTCCTTCTTTAAGAGGTAAGTGTATGGTATTATACACCCTTTTTGTTGTCGCTAGACCTATACAGTTTTTGTGTCTTGTAAAATCAAGCAGACTATATTACCTGTAACAAAAGATAAGTAAACAAAAACCCCAATCCTTTGGGGCTTCTGCAATAAAAGCTATTATTCTCCGCCTGACATTATAGAACCAAGCGACCACCATCCCTGCCAATTACCAAGTAGTAAAACCCCGACGCCAACAATTAAACCAAACAATATTGGTCTTTCTTTAGCCATTGCTAGTGGTCGAGACAAACCGTGCGTCACGCCGCGAAGAAGATTCATCAGTAAACCCATGATTAACCCTTTCATTTAAAACAAACGAGTAATGATCTCTAAAACAGACCTTTTATTTTTTCTAAAATACCGCCAAAACTAAAGCCCCCACTGGATATTACAAGATAGGCAATTAGACCAATACCTATAAGAAAAACAAGCCACTTTCTTTTAGCGGCAACAGCATAGAATTTTTCCTTCAAGGCGTTTATTTTGTCGATTCTCCATTGCCTTCTTTCCGCTGAGCGCTTTTCTCTCGCCTCTTTTCTCTCCTGATCTCTCTTTTCTTTTTCTTCTTTAGTAAGCATTCTATTGTTTCCTTATTAGGATTTCCGTATAACTCTTGAATTCTTGAGATATCGTCTATCTCTTGTGGTTCTGCGATATTTTTATCATAGTGGGGTGACATAAGAGCCCCATCTTGATCCGAATGATTAAGCCCTAGTATATGACCAATTTCGTGAGCAGCAACATTTTTTAGCAAAATTCCCGGCTGTGATGGAGCCGTTATCCAAAATTCAGCAATATCGAATTTCATCAGGAGTTGCCCATTATAACTATCGCTTGGAGGAAGGTAGGCCCAAGCCAAGGTTCCCCCTGCTCCATCAAAATGGCTTTCTTCGCCCTCACCAATTTCAATCACTATATGGGCCTCTTCCTTATTGTTGCACCTACTAAATCTCAGGTCGGCAACTGCCTCCCATTCTTCAAAAGCCTCCTGTATTTCCAGATCCCAAACATTATCAGGGAGATCTACGTCTCTTCCCCCAATAAAGTAACTTAAGTCTTTAATGGCCCATTTTTTAACCCTGCCACCCTCTAGGTTGAAATCTGGAAGACCGCATCGCAGGTTACCGTCTAAATCTCGAAAAAACATAGCAAGCCCCCTTAATCTTGTATGTATATACACTATTAATCAGTATATAATACACCGATCCACATAGGTCTTAGGGCTAGAAATTGAAGAAAACCCACCTGTCTAGCAGGTCATCAGAAGTGCTTACATATTCCAGATATTCCTTTACTTCATCCCAAGTGCTAAAGATGGTTTCGTGGGGTATAACTCCCAATAACCAGTCGGGAACCTCTTGCTTACCCTGCTTAACTCTTAGAAGTATAGGCTTTTTCTGACGGTTGGCCAAAAAAAGCTCTTCATAAGTTCCACAAGGAGAGGCTTCTATATCAAGGTTGACAATTAAAAAGTCTGAGATATCAACCATCCGTAAATCCGTAGCACGAATGACCTTCATACACTTAGCGGCCTTGTCATATTCTCCCTGAGCCTTCCAGTCCCTTCGCTGCTGGCGATTCTCAAGGTCTTCTACGCCCATGTCCGTTGGCTTATTGCACGGATCAAGGATAACTACATCGCGGGCATTAAGATACTGAGACAACATAATCCTCCAGCCAACGCCTCCGTCAGCAACCCTGTCCATAGGGCCAGCTAGATATGTTCTCAATCCTTCAAGTCTATTTTTAGCTTTTAAATTAAGCTTTCCTCGAACTGAAAACTTTTTCATTTGACGACCTTTCTGGCAAAATCTTTCATTAATCTAATCCTATCTTTCGTTTTTAAATCGGTAAAATGGCAAACCAGATCCCCATCATCATACTTTGAGCTTTTGGTTTTTGAATCCCTATTCCAAACTATTCCATTCTCGTCGATATCTGATGATCCAAGCTCAATATTGTAAAAACTATTAAATTCTCTTATATTATAGTTGACATGAACCTTTTTGTCAAAGTCATTTCTATTTTTTTTCCAAAAGAAATTTATGGCGTCGTTGTCCCACCATCTTTCTTGCTTGAATTTTTCGTATTCACCCTTCGTCCAAAGCCATAAGTCTTTTAGTAGGTTTCTAGACCATTCCGTGTTTTTCATAAAGAAGAATCCGAAGTTGAGACAGTCTGCGAAGTCATTGTCGAAGGCCCTTCCAAAGCCTTGGCAACCAATTATTAGATCGAATTCTTTTTTTCTTGAGCATATCTGATTGAGGTCTAACGAAAAATTCATGATCAAAATATCTACATCAATCCAAGCAAGCCATTCGTCTTCTTTAGTTGAAGACATAATATTTAGAAGAAAAGGAACTCTGTTCCAACTTGGATGCCTGCCAAAATTTCTAATATCCTCCAACAGGCGGTAACTGTATCCAGACTTATCGCAGTATGAAGAGACATTTTTTATGCTTATGTTGGCATATTCTTCTATCTCCTTTGTGTATAGTTGGCAAACAATCAATTGCAATGCTCACTGAATACATCAGAAGCCACGCTGAAATTTTCTTCGGATGTGGTGGAAAAGAATAGCCCTCTATGCGTCATCTCCCCATCTCTTTCCTTACAGTCTTCGATAGATCTATAATCTTTGTGGTTGGAAAATACAATTTTTATTAGCTGCGCTCCGTAGCAATATTCACTCCATTCGTAATCTAAGTTAGACGAATTGCTGTCGTGCGCAAATATGTTTTCAGTGTTGTTGTTTAGGCAGCTTAAAAGGTCTTGTGCCGCGCCGGGAATTCCGTGGTCTCCATCTATTATAGCCAAATCTCCGTCGATGTCAACTTCTTTAGATGTGCATTCATGCAGAAAAATTTCTTTATCGCACATAGATATTAGTTCATGTAGGCTAGGGTGGGGCTGCGGCTCAATCAAATGAAGCTCAAAGTCCTTGCCTTGATTAATTGCTTCAATAAGAGCTATGGTAGAAAATCCTGAATAACAGCCTATCTCATAAACCTTCTTTACATTAGATTGCATTACAAAGTCATGTATGACACATACGTGTCTTTCATCCATGTGCCAGTATTTAAACTCGCACTGCTGGGTAATACTGTATTTTTCAAAATCCAGTTCTCTAGATTTCACTATGCCTTGTCATCCTCTTCTGGTGGAATTATGCCCTTCTCTTTCTGACACTCTGGACAAGCGGGGTAGAACTTTTCGTCGTGAGGCTCACTGAAATGATGAACTCTTAAAATGCCCACGTTTAGCAACTCTTGGTTTACTACAAGCCGTGACTGTCCAGACATAATAAGCCCCAAACCTTTGTGCATATTGGCTCTGAACTTTTCATCATCTTCTTTAAGCTTTATCTCCATATTTATTATCAGCTTTAGAGCGTCCTCTTGAAAAGATAAATGCTTATTAATCTTGTATCCAATAACTAAAACTGCTACAAGATTTAACAACAACAAAAATAATGCTATTTTTTTGAACATAAAAAGATCCTAAAATCTAAATTGAAAAAAGAAAAACCTATTTCGGTTCATTTGCAACTGCCACATCATTTGCTGATTGCGCTGAAAGCAAGTTAGACAATGGCAGTGTGGATGATGCCTGTAGTAGTATGGCATAGGCTGATAGGATGGGTAATAGAATGTCTGAAAGCGTGGCTGTGGAGCAACCTGCGGGGTTGTCCACCAACTAGCCTTGCCAGTTCCATGCCTAAAGTTCTTTAGTCTAGGGTTGGACTCTTGAGCGGCAGCGGCCCCGACCATAAGCAGACATGCAATCAATGCTAAAAAAAATTTCATAATATTCTCCTTACTTATTGTCGTCAGAGTCTCTTGCTTCAATAAGAACTCGTCCATTCTTTCTATACAAGCCTTTTCTTTTAAAATAATAAATCTCCCCGGTCATGGGGTCTTCATACGCATAGTAACGCTTAGATTTTATATATTCAAAAATAGCTTTTATATATTTATTCATTATAAAATTACCTTTGCTTCGCCTTCTAGCAGGTATCGTGGGCGTCCACCGTTGTCAACCTTCATGATCTGTTTGTCTATGCCAAAATGGTCAAACATTGTAGCCGCTACATCAATAGGCCCGTAAGGACTTTCAGAAGGTGTGTAGGATTTATCTGCCTTTCCTATGACTCTGCCCCCTTCGTACCTTCCACCAGACATAAGCATAGGAGTGCTTGAAGACCAATGGTCTCGACCTGCGTTGGCGTTCAGTTTAGTGCGACCAAATTCCCCCGTGACAATCAAGAGGATCTTTTCACCGAGACCCCTTTGCTGTACATCTTCGACAAACGCTGCTAGGGCTTTATCAATCGGAGGAACCCTGCCCTTGAGAGCATTGGCAATGTTGCCGTGCATGTCCCAGCCACCGTAATTAATGGTAACAAACCGTGTGCCAAATTCACACAGCCTTCTTGCTAAAAGAAGCTGCTGGCCAATGGAGTCTTTTCCGTATCGCTCTTTGACTTTTTCATCTTCTTTATCAAGATCAAAGGCGTCCTTAGCTGTGCCAAGAATAACATCAAATGCTTGGTTGTTAAACTTGGTAACGGAGTCGGCAGACGAGCCGGATATATTAACTCCCTCAAGAGATTTTAAGAGTTCATTCCTGTTAGTGAACCTCTCAATTTCTACTCTGGGAGTTAGATTGTCTTTATTTGATGGGTCGAAGGGTTTATACGCCCCTCCCAACCAAGAGGGGTCTTCACCTTCGATTCTGCCCTGTTTAACATAGCAAGGAACTCCGTTGTCAGGGTGGTTGGCCCCATAAATTGCTGATACTATTGATCCGTGAGAGGGATATACGGGGCTGGACGTTTGGCTTCTATTATTGTTACGATGAGATGTCATCATCCAGTGTGTAGCCTGTCGATGTGAAGAGTCACCATGAGTAAAGGAGTCTACGACATTGAGATTGGGGGCCTGTTTGATCAGGTCTTTCCAGTGAGACCCAAAGGCCATTCCTGTTGGCTTATCTACTAAAGCCCCTCCTACTGATCTATATTCAGCGGGAACACTGTCTTCCTTTGGAGCATGGAATGTTTCAAATTGAGTTGGGCCTCCACCCAGCCACACCCACACAACAGAACTGTCTTGTAGTTGCTGTTGATCTTCTTCTGCTAGAGCAAGGTCAGTTAGGCCAATGGCAGACATGCCAGCGCCGATACTTCCTATTCTCAAAAAATCCCGACGCGAACTGATAATATCTAACATTGATCTACTCCCTTGTGATAGAGTCCCAAATATCTTTACTCCAGTCCTTGACTTCTACGGATTCCTTTCCATCGCCATGCATACATACACAAACGCCGTGTAAAAAGCTTGCTACGAGGACAACCCAGACTAACCAAACGGGCATCTTATTCTCCTTAGTGTATCGAGTCCGCTTCCTATTTTACCACTTTTTGGGCTAATTGTCAAGACTGATTATACTATTATACACCACTTTTATCCAGAGAAAAGGACAAACAGATCGGAAGAGCACACGTCTGAACTCCAGTCACCTTGTAATCTCG
>CAACVE010000056.1_pt1 | contig 19892 bp, 13 predicted proteins | sample 2381751 | NCBI WGS metagenome assembly CAACVE01 (sample SAMEA5211968, study PRJEB30684) | marine metagenome | biome: Marine; feature: Epipelagic; material: Water | collected 2015-10-15 | depth 2000 m | reverse complement strand
AGGTGACTTGAGTTCAGACGTGTGCTCTTCCGATCTGTTAACGCCTCCTTAATCACTCCCAACACATTGTCCAACTTATCCGTAGCTATAAGTTCAACGGCATTTTCAAGAGCATCTTTTAAAGCCTGTTTCCGACAAAAATCAAGACTTTTATCCTTAACATAATCAAGATCTCCCATATCTGGATTCGTTTTAATACGAGTTAAATATTCCACTATTTGATCGCGTAATATAACATCGTTTCCCTCTCTTAAAGAATCACGTACGATTGTAACGAGTAACTGCATCGTGGGAAATGTATGATACTTATGATAGTAAGAAAAATATTTTCCTGCAAGATACCGAATGTATTTAAGCTCAAAGAACTCGGCCTTCGCCACTTCACACATCTGAGTAGCCCATTTTTTATCGCATAAAAGTGCTTGCATTATTTTTTCTTGAAATGATTTTCCATATTCTGCAAATGTCGCTAGCTCATTCATGAACTTATCCGTTCTCCATGTGTATCATACTATAAAATAAAGAATCGATATTAATATTTTGTATACCTAAATTTATCAATTCTCGAATCGTATCTATTTTATTTTTTGTAACAGTTGATTCATCCAAAACATAATCAATTTTTTTTATTTGTTCAGCTGAAAGGGGCTCTGTGTCTAGATACATCAAACGCCAGTTTCGTTTAACGATATCAAAATTATTATAAACATTTTTGTACAACAAAATTTTACTTTTACTATGCATATCCTTGGCGTGGTTCAACACTTCATTAAGCGTTACATCACGATCTTCGGTCAACATGGGAAATCGTTTTACGACCGTCTTTGGACCCGCACCTTTTATACCAGGAATATTATCGCTTGGATCTCCACAGAGCGTACGTAAAAGACATACGTTTCTAGACGGAACTCCCATCTCTTTTTCAACGGCGGTGGGGCCGATAATTATTTTACGGTTCGGAGAAAATATTGAAACATTGTCACATACCAACTGATAAAAATCCCTATCACTACTCGCGATTACACAGTCATCACGTTGTAATCGATACTTTGTTAAGTAGGCTATTACATCATCGGCTTCGCAATTTGAAACGTATACTTGTCGTATGGGCATAAACTTCAATAAATCTATTAACGATTTTATTTGCCACGATCTATTTTCGGTCGTATCTGGGATTTCTTCGTAGTATCTATTTGGCCTTGGAGGCTTGCGACCTTTTTTATAATCTGGATAAATAGAACGACGATAATTTGATCCTTGACTCTCCCATACCACTATTATTCTATCTGGATAAAATTTACCAACAAGCGACCTTAGCTGATTTAAAAAACCAACAACTCCCCCACAAAGGTCACCGTTTGATGTCAACGATGGATTTGCAATATAATTTCTAATAAAAAGGTTCAGAGCATCGATAACGACATACTTCATTCACCTAGCTCTTGTATAACTTCATCGATATTATCGCTAAGCGACCTGATGTCTTCATACGATTCGGGATCGATATCCGGCTCAGAAGCAAACTTCTTAATCATCATATCATCTATCAAATTGTTAATATATCTCACACTGGTTGGATCATTTAAAATAGCGTCGAAATCAGCTTTATAAAACTTCTTTTCAATAAGAAGTTCTCCCGTCATATTATCAACAACAGTAAATTTTTTCCAAGCACCAGTACCTGAAACCTCTATAAGTTTATTATCAGAACTAATCTTGCCGTGTTTTCTAAGCATGTCGAATAACTGTTCATGCTCCTTGATACCGACACCAAAATGTATTTCAAAATCAACTTTTCTAAACGGAGGGGCAACTTTATTCTTTATAGTCTTTGCCCATACATTAATTCCAATAACATCACCATCTTTATTTTTAATTGGTTGACCCGCACCAAGTTTTAGTCTAACCGATGAATGGAATGGTATGGCTTTACCTCCTGGTGTTGTGTCCGGGTCTCCAAACATAACACCAATTTTTACACGAACCTGATTTAATATAAGAAACAGCGTATTTGTGTCACCGATTATCTGTGTAATCTTTCTCATGCCCTTTGAAATGGCTCTGGCCTGGAGACCTATGCTGTCTTTATCATAATCTCCCAACAGCTCTGCTTTCGGGGATGATGCAGCGACGCTATCCCATATTATCGTTATGGGAACGTCCTTGTTCAAAGCCTTTGCTTTTAAGATTGTAGACTGGGCGAATTTAAATACGTCCTCTGTGCATGACGTCTCTATGAAAACAAATCTGTTGCTTATATCGATTCCTAATGATTCCAAATTTTCCACGCTTGTCGCATTTTCAGTATCAATATAGACGACTATTCCTCCCATGAGTTGGGTCGATCTAGCAACTTGAATAGCTAAATGCGATTTACCGATGCTCGGAGGGCCGAATATCTCCACTATTCTTCCCTCTGGGAGGCCACCATGACTTCTGTTGGACACAATATAGTCTATTAATCTAGATCCTGTTGATATCCAACGTTTAACATGCGTTGGTGATATATCTGTTGCTAGATTATATGCAATGCGACTACCATGCTCTTTATTTAGCGCGATGATTAAGTCAGTAGCAAAACAATCAGCTTTGACTTTGTCCTGCTTGTTTTTCATTTATTATCCGTCAGCTTAGCAAATCAGAAAATGCTGAGTCTAAATCATCGTATGTCTTACCGGAAGATGAATCACTTTCACCATCCTTTTGCTGGAGTGCAGCAACATTTTTTGATGACTGTCCGTGTTCGGTTCCATCACCGTCTGACGATCCGTTTAACCAGTCATTTACGATCTTTTCAATCTCATCATACGATTTTAATCGATAAATCTCGTCCAGGTCTGGAACACCATCCATATACTCTTGAATTGCATCAGGTTTTGATGCAAGCTTGGTTGCCTTTGGTTTCGGCATAACTTCCGTTGTCGGAAATGATCTATTCGGTAATTTCTGCATTGTTACGGTCAAATCATGACCCTCAAGAGGATCGGAAATGTCACCATAATCTGAATCCAGTAAGATATTTAACAAACTCTGATACACTGTTTTGCCGAATCCCCACCATCGAACTCCCTTATCCTCCTCGCCACGAACAACAACACCCGCATATGCGCGCATTTTAGGATACAGTTTTTTTGCCGTCTCGCGAGCCCCTGAGGTACCCTCATCGTGAAGTTTGTTGATAAGTTCCTGAACAGGGTCTGGCTTTCCAAACTGGTGGGGAGCTAAGATACCAGGGTTATTACCGATGTTGTAATAAAAATACCGTTCTTCAAACGGTGTTCCGTTATCCGTACTTAGTGGTAGCAATCTAATTACGCTCTTACCCAATTGTGGTTTCCAGAGCGAACTTGCTGTGCGAGATTTTCCTGATAATTGATTTAATTTATTTTTAATTGCGTTAAGATCTAGTGCCATTTTTCGGTCTCCTATTTAAAAGGTCATACAAATTTAACCATCAAAACGAAGACTGTATAAACTATATCTCATATACCGGTTTGGCACCACCAAAAAATTTTGCCTGAGTCCTGTAAAAATCTGGTGTTCTAGGTGGACCCATACCCAGGGGAAGCGAATATCCTGCAACGTTGGCTGCCACAGACTGCTCATCAACATCATCAAAATTTGACTTTTCGCTATTTTTTGCCTTCTTCTTCTTTTTCTTCTTTTTCTTTGGCAACGCTTCTAGTTTAAGACTCTTTCTCACGTAATCCCTTAACACACAAGCGGCGGTGTCTTCGTTCAAACCGTTTAACGACATCATCTTATCATATGAATCTATCCTAAGATCCGACAATGTTTTAAGATATCCGTTACGCCTTAGAACCTTAAATGCAAGATTCTCTACGGAATATTCACCCGCGGCCTCAAGGCCGGACTTTCGCATGTTTCTTATACGATCCCTTAATTTTTCAGCCTGCCTATTGACATGAGTATATCTTTTTTTATCGTATGCTGCCTTTAGCCTGTCAATTCTTAACATGGTATCAATAGCTTTTTTCTTTATTCCAGTCCTATCAATATTGGGTTTCTTGCTGGACGGATTATTCAACCACGCATTTCGTTTAATCGAATACACGCCCGTGCTATGATGCGGTTCAGACGCATTCTGTACATAAACTTCAACAGGGTGTGTTCTGATTAAAATATCGTGTGTCTGGTTCCAGTTTGAACTTACCGCCTGGAAATATACGCGGAGAAGCTCCTTATCTATATTGATATCACCAAAATCAATTATCACGTGGAGATCAACATCGCTGTGGCGTGTCCAGTTATAATTTGCTAATGATCCCGTTAGAGTGATATCACGAACCTTGCTTGCAGGTATCTCAAGTTTATCTATAAAGTTCTTTGTTATTACCATTAAACGTTTTCGAATGGATTCCCGTAGAATATTATCCTCTGTCCATATATCCGAATGTAACTTATCATGAAATTTCATACCACTGATGGTTACATCATCATCTGAATCCTCCGTTTCAGAAAGGCCACCAAAGAGATCAGGATCCAACAGATGCGGATTTTTTAAAAAACGATTGGTTAATTTTTTATCAAGAACCTTGGCAGCAAGCTTCATATCATCAGATACAACCTGTGACATTCTTCTGGAGCCTTGACTACCCACATTTGAAAATAAACTAGGAAAACCACCGATACCCTGGTACTTGATCTTATCGCCAAAACTAACGGGTATATTCTTTGAAAATATGTTGGATCTGTGATGGTTATGCATGATATTAAGTATCATGATAAAGTGATATTTACCTTGCTAGCCGGCCTTCTCCTGTTGACACGACATACGATCGGCATGGTGGACGAGCATAGCAAGCGTGGGTTCCTTCATTCTATACGGTTTATTATCATCAATATACATACCATCATTTAATAGTATCGATAAAAACTCGTCTTCCGTCAAGCGAATTCCAAATTGTTGAAATATAAAAAGCGCCCTGTGTGAGGTTGTCATATACTGCATTGCACGATTATGGGTATACATCATACCACGGTCCCGGTGCCAATCGCTCTGTTGGTCGAGATATAGATCCTCATCGATGGAACCAACCTTGCCCCAGTCATGAAATAATCCGGCAACTATCATAGAATCCTTTGAAATCTCATTGTCCAGATCGTATGCCTTCACAAGCTTATTCAAATTTGATAGAACTCGTAGACTGTGATCAATCAATCCCCCTGGAAATGCGTTGTGATACTCAATACGGGATGACGCCGGAGTCAATGCGGCCCGCTGTTCAAAGTGGTCTAGCATTCGATTCACGGCCTTAGTTCTATCACCAAGTCTATTACATAACTGTCTAAATTTATTCCAGTTTTCTTCTATTTTTTTTGCTGCATCATCCATGTTTTACCTCCACGTAAAATTCATTCTCGAATCCCGGTATGCATCCAAATGCTGAAATGCACTTTTCAATATTAAAATCCGGTGCACAATCAAGCACAATACAATCATGAATCACAAATAACGGTACACACGATTCGAAGGTTTGTTCAACGGAATCCAGTAACGATGCAAACCCGAGCAGGGCGGCGTCAGCAGCGGTTGACTGAATATAGTGATTATAAATGATAGAACTTGCCTTTCCACCGGCAAAAATGGGGCGGCCGTAATAGTTTCTCATGTATCCGTCAACAACGGTGTCCATTACCTTGTCGGTAATACGTTTAACACAAAAAAATTGTTTCAACTGATAGGATAGCCCATGGGCTTCGCTCTTTGACAGTCCTGTAAGATCAGAAATCCTTGCGGTGCCCGCACCGTAAAGTATGGAAAGCACTGCACGCTTTAGAACGCTACGCGAAAGATTAAGACCAAGATCTCTTTCAATCTGTGCGTATATATCCCGTTTCGGATCACCTCCGGCGATGGCAAGAGCTATTCTGGGCTCCAGCGAAACATAATCAACAAATACAATTCTACCGTCAGGCCAGCGACTCTTTATGATTCCCCTCGACGATTTTGGCAGCGTTAATATTCGTGGACCAGAAGAAACAGTAAGACGACCTGTTGTGGTCTTAAAGCGATCATATTTTACACAATCCGTAAATCCTGATGTGTCTGCCTCAAAGGAATCCAGCGTCGAAGTATCGCCCTCGGTTGCCTTATATAGTCTACCCAATTCAGTCACATCAACTGCCGGACGCTGGAGGCAATCCAGCAATCGCTGTTGGGGTTGGAATGTATCCACCACATAGTTCCATGTTCGACCGTTTAAAATCCCATCCGCAGTGGTCAGAAGAGACGATACATACTCACGAAACCTACCGGTAGGAAGCAACTTACTCCAGGGTACTGCTTTAGAATCAAGACCCAAGCACGATACAACATTACGATACGCTGTAGGAGGAGTGGGTAGTGTTCCACGCTCAAGGCGTATGGCCGTATCAAGATCACCGTTCAGACCGTTCAAGCACGGCGGAATCTCCTGATTCGTCCACTGAAAACCCGCTGCTCCGTCGATGACATGTAGGTGTGATTCCGTTCCAAGCAGGTGTCTTGACAGAGTAAAACCCATCCTTAATTATATGCCATAGTACGGAATATTGTATTACACAAATACATGGGACAGAATGCCATCCGGACCCTGATTCAATTACGTTGCCTGTTTATTTACTAGCGGCGGCGGGTGTCTTGGCTTCCACAGCACGCAACCCGGCCTGTACGGTCGCCTGGAGAGTGGAAAATGTTCCATACATGAAAATCGATTGGGCAGTCCATGACGTTTTAAAGCTTCCTGGAGCAAAGGTGTGCGTTAGCTTTGAGATCATGTATATGTTGTCTGCATTAGTACCGGTGTCAAAATCTATGTAATACTGTTGACCAAACAATAAAAATGGGCAACCCATACAACTAAAGGACACCTGTGTCGGTAGGATCTCCTGTGGCATGTTTCCTTTGATGACTCCGGTCTGTTCCGATCCGGGTGAGGGAGACTCTGATAACCTTGCGCTTAACAAACCCGTGTGTTCCATGCTGCTCAACCCCCCGGCTTGAATAACTGAACCTGCGGTTCCATACCGTATGACAGGAGCCAGCTTCTGCATCGTCTTTGACACCTTACTCGCTATCGGGTTAAGAGATATCGTTCCCTGGCCTTTCATGAGCTTTGTGATTGCTGTTGTGTTATTTTTGTCATTTCCTGCAGAGATATCTACCAGCTCTGCCTTTGCAAGTATCGCAAGCTGCCTCATAAATAGGGCTTTGTCGGCCACGGGGCTCTTGTCGGTGAATGCCTTATTAAAACTCTGAGCCGCGAGGACATCGGAAGACAACAACGCAGTCGCGGCGATGTACGGGGTCGCATTCATGTCAAAGATATGGATGCGCATAATGGTAACATTCCCACTTAACTCCGTGGGTTCCCCGTCCTTTGCGCGCTTTGTTGCTGAGGACATGTATATTCCCAGCATCGGTCTTTGGAATATTCCACCGAATTCATTTGTTTTGGTGTTCCCCTTTTTCATTCTTCTCGGACCGCTTTCCTTGCCTCCCTTAAAGGTGATTCCTGATAGGCCGTATGCTGCATTACTGTCCTTCTTTATGTACTCTGTGTTAATAAGGTTTAAAAATGAGGAGAGCTTAAGGTTCGAGCTGGCATGGTCATCAAAGTACTTCGCAAGCTTTTTCTTAATGTCTGCAATATTGATTGGGAAGGATGAGATGGGACGGTTTTGCATCTTCCCCGCGCGACAGTTAAACTTATAATAGATGAACTGAAACTCATCCACGTTACCGCTTATTGCCTTTAACGATTCACCGTGTAGGACCGCGATGAGCTTTCCCAGCGATATGTGACCCGACTTTTGTTCCTTGTAAATAAAGGGATCCTTTGTTTTCGCCGCCGCCGTGAGCTTGGATGCTGTAGCTGTTTTTCTACTGCTTTGTTGGGTGCTGTTCTTCTCTGCCATCTTGTCGGCGAGGTTCTTGAGCTCCGTAGAAAAAGCCTTGGCGGTTTTTGTGACGGCCAAACAGGCACTGATCTGGGATTTGAGCTCCGTTGTCACCGTGGCCCCGTCGAAGCCCTCAGAAAAAAACTTGGGTAGGATATTCATTCGCTGCTGGAGCTTGCCCTGGCCCTGTTCCTCGGCGACCCAGGCAATTATTTTTTCCCTCAATGCCTGGATTTCTTGGGTCAGTTGCCGGCCGGCCGCCGTCGATAGTCCCGTGTCAAGAATGCTAAAAAGATCTGAACCTTCCATTGAAATCTTTAGAGTGATATCGAACCCACCGGCCGCGGTCAGGATGTAGCTGGAATTTACAACACGGTATACCTCTGTTGTTCTCATTTGATTCATGACCCGCACAAACACGTTGCCCGGTACATTTTGAATCTGGTACCCCGATGTAATTACAAGGTATGTGGTTCCCATGAACCTGGGCGATACGAGCTCTGATAGTTCATTTAGGCGGCTCCTATCGTGGAGACGTATCCCGAGAGTTCCCTGTTTATAGTACAGCAGACCACCGACACTATGAACATCAATCGACATTGATGTAATTGATGCCAGAGGGGCGAATGGATCGATTATCTTTGACCGGCGGCCTGTGGACGCACCCGACAGTCGTGCACGACTATCGGACGATACAAGCGTCTGTGGGGCTAGAAATATCTCGCTTCCTGCAACGCCGAAGCCCTTTAATTTACCTGCCTTCGCCTGGTTCTTAATGGAAAACCTAGGTGGTTGGGCGGTGGCAATGGAATCCGCACCGGGTTTTATCGCACGGGCACCCTCAAGATAGAAATAGAGACTACCCTTTGGTATGTGGGGTTTTGTTTTAAATAAATCGCCCTTTCTATTGGTAACCAATTCAACCCTAAGATAAGGAGTGGCTTGGGAGAGCACCGTGTTTGGCATCGAATTAAAAAATATCTCATTGATGCGGGCATTGAACGTCGCGGGCGAGATCGTTGTCGATGGAATGACAATACTCGCTATCTTTGCGTTGTTTGGAACGACGCCCTGCTGGGGCGGCGTTGTGACCTGCTTGACCATATTTCCGAAGTTGGCGGCTGGTACTCCCGTGGCGGTGTTATGGGTTGCGGCGATGTGTGATGCACCGTCATTTGGAATGACGGTGATGTGGGTCTTTAGTTTATCAGATCCTGTCTTAATGGCTGTTACCAGGTCCTTGGCCATCATGGCGCCCGAGGAGCCGTCGACGAGCGATGTGATGACACGGCGGTCGATTCGATTTTTTGGATCAAGGATGCCACCCATGAGCTGGCCTGAACCGCTGCTGTCGTTCGGGGTCCCTGCTTTTCCGCCGGAGAGACCGAGGTATTGGGCAAGCTCCTCTATCAGGTCATATGCCTTCTCTGTTGTTGGTTGCTCCGTAGGGGGTGGGGATGGGGCGGCGGGAGGCGGTTTAGTTTCTGACATCTACGTACTTCCTCCTATCCCACGATGTCCGATATGCTAGATAGATCGACTGGTACGAAGACACGGGTTCCGCCCTGTATCTGTAGTCCCCACCCAATATCTGAGGCTGCAGCGATCACCCACCAGAGACTTCCATCGCCGTAGAACCTTCCCGCGACCTGATCAAGCCGGTCGTTTGTTGCAACGGTAACCTCGTTAACGATAATCGTCCCGTCGGCGACACCTTCACGAATGGCGCGGATATACTCCGGTGTTGCGTACAAAGCATCACCGGACTCTTTTTTCAGAATATCCACTCTACCGTACCTATTGATTATCGACATTTTTATCCTATCCTGCCAGCGATATGATCAACTAAAGTTGATCCGTCTTTTTCGTTGATTGGGGGGCGGCGATTCCGGTCCCCGTCCACTTCGCTATATCGTTTATCTTTCCGGCGCCAAAGTCGCCATTATTCATGTGGGCATCACCACCGACCAGACCCATAGAGGGACGACCAACACCGTAGACTGGAGCACGGTTAACACCCTCGGAATCCAGACCCGGAACAATGTCATGGATTACCTGGAAATCCATGGTAATTCGGCACGCGTTCGGGGCACGACGACCGATGGTTCCAAACCCATCACCGACGTTCCACATAAAATTCTCAAGCCAGTTAAAGTTCATGCTAGTCAGCACTCCGGCAAGACCCCGACCCGGTGAACCCTCACTGAAGCTCCTAATTATTGGATTTGCCGATTTTGAATCGGCTGCGGTGGCGTTGAAGAAGACGGTGGGATCTCCCTTCAGCTTCAGGGCATCAGAAAACTTCTTGTCGGCATCCTTAACTTTGGCCACGGCGTAGACGCCCTCCATGCTGACATCCACCGTTCCCGGTTGCACCATCGACCTGGGAATGGAGATGGTTAGATCCTTTTTTAAAAGTCCAAAGCCAGCGTCTTTGGGTATTTCGATTTTCGCTGCTTTCGCATCTGCCGTTAAATTACCTTTAATGGGCGCTGTTGCGTGTTTTAGGGAGGCAATGGCTTTTTTGATATTGAGTTTATCGGCGTCGGAAAACTTGGAGAGGGCCCCAGTGCCCGCTGACATTGAGGTCCCGAATGCGCTGGGATTGTTCATGTTGCGCAACAGCCAGTGACGGACAACAAAGGGAGCGACGTGGACCATTATGGGTGTGGTGAATCCATTCGTATCCTTGGTGGTCGCTGGAGCGACTGCGGCGGGAAGACCGAGGGTACCGACACCAGACTGTGCCCACTTACGCAACGACCTGTCCCGTTTTGTATACTCATCATAGATGTCCGTCTCCGTAGTATCAAGGTCATCTTGGCTGGTCTTGACAACATTACCGTATGTTGTATCCTTATCGTTCGCGCCGAAACCGAACAGACGAGCAAGACCAAATCTACTCCTGGTAGATTTGACCAGATCACCGATACGCAACCTACACAACGGAGAGGCGGTCATTATCTGACTAAACGGTTGGCGAAACTTCATGTCCTTGTCGTTGATCTTTGCCTCAACCAACCGGCCTTGATCGAACTGTGGATACAGCAGCGTCACCAGCTTATTGATCTTCCACCACATCTCATCGAAATCCGTCGGATTTGCGGCGAAGACGTAGAACTCAAGGTTCAGCGTCCTATTCGTACTCTTGTAGGAAAATACGGGATCAACACGACCAAAGTACTCTCCCCTGTCATAGTTTGCACTATACTGCTCGTTGAGCGTCTGTAGGAATGCATGAAAACTAATGATTTCATTCGTTCGCATGTCCTGGAAATAGAAGGGCATGTACTCGGCCTCTAGACGATCCTCAATATCCTTGACCTGAGCGGCGTCAAACATTCCCCTATTTGCTGGTTTTCTAAGCGAACCAACCTTTGCAGGAATTGGACCATCAGCATGATCATCGGGGTTGGGATGGTTGTCTCTATTGAGTATTCTAGATACATTTCGTAGGTCGGCGTGTTCGGAGGCCCCGGGTAGTAGCATTTGTTGGGCGTGTACTAGCCCAGCGGGTAATAGATACTGTGCGGCTGTGGAGCCCTGGCCGATGCCCGATGATGGACCGATAACACGGGTCAGTGGACTGATCGGGATATCCCTTGAGAGGCTTTCCTTTATTTTACCGTTATCTTCGTCCCAGATAGCCTTGTTCTTTGCCTCTATCATTGCATCGCCCATTCCGGCGATGACGCTAATGTTTTGAAAGACGCCTGAATCCTTAATCGCCTTCATGATACCAAAAACAACGTTAAATCCAGCACCGGTGTTGGATGTTTCAGATGTCACAAGCTGGGTGATGTTACCTCCGAGTTCAACAGCACGCTTAAGAATGTTTCTACAGTACACAAAATAAAAGCCCGGGCTGCTCACGATCTGCATCGGTGCAAAGGCTGGACCGATGGCGGCACCACCGGGGAGTATACCCATTCCGATTCCAAAGAAGGCAGAAATCCCCAACTCCATGGCGGCGAAGAAATCGTTCTTCGTCTCACGAATACCGAGCTTAGAAAGGTTAAAAAACTCGCTCATGAATCCACCGGGATCGATGGCGCGGTTAAAGTACTCACCGATGCGGGGTGGATTATCGCGCAACTTTCTCACCTCCACCGCCGACCTGCCGATGCCACCCTCACCACCGATGGGACCGAAATTACTATCATCTATCCCGCGTTCACTGCCGATGGCCGAAAAAGCGATTATTATCTTTAAAAGTATGACCCATAGAAGTGTTAGTAACATTGCAACAACAACCATCTCAATGGCTATTGCATCCGTGAATGGCCTGTTTGGACTGTTAGCCGTTCCGAAGCTACCACCTAGAAACTCCACATACCCGGCGGTGTCCTGACCGAGCTGGGTCGGGGTCATGGCACCGTAGATATTGAAGTGCTTATTTGAGCTAAGCAGTTCATCAAGCTCCGTGTGGATGGACTGGAGTCTTTGCTGAGCAAGCTTGGCATTCTTTGAATTATTAGCCCCCATGTAGGCATTTTTTGCCTCGTACACCCTGGAGTCCAGTCGGGCTCCGAGATCGATCAGGTTGGGTAGGAATGCCCTACCGCTTGCTCCGTCGTCCAAGGGATCAATACCGCCGCCGCCCATAAGCTCAGTGGAGATATCACCCGCGCCTGCCCCGACAGTGTTCTCGCCTGTCGCATTGAGTAACAGGGATATACCGATGGTCGATAGATCCTCGAACGTTACGTATGAGTCCTTATCGGCAGTGGAGTTGTAGGATCCCTTGGTTGCCTTCGATGGAATCCTGAATTTAATCGCATTGTCGGCAGTGCCCTGCATCTGTCGGTAAGTTATCGATGAAGCGTCACCGGGGTTCTCGCCCTGTAGGAAGGGGCTGAGATTACCTGGATTGAACCGATTGTGGCCCAATACAGCGCTTAACTTCATACCGAGTGCTGAGCCCGGTGTATGGGCGGCATCACCCAACAAAGCCTCGGCTTGCTGTGCCTCTTCTTGACCGCCTGCGGATGCGTAACCGCGAAAGACATCGGCGGGATCCAAACTCCCCAGGAACTCATTCCGCGAGGCTTGGTCGTATTGCCGAGAATTCATGTCTTCACCCTGCGCGTGTGGTGGGGTGAACATTTGATATTTTCCATCCTCGTCGGGGGTCGATTGCATACTTGGGGTGTGGGCCGCTTTGTCTCCAGAGGCCTGCCCCGATGACAAGTTTGTTGAACCAATGGCGAGATTGGCCGTCATGTCATCCGGGGACACAAAGTGCCGCGGTTTAAGACCGGGGTTGAGTTTCGGATGGTTTGGATTCTGGAGTCCGTAGTACTCCGTGAATGCATCTCCAAGCGTCCTTTGATCGTTATCGGGGCCCTTTATTTTTAGATTATCATTGCGGTCGCGGATCTTTAGGGGAAGGGCCTTGTCCATCTGACCATCGGCGGCAAATGAAGGCCAAAGAGGGTTATCGTGCTCCGTGCTGTTGGGTTCGATCGAACTGCCGTCGGCGTCGAACAATTCGTTCTGGTTCGGTTCGGATAAATTAGCACCCCCCTCGGGAGTATTTTTGTTCGCGGGTCCATAAACTATACCCTCATCCGGCCCCAGTATGTTCTTATTATCTGCCACCGCTAGTTATCCTTCGTAATCTTTTCCTCAGGTATGTTCTCCATGTTGGACGCGGCCTCTTCTTGCATGGCTTTACCCACGGCCGTCCATATGTTACCGTGTAGGGTCTGGGCTATTGTGCGGATGTAGTTCTGCACGTGTTCCCTTCGCTCCTCGGCCACCATAGAGAGTGCTTGCTCATACAGCGGATGCCTCGTAAGCTCCTCATAGATGTTATACTCATCGTATTTATTTCCGTCCCTTGTAGCCATCTTTCTAAGTCCTATCTCCTCTGTGCCACCGCTGTACGGAGTTTTTCGCCGGGCGCGGTAGCGTTGAGCGCCCATGCATCACCGAAGTGACCACCCTGAATAGCCCCCTGGGCCCGGGTCGACCTCGGATTGTATGCTTTGTCCGTCATAACCACCTGGCTGCCGGCCTGCATTTCGTCACCGCCGCCCTTGCCGACATACGTAACGACGCCCTTCATGAGACTCACTCCCGCTGTCTGTGAATTAAATATCGCGTTCACAACATCCCCGGCATCTATCTGGACGGTTACCTTGAGAGTGACACTGATGTTGGGTACACCGAGATGCACCTTATGGACGCCCGTTCCCTTACCGAACAGTTTTCCCTCTGTTCCCTTGAGCTTTACGATCTGCTCGCCCAGTTTTATGTCACTTAGGGCCTTATGGACACGCTCGATCACCTTTCCGATCATGCCGGCACCCCTAAGGGCGGTGGCCACGCGGCGGCCGCCGAGGGTGAGGACGTTATTTATGATTGTTGCGACGCCTGTAACGGCCTGCTCGGTCGCCTGGAGGCCTTTGGTGTCGATCGTATTAAGGTTTTTAAACCCCTGGTTGAACATCGTCGCCAAAGACAGTGCAGCCGTCTCGAACCCGCCGGCTCCTCCTCCGAACACTAGAACAAATTGATCAATTTGTGGCTTGAATGCCAGGAAATCATTAACGATGTCCATGAGCGCTCGTGCTCTCTTGATCAGGTTTCGGGGGGCTTTTGCTAGCATCTTCTGGGCCTGGGCCACTGGACCCAGGGTGGATTTGACACCCTCTCCAGTCGCGTCGATGGATCCGACGATTCCCGTCGTCACCTCGTGCCTGACTATGGTTAATAATTTTTTATACGTATCGTCGATTTCCTGATTTTCAGCAGCTGTCATGAAGGGCTGTCTACGGGTTGGGTGTTTACCGCCCACGACCAGTTTCTTGGTTGCGAGCAGCTCGCGATATCTCGCAGCGAGAGTCTTACCCACTTCGGATACTGGATCCTTACCTGCTACCAGAACATTTTTGACGTGGGTTGCCATCACCTTGTTGAACGCTTCCGTCTTTTTGGACTTGGCCTCAAAGTCTCTTAAGGCCACACCCAAGGTCGAGTTTGGCATGAGCTGTTTAATGGAAGCCTTTAAATTGTCAGGAAGCTGATGTACGGCATATCCCAGTGCGCTTTGGTCACCTAGCAGGCCGGACAGGGATGTGGAGACTTTGGTCATTTCTTTTTTCATCGTGGCCTCGGAGGGCAAGGTGAAGACTGTGGTGGCTTCGAAGCCCTGCAACGTCATCAGTGCCTTGATCGACGGGTGGTTGATGATACTCATGTCGGAGCCACGCTGGCCTGGGATCTTCTGTATCGTCTGCAACGCGTCCTCGGCGGCCTGGAGGATGCGGGCCCTTCTCATCGCCATATCAATCTTTTGGATTTTGCCTTTGTCCTTGTGCGCGTCTGTTGTAGCGACTTCTGGTCCCGCCATGAAATCCATGAAGCTTGGCACGGCTTGTTTCTTTTTGCCGGCAGCGTCGAAACCGCCGGACGCTGCGGGTACGAGTTTGCTTAGCAGTGCCAGATCGGCTGAGACCTTCGAGTGGAAAGCCCAGTAACCCTTTTTGGCTTTACCGAGGCCCGTCCCATCGATCAATGCCCTCATTTTCTCACCGACACCCTTAAGGTGCTCTGCGGTTGCGACTGCTCGTTCCTCCATCGTCTCGTTGAGGGCATCGAATAACCAATCGCCCAGTGCCTCGCCCGCCTCCATCATGGGACCCTTGCTCCCCGTAAAGACATAGGCGATGCCCTCGACAAGGGCCCATGCACCGGCGGCAATGAGTGCCGGTACAGAAAAAACGGCACCGAAAACCCACTTGATTCCCGTTCCAATCGCCGTTGCGACGGCCGTCCAGGAAATCGCACCCGCTGCCCCAAGGGCAAGCTTTCCTAACATTCCGCCAAACAGCTTTAAAACAAAGTATCCACCGACTACCCACGCGGCAGTCTCAGCATAGCCCTTCATCTGGTCGGTGAAGTCATCCCACATTTTTCCCATTTTTTTGAAGGCATGTTCCATGACTTCACCCATGTTTTTGAAATTTGTACCCCACGTGTCATTGACCCACTTTGTCATCCTCTTGTCCATAGCCTTCAGCATTTCTTCGAACTTTTTCGTAACCCAATTTCCCAAGGGAATGAAGACATGGTGCTTGAGCGCTGAGCCAAACTTAGCGAATGCGTCGATGAGACCGTTCCATAACTCTGTATCACGTTGGAGTTCATACCAGGGTTCCATCATGTGTCCCAGATACGCACCACCGACATTTTTTATCTGTGAAGCCTTGGCTTCCATCTCCAACATGAAGGCTCTGGGGTTAATTATAACTTTTGTCAGAAAAATCAAAGCGTCCCTGGCACCCTCAACCATGAACCTAACCATCTCTGCTCCAATTGACATCCACCACCTGCCTATACCAGCGAGGAAATCCGCAATTCTTTTTGCACCTGACTTGCCCAAAAAGTGTTCAAATGCCTTCCACAGGTCCTCTAGCAATCCCCTGATACCCCTTGAAGGATTGTTGACAAACTCATGAAAGGCCTTCATGGCCATCTCGATCGCCTGGACGAATTCACCTCGAGTGAATATGTGCACCAAAAAATCGACAAACTTTCTAAATACACTATCGGTGGCCATCATGGCGGCACCAAATCTCCGACCAGCATTCTGCATCTTCAACATTGCTTTGGAGAATTCACCCATGTAACCGCTATACTTCACAGAGTGTTCGATGCCCTGGAAGAATGCACCAAAAAGACCGCCCGATGGGGCGGGAATTACAAACAGTCTCTCTATCGCCTTTGCAAGTCTACCTAACACCCTTGTCATTTTGACGAGAGGTTGTTCTTTCTTAACCTTCTTTGTGAGGTCGTCTAACGATGCTCCACCCTTACGGAAGCCAGCAGCCAGGATCTCCACAGGTGTGTCTAACGTCCTGCTAAGAAGATCCTTCTGTTGACGTGTCATCGACTCAAAGCTTTTACCCTGCGCAAGAAATTCCTTGCGGACCATATCGAAGCGCTTAGCGGGGTCCTGCTCCTGGACTAGGTCGAGCACGTTCAAATTCATACCCAGCTGCTGGTTAAGCATAGAGACATTCTCGGCTGCCTTGGGGAAATCATCGAACGAAGTCATCATACCCTTCATGTCCCGTAGGGAAAGGCCCAGACTGTTTACGTGGGCGATGGAGGCTGTAAGGACCTTGTCGGAGACGTTACCGAACATCCGTATATCTCCCCTGGCCTCCGCGAACTGTTTCCTAAATGACGCTGCACCGCCGGTCAGTTTTGTGATCGATTTCATCGCTGAACCCGCGGACTGGACAATACTTTTAAGCGAACGACCTGAAAATAGGGCGTAGCGGCCGAGCTGCTTTAGCGTTTCTCCACCGATGCCGGATGATTTAACAAAACGCCACATTACCTTTGCATTGTTTGCTATCTCGTTGCCGAGCCGGCCAAATGCCGTTTCACCCAGGTCAGTAAATATCGTTTGCATTTCCTGGGCCAACACGACTGCTTTTGGTCCGTAGCGGCCGAATGAACCACCGACGGTCTTCATTGCCTTCGATACCTTCGCGCCCATATCGTCCGAGCCCTTACTTATATTACCGAGGGCGCCACGAACTGTTTCCATCGCCTCAGCAAGAGCCCTTGCCTCCTGCGCAAGCTCACCGGCTATCTTTCCTAGATCTGGAATGATACCGCCCATAAGCTTGAATTCTCCGGTCACCGATTTGATGGTTGACCAGATTATTTCAAATGCCTTTTGTAGGGGCCACACCCATACCTTCAAGAATCCACCGACAACACCTCCAACAATATTAAACGCTGTCTTAAAGACACCAACAAGTACACCCCCAACAAACTTTCCGATGCCTATCAGCGTGCTTCCTATACCTTTAAGGATACCCCATGCGGCCGAACCGAGCTTACCAATGATACCAAACACAAACGAAAAGGCCTTACCAAGACCACCAAGGACACCGGTCAGGATTCCAGTCTGACCGCCGATGCCACCCATGGTATCGTCCATATCTTCTAACTGATCATTTATCTCTGGAAGTGTCTCTGTTTGTATTGCAAGAAGAATTTCCTGGATGGAACGGTACATCTCTGACTGGTTTGCAAGTGACTCGGTGATCTTGGCCTGGTACTTTGCAGTCTCCTTCAGCGCACGATTCATCTCCCGCATCATTCTTGCGTTTATATTCTCTGGCATAACTTAAACAGCCCCGTGTCTGTTATTGCAAAGCATGGTAAGTTTAAATAATTATCCGAAACGACGAGTTCGCATCCCGCCGAAGGGTTTAGGACTACCCATCATCTGTGCTCCGGTTGGATTGGCGGTCGTTTGGCGGCTTTGACCGTTGGAACGTTCTATCTCTCGTTGGATCCTATCAGTGAACCATCGACGATAACTAATTGGTATATTCATTGCTTCCGTATATGTAAATCCCCCGTAGTACATGAGAATAAACGCATACTCAAGAATGTACTCCCTATGCTCCGGCGTCAGGCCAAAAAAACGACACCCCAAGTGGGATGTTCACCTTCGATTCCTCTCCACAGGCATCGCATGTCATATAATCGCTAAGATCGATGCCGGGTTCGTGCTTATCGATATGACGACGAAGCGCCAAAGAATCCCGCGCCAACATGTTTCTGACCATGTTACCGACCTTACCACGATCTGACTCACCGTCAAGTGTAACGATACTATACACCAATCGTTGGGTTACGAGGTTCTCATCCTTAAAACCCTTCTTTTTCTTGCGCGCCTGGGTTTTTGACATATCCTCTTCATCACGACCAGTCAGAAACTTAAATCCGACGATCTTCTTAGATACTGGAAGTCGAAACTCAAAATAGTTCTCACCAGCCTCATTGGGTACGAGTTCAAGCGACTTAATGGGAACATTCGTTAAATTAAACGTTGCGTCATTATGGTGTTCACAATCCGGACACTCCACACCGACTTCGTAATCAGCACCGTAACCTATCGTACGGAGACCGACCATTACTGCGTTTCTATCGCCAGCAAGCATATCAGTTGCTTTTATGTTCTTATCTGTAAGGCATGCTTCTAGCAGCTTACTGATAACAGTTCCATTTTTAATCAGGGCACGGGACATTAAAATGTCCTCATCCTTCGCCGTCATGGCTCTGATGTCGACTGTAGTAGCGTTGTGAAGTGGAGATCCTTTTGGATAAACAACTCCGTTACTCGGTAGAGGAATTGCTTCCACTGGAATTTCATACTCTTTAACCGTATTTACGCTGGGAGGTGGAGATGAATGTTGGGGGGTTGGGGGAGGCTGGGCCTCTTGGTTTTGAAAAACGGTATTTGAATCTCTTATATCAGACATTAAAACTCCTTCATTATAGAGACTGTTAGCTTGTTAATTAAATCTTTATATTACTAAAATGTTAAACTTAAAAACATTCTAGCATATTTTACTAGGAGAGTTGAATGATTGTAAACTGATAGAACTAAAGTACGATTAAATTAATACTGAAGTACACAGAGATCGTATCGGATCGTCATTGTGACATCGGTGGCATCGTTATTCGTATAATCGAGATCACCAAAGTTTATGTCCTTGCACCAGGCTCCCTTAATGTCCCATAGCTCAACGACTGTTCCAACGGGATCAAGAAGTTTTAGCTGAATATCGCGCTTATAGAAGTCAGCATAGCCAGAACGTCCTGATACGGCCTCAAAATTTAGCCTTATCCATTCCATTACCTGCTGCGCTCCCGATGGAGCGATTGGGTCATAAAGAGTAACGGCCAAGTCATTAAACGTATGCTTACCAGCAAGGTACCTTCTGTGGTTAATGAAATCCATTGTGATTTCTTCAAATGTCATTTGAGGTCGAGCGGTTGTTTTTATAATAAACGCATCGATACCCTCTACTGCCAGTAGCCACCTAAACTTTCGTTTTGGTTCAAATTTGTTAGGTAGCATTTGTTCAACTGTAAGAATCTCAGCCATTAGTTCCTCCTAATCTTACATAAGTATGGGTAATCATGTGTTTGCATCCCCTTAATCCTCAGAT
>CAACVE010000053.1_pt1 | contig 20189 bp, 24 predicted proteins | sample 2381751 | NCBI WGS metagenome assembly CAACVE01 (sample SAMEA5211968, study PRJEB30684) | marine metagenome | biome: Marine; feature: Epipelagic; material: Water | collected 2015-10-15 | depth 2000 m | reverse complement strand
TGGTCGGTATGTCTTCCATCTCATCGTCGGTTCCTGTGTCATGGTCGTCTCCTTGTTGCGTTGTTGTCGGTCGGTTGCCATACCTAAAGAATAGACGAAGTCGGTAGACTTGTCAAGACCAGTCTAGGATTTATTCCAGAGAATCCGCCCCGGCCCCTGCAAAGGCTACGCTCGGAGCCCGTTGCCGCGGGCCGCGGCCTTGCCGAACAGCCCGCCAATATCCGGCACAGGCGCGCCGCCCTCGATCACGGGCTCACCCTCCGCGGGGAGCGTGAATCCCGTCTTGCGGTAGACCTCATCGCTCCTGAGCGGGACGCCCGCGGCGAGCAGGGTGGAGATCACCGTCGAGGCGGCGGCTGGGTCTTCGCGTCGCTGCTGCTCGATCACCAGGCGCGGCTGGCGCGCGCCGCCCAGACCCTCGTCGGCGATCTGCTGTCGGTTGAGCCTCCACACCAGCCCGACCAGGTCGCGGGTCAGGTCTTCGGCGAGCCGCTGGCGGTCGGCGACGATCAACGACTCGGTCGAGTTGGCCTGCTCCTTTGCCAGTGCGAAACTCCCGCCGTCGGGCTGCATTGTGTTGACCGTTGCGCCCAGGACGCTCATCACCTGGCTCGCGTCGAGGTAGTCGATCAAGTCCTTGAGCAGCCCGAAGCCCTCGCCGATCCCGGTCACCACGCTAACCTCGTCGCGGCTGTCGTGGACCAGCACGTCCTCGGCGGCGTGTTTTTTCAGCACGTCGATCCACTCGTCGGCGACGGAATCACCATCGCGCCCGACCGCCGAGACAGGTCGCCCGTCGGGGCCGCGCAGGTTCTCGATTTTCGCGACCAACAGACCTTGTCCGAATCGCTCAGCGGCACGCATCGACATCTGAAGCGTCCGCGCCTTCGCGGCCTGGTAATAATAGAGCGTGTCAATCAGGCCGCGCCCATAGCCGAGCGTCGACTCAGAATCATCGAATACAGACCGCACGAACCATTCAGGGTGCTCAAGCGGCTCCCAGGCACGCCGCTCGACCGACCACAGTTGCCAACCAAGATCGCCTTCAACGTCGCGACCGAGCCTGAATCGTCGCCGGTCGACGTTGCACAGCCCCAGCGGAATCCACCACGCGCGCGGCTCGCCCTCGGCGAGGGCGACCATGCGCCGCTCGCCCTCGACGAATTCGTACGCCGAGCCCTGGAATATCGCATCGGCGAGACGCAGGCGGGCGTCGGTGAAGCCTTGGAGCTGGCGGAGCAGCTCCTCGATCAGCAACGCAGCGCGCTCGTCGGTTTCAGACCCCGTCGCTGGCTCAACGTGCCACTCAGGGCCTGCGACCAGATGGCGACGATACCTCGCTGCGTGGGCCGCGATCGGGTCGCGCATCACTTTCTGGTACGCGCTTGAGTCGGACGCCAGCGCGAACGACGGGTCATGGACCCAGTCGCGATAGAGCATCGCGTCGCTCAGCTCTTGAGTATATCTGTCATAGGCGGCCGCCGACCGCGTCATGAAGTCGCTCACTTACTCTCCTCCGCGCTCTGCGCCTCGGCCTTGTCCCAGGATATGGTCACGCCGCTGTCACGCTCCTCGAACGTCGCGTGGTCAGGGATTCGATCCTCTGAGAACAGTCCAAGCGTACGCTGGACTCGCCCGCTTCGCTGCGCCTCGACCCGGTCTGCCTCGGCGACGAGCTGCTGAGCCTGCTCCCGAAGCTCGGCGCAGCGACGAGCCGCGATCTGTGACAACTCACACTCAGCGCGCCACAGAGCGCTCTGCGTCTTGTCCAGCTGAAGGCTCTCCATTGCTCCTAAGCTCCTCGATCTTCGCCGCCAAGTCTCGCAACTTGCGGCTGCTGGCGTCCACGCGACGAGTGGCCCGCGTCACTCGCCGTTCGCCCTCGGCGAATTCTTCGCTGTCATAGTAGCATTCACGATCTTGCATCTTGCCCTCCCAGGCGATCCAGAGCCAGCTCTATCATCGTCGTTGCCTGCTCGAGCGCCTCGGCGCTGCGAGACGCCACGCAGGCTAGACGATCGAAGCGCTCGTCCGTCGTTGCCTCCACTCGACCCTGAAGCTGCTCGTATAGCACACGAAAAACACCGTCAGCTTCGTCGTGGGCGCGTTGCGATGCCGCCGTGATCGTCTGGAGCTGCACCCTTGCCGCAGCAAGATCCTCCCTGACCGTCGCGACCAATTCGCGCACATCATCGGCATGTCGCTCTGACACGCTCTTGCTCCTCTGCTCCTCGCGCCATTTCCACGCCGCAACCAACTCACGGACGAGTAGGATCACGACCACGGCGATCGGCCCAAGCTGAATTAGCTGCTCCTCGCTCATGCCACAAGACCCAGGGTCTGGAGGGCACTGATCACGTCGGCCAGCGTCGAGGGCGTAGATGGTTGCGACGCCTGCGCCACGCCGAAAAATGACAACGTCGCGCCAGCGCCGCCGTGGTCGAGGGTGTTGATCCCGGCCTCGCCGGCAACGCTAAGGTCCTGGTCCATGACGACCATGTCGGTAAACGTTTGGGTGTTGGACCAGCTCTGCGTTGCGCTCAACAGCGCCAACGTGCCGCTGGCGTCCTGCAGGAATTGTGCGCGCGTCCCCGTCGCGCCGAGCAGCGGGGGATTGACGGCGACGACGCCGCCCGCGTCGAGCAGCCGGAGCCCGTACGCATCGATGCGCGTTCCTGTCTCCATCAGCAGGTGCCCGAGGCTGGAAAAGGTCGCGGTCTTCGTGTTGCCCAGCCCGTCGATCGAGCGCATCTTGATCGCGCTGGCGCAGCTCGGACCAGTCCCAAACAGGACTTGATCCTGAGCGATCACGATTGACGATCCAGGGTAGTCGCCGCCCGCGAGGTTGGTGCCGAAGCTCTCGATCGCCAGAAGCTCATCGCCGTTTGTCGAGATCGTCGGCGCGGCGATTGTGCCGCGCGAGCTGACACCGCGAAACCGAACTGGAGCCCCACCAGACGTCCGAATCTTGAGGAGCGTCCCGCTCGTCGCCGACGCCGCGTCACGCTCGTGGCAGACGTTGCCCTCATTGCCGAGCGACCAGGTCTGGTTCGCGACCTCCGCGCCGCTGCCGTCGAGGCCCTGGAGTGTCAGCCCGTCAATCGTCTGGTGCGCGCGTATCCCTGCGCCCGTGCGGTTGCCCGACATGCCCCGCCCCGCAATGTAGCCTCCCGTCGGCGTGGCGAAGTCGATCGCGGCGAGCCCCGCGGGGATGAACAGGCTGGCCTGCGTCTCTGGCGTCTTGCCGCCGACGTTCGGATCGTAGTCGCCCGCCAGCACCGAAGCCAGCTCGTCAGGCGCGACATATCGTGCCGGCAACACAGCAACGCCGCCCTCGCCTCGCGGCTGTCGCATGGGGAAGCCGCGCTCGACGTACTCCCAACCGCACCATCGGCCCGTGCCGCGCCCGACCGGCGCGAGGGCGGCGACGTCGGGCGCGCACTGCTGGTCGCGCAGCATCTCCTCGGAGAATGGCCCTCCTGACGCGAGGTCAGCCTCACCGCGTGCGGTCGCGTACGCTCGGAACACCGTCCCGCCCGCGTGGCGCGATGTCGCCGAGAAGGTCGACCAGGCACGGGCGCGCCCCGCGACCCGTCGGCGCTTGTGCTCGTTGTCGCCGACGCTCAGGAACACGCCGCCAGGAACAAAGCCGCCGCCAGGATCGCCGCCGGGACCAGGCCCGATGGGCACGCCGATCGGCGTGTCATGGGCGTGCGGGTCGGTCTGCTCGTCGGGATCGGGATCGGGATCAGGATCGGGGTCGGGGTCCTGGTCGTCGTCCTCGTCGCCATCCTTGGGCTTGTAGACCGGTACCTCAGCCTCCCATCTCCACTGGCCGATCCCAGCCCCGCAGACATAATCGTGGGCGAGGTCAGGGTCAAAGCGAAGGTGGACATAGCTCACGTGTCGGAACGACTGTTTCGGCTTCTCCCAGGGCGTGTTTTCGAACAGCAGCGGAGCGTCTTTTCCGAATCCTCGGTAGAGGGCCTTGGTCGTGATCCCGACAGGGTATACGGGTTGCCCGTGGTCGTCGTTTCCGAGCAGCTTTGCCGTGCTGCCAACGATCAGCGGCCCCGACTGGAGATGGGAGATGAAGCCAAGCTCGTAGCCAAACTGCCCGCCGCCGCCGCCCACAAGCGTCTTTGGCCCGTCTTTCTGGTCGGCGACCTTCACGAGTTTCTTGGTGACCGCTCCGGTCTTCTTGTCGATCTCTTTGACCAACTTCGTGATCGTCGCCCCCGTGTACCCCTTCGCGCGTCGCTCGAGGACCAGCCCGAAGCCAGGCTGGTCGGTGCCGTCCGCGCCGATCTGCCAGGCGATGTCATGCGCGGCTGGAAACGAGCATCCCTTTTCTAGCTTGATCGTGTTCCAGACGCTGTGGATCGGGCTCGCATGATCCCTGTCAAGCCCGTTCAGGTTATTCAAATCGTAGACGATCGAGCTGAGGTCAGGATCGCCTGCGCGGTTGCTGGCGATGAGCGGCACCTGGCCGGGAAAGAACACGGGCTCCTGCGCGCTCTCATTGACCGCGCTCAGGGTAATGCCGGGGTGCCCGTGCGGCACCCCTGGGGCGTCGCCGTGGACCGCCGCGGTCAGCTCCAAGCGGAGGTCAGGAGTATAGGCGGCATCGAACACCGGGTTCAGCTTCACAGGTGGGCGCCCGCCCCCTGTCGACGCCGACTTCTCAGCGGTGATCGAGGGCAGCGCGAACGTCCAGATCCCCATTGCACGTTCTGCGCCGACCGGCGCGGTGAACAGCGCACAGCGAACGTCGCCAACAGTCCGCTGCGGCGCGGTGCTGCCGTCAGTGTGTCCCTCGACCTCCCAGCGACCGTCGAGCTTGCGCCCTTCTATCCTTGCGGCGAGGACGTTGCAGCGGCTGAGCACGTCGGCGGTCGGGTCGTGGTCTTGCAACGGGAGGTGCCCAAGGCTTCGGCTGTCAGCGACGAACGCCATTCAGTCCCCCAGGTCGACCATGCGACCGATCATCTTGCGATACTGCGGCGGCAGGAGCGCCTCAAAAGCCAGGTCTGGCGCCTCGTCCGGTACCGTGATCGTCGTCACAAACCCGCGCGACGGGTCAGCGCGAATCTCAACCCTGTCCACCACGCCGCGGACGCCGCTGCCGAACAGCCCGCCAAACTCACCCAGCGTTATCATCGGCGTCGTGATGCCGCCCTCTGCGCGGTCGACGAATCGGTGATAGACCCTTGCCGCCGTCGCCAACGCAACCTCGCGGACCTGATCCTGGTTTATCGGCTCGCCAAAGGCCTCGGTGATGTCTTCGTCTGGGTTGCCGGGGTCGATCTCAAACGCAGCCGCGAACTCCGCACTACGCAGATCATCCCAGGCAAACCGCGCCGGCTCCAGGGTCGGTGGCACACGAACCTCAATCACTGGCCCCTTCGCCTTGCCCTGCTTGAAGCCCGGCAACTTCGCCGCAGCCTGGCCCTCGTCAGAACTAATCTCGACAATATGAAATCGCCGATTGCCTGCAGGGGCGCCGAGCTTCGCCGTCAATATCACACTGATATTATGCTCGTTCTCGAGTCGGCCTTTCTGCAGGTATTGATTTCGCGCTGAAGGGTTGTCGCTCGGCATGCTCTCGCGCGTTATAGCAGAGCGCACGATTCTGGTTAGCTGGCCGGTGACATCGTTGCCGGTGTCGTACGCGATTCGGATGATGCCTTGATCCTGGTCGATGATCGAGGCGAACGCTGGCGCCGACTTCATGGCACTTTGGTCGGTCCCGATGATCTCCCCGCCTTGCGACCCATTGCTGTTCGGGTTCGCGTACCGGTTCAAGATCGTCTCCCAGTCTCGAGGCGGGTCGTTAGCGCCGCGCCCCAGAGCCCGCCAGGATGTGAACACTGCGTGGTCCGCGAACACCGTTGCGGGCGCTCGGCTTCCCGTTTCATAGTCCTGAATTGAGACGCGGTACGGGTCCAGCTCGCGGATTCGGTCGCGCCAGGGGCGGTCGACCTGATAGGTCAACCTGTAGTGCGTTTTGATTGCATTGATCCGGTTCGCCCACACCCCAGAATTGTCGAATTTCGGGTGACCGTAGCTGTCAAGGTACCCAGACAGCCACGCGCGGTTGACTGTCCGGTAGCTGATCGGGTTCTGACGATTTAGCGTGTTATCCGAAACCGTCTCCAGATAATTGAAGTACGTGACGATCGGCAACCACTGGCCGACAACATAGGACGTCGACAGATAGGTGAAGTCCTCTGGACTCGGAATCACGTTGCTCATGCGAGGCGGCAGCGGGTCCGGCTCGGGAACGCTCACTCGACCGCTGGGCTCGACCGCGTCAAGCCGCATCTCGACCACGCGCGTAAACAGCACCCGCACCGCGCTCGGACGCTCTACGCTCCGATCCTGCGCTGCCGCTAGAGGTCCGCCGACGATCGCTCTGCGCTCGGAAGGATCTATCGTCGCGCCCGCGGAGCGGATTCCAAGCATCTTCCGCTCTGAGTTGTCGAATCGAGGATAGAGGAATATCTTGCCCTGGTGGTTGACCGTCAGGCCGATAGAGCCGCCGATCTGCTGGAGCATAACCCCTAGCGCGGCGTCGGCAGGCAAGTCGATTTCAAGGCCCTCGATGGGCGGGATTCCTGTGAGAAGCTCCTTGCCGTCAGCTCCTCGAGAGGTCTTCCACTTCCCCTTCCCGAAAATCCTGTTCATCAGATCGGTCACGATCTCGCTGCTCGTCCATGCTTTGCCATCGGACTTGATCGACCATATCGCATACGCGACGTCATCGTTGATCGTGCTCGTCGCCACAGTCTGACTCTGGCCGGCAACGCGCCGCCGTCGGCCAGTCTTTCGGCGTAGGTTGTACGCGCGATAAATGTGTTTTCGCTTCAGCCGCCAGCGGCGGTCTGCGACCGTGACGGTCCGCTCGCCAGGGTTGTCTGCCGGTCCAGTGCCAAGGATCGTCAACTTGCTGATCGTATTCATGCCCTGAACATTTCCAAGGCGCATATTCGTTCCACCGCGCGGATCGAAGACCAGACTACTGCCGTCGACCTTTGAGTCTTTGAACAGCGCGTTGGCAACCGAGGTCTCAAACACAAATTCGGCAATGTGCGGCGCAGTGCCTTCCTTTAGCGTCCACGCCGCGCCTGCGTCAATTGGGAGGGGGTATCCATCGAGTGTAACCTTCATGGCGTCTCCACCAGCTCAACCACCTCGGTCTTGGTCCGGTCTGTGACGTTGATCAATGTACCAATCTTGCCTGTGGGGTCGCCCATCTTGCGCTTCGTCGTGGACGTCGCGCGCGATATCAGCAGCACCGTCAGGGAGCCGCTGACCATGATTGTCTGCCCTGCCATAGCAGACGAGAATTGACTGAGAGAACCCATCTCGCCATCAACCCCCGAGGGACGAGAAACCAGGTTCGGGTGCCCGCCGCCATCATTAATGTACGGCGGCAGAAATGTCGTGGTCGTCGTAATCGTCTGGCGAGTGGTGCGCGGCCCCTGCGTTACATAAGCAGCCGTGGGGCGATAGGGAGAGGCGTTCTTCGCGGTCTTCGGTCCAGGCCAGAGCCGAGCGATGATCTGCCCAAACTCGATCTCTGTCGACGTGTCGACGCGCTGGCTCAAGAGCTGTCCGACTGTAACCTTGCTCGAGCGCATCGTTAGATCGGCCAACAGAATGTTCTGAGGGCCGTCGACGGTCACAGCCTCCGACTGAAGGATCAGCGTCGTCACGCCAGTGGCCACACGAACGCGCTCCAGGCACCAGGGCCTCGCAACAGTCTCCCACAGACTCTTCAGGTCGGTCGTCACCGCCTTGTCGACCTCGGCTTCATAGCTGACGCGCAGCGTCTCCAACGGCACCGCCGAGCCTACTTCGTTGAACTCCACGCCACGGACGTCGCGCATAACCGTCATGCTCTGCGTCATGATCTCAGGCCGATTTAGTGTGCCAACCTGCTGGCCGAAGATGATCTCGCGATAGGTGCGCGAGAAGGTGACGATGCTGTCCTCGTTGTCGGGGCCATAAGTCTCGGCCTCGGGCTTGTCCGCCGCGGGCCAGGTTCCACCGAGGAGAGAAATAATCGTCGTCACACGATTGTCGATCTGCGCGAGGTACTGCGCCCGGCCGTCACTGGCAGCTTTCTGCGCGGTATATTCGCCGTTGACCGTCAACACCGCTTGACGGCTCGCAGTAAACTCCACCTCATAGCCGAATTCTCGAAGGCCCTGCATGCCGCTGCCGGGGCTGTCAAGCGTCCACGGCAGCTCTCCCGAAACCGTCACCTCGTAGAGCCTAGACCCGCCCGTGTCGGCGTCGCTGCCTGCCTTCGTCACCTCAGACTCGACGTTGAGCGCGGCGTTTGTACTCGTCCGCGCATCGAGCGCAGTCGTGCCGTTGAGACTCACGATCAGGTCACCGCGCGGCTCGCGCATAGTCCCCTCAAAAGCCTCTGAGGCACTTGCCAAGGCGCCGCCTGTCGCGCCGTGCAACAACACCGAATAGCTCACCGAGAATTCTCGTGAGCTTACGCTCAGCGTGTGGACGTCGTGAAGCGTCGTCGAGATGCCGCTGATCGACCCAGGCACCGCCAGGCCCTGATAAGAGATCGAGTACTGACGTGCGGCGGTCAACTGGCACCTCCGAGCGCGAGGCCACGAAGCAAAGCTATCGTATCTGCACCCGCCTTTGCCGCCGCCCGATCATTTCGCTGCGCCTCCCTCTCCGCAACCGCCTTCGTCGAGGCGAAGATTTCTGCGGTCCCCTGGAACGTCGTCTTGAGCCCCGCCGCCGCTGCCTGATCCTGTAGCTCCTTCGTTTCGTGCATAGCAGTGCCGACCGATGTGACCTTTGAGATGACCTCAGAGATACCCTCCGTCAGCCCCTCGACCGCCTTGGCAACGCCTGGGAGGTACTTGCCAATGCTCTGTGCCAAAGAGGACAGCAGCGTCAGAATCATCTTCACCACAACATAAATAACCGCGACTATTCCGAGCGCCTTGAGCGCGCCGCCGCCCGCGGCACGAAGGCCGCCGCCTGCCTTACGCAAGCCGCCACCCCCGCCGACACCGCCGCCACGTTGCCGCCCCCTCGCCTGCGTTGTTCGTGCGCCAGCTCCGCCGAGCATCTCGGCTTCGGCGCGCGCTTTCTTGCTGTCCTTCTGCGCCTTGGCCAGCTGCTTCTGCGCGTGAGCAACGTCGAGCTTGACCTGTACCTCGACCTTTTCTCTCGCCATCATGTCACCGTGATCGTCAGGGTTTCGGCTGCGCTGTGGCGGTCTGGTGTGCCCGACCCTGTCTCATCATATCCCATAAAGAGCGAATAGCTAAACTGCGCCGCCCCTGGCGAGTCTGTCAAGGTCGACACCAGAGCGCCAACGGCGACGCCCGTCCCCGCCGAAATTGAGGCGGGCGCCGTCGCGCCAGCTGCGCGCCTCAAAACAAGTGCGGTGCGATCATACCGCGAGGGCGGTAGCGTCCACGTCAGAACCGTCGAGCCGCCACCTGGCGTGGTGCCCGCCAGCCGCGTCGGGGCGGGGTAGTCACGCAGCGAGGAAACCCAGCCACTCAACTGGTACTCACGGCTCGCCACATAGCCAAGGTCAGCGTCCTCGGCGACGCCCACGGCGCTGCGCCAGACCAGTTGAAGCCTGATGCCATTCTGAGCGTCGAGCGCGCCAGCGGCGCGCAAGACCTCCTCCTCCAGCTCCATGATCCCACGACCGCGGCTGCTGCCCTGCCCGCCGGGGCGCGGACCACCGATCAGCGCCGCCTCACCCCAGGCGTCGCTTGCGACGCGCTGCACGATCCGCACACTATAATTCTGAGTCTCCAACGTCGGCTCGTCGTCGTCAGCGCTCGCGTCGGTCGGCACAATCAAGACGAACGGAAACCTCAGCTGTCCCGTCACGCGCTCGGTCGGCGCGACGCTGATCAGCACTTTTCCGAATACCGCCTCGGTCGGCGAGTCGGCCCACGTTGCCGCCGCTAAAAGCTCCTTGAGTTGTCGCGCCGCCTGCCAGGCGTTCATGATGTTACCTCCGTCATCTCGCGCACCATGCGCTCTGCCTGCTTCTCCCAGCCGTCAGGCATGTCAAACATTCCCTCCAGGCGCTCAGCAAGGATCTCGACGAAGCTCTGAATTGTTGCGTCCATCACCCGCTCACGAGCCCGCACTAGCGCCTCGCGCTCAACCCGCGTCGAGTCCCGCCATACACTGACCTCGATCACGATGCCCGCGGTAACCAATAGCTGAAGCTCGTCCGTCAGTTGCTCGAACCACATCTGCTTGGTCGCCAAGTGATCCGGCAAAGCTCCAGGCGCAGGAAGGCCCACGAATTCGCTCAGGCTCATAATGTGACGTCCTCCACCAGCGCGACCTGCACCGAGCTATTCGCCGTCGTGCCGTCACGCAGCGCACGGAAGCCTGCCGCGACGGTCAGCTCCTCCGCGCGTACGTGACGCATGTCAACCTCTTCAACGAGCATCGGAATCGCCGAACGGAAATACACAGCTCGATGCCGTGCTTGGTCGTCTGGCGTGAAGATCAACTTGACCGCGGTCGCGCCCTGAAGAACACCGCCGACCTTTGTCGTCTGCGGAAATTGAATCGTGCGCTCGCCGCTGACAGTCGGCAGCGTCGTGTTTGGGAACAGCGCGCTGATCGCGTCGTTGTCCCAGCCACGAAGCTCGAACACCAGCGACCACTCTTCGCCGCGATAGAGCGTGTCAACGACCGCGCCACCATACTCCTCGGCAGTCACGTCGAAGCGTAGCTCGCGGCGCCTCACAATCACATCGCGTACAAGGCCTAGCGCCGTGCCGCCGTGCGGGAACGCCGTCGCAAGGTTCGTTGGGCCGACGGCGAGAGCCCCAGGAACGCGCATCGCCTGCAGAGCCGTCGCGGCGCTCATAGCTTGCCCTCCAGGTGCTTCTCAACGAGATCCTTCACAGCCTTCTGATCATCCGCGTCGTAACCAATGAATTGTCGCGGACGGATCTTAACTTCAAACTGCGGCTTCGAGAACAGCCAGCCAAGCTGGCTCCGTAGGTCGGGGCGTTTCCTCAGAAGGTCCGCGAGGGCCTTCCGAGAAGACTTGAGCAGGCGCACCTTGACCAACCCTCCCATCTGCTGTTGTGAGGCATAGTCAAGGTTCGTGCCAATGACGACATCGGCGGCGCCGACCTGGAACGAGATCGACTGCCGCAGCTTGCCAGTGTCGACCAGCGCCGGGCGTGGCTGAAAACGCCGCTTCGGCGGGCTCATGTTGCGATTGAGGTCGCCGACGATACCAGGCACATTCGGCACCATACGTCCAGGCCACTTTGAGCGCCCATAGCCCTGCTTCTTGAAGCTCTCTTGGCTTTTAGCGGCCAGGGTCACGCCGATCTCGGTCAAGAGCGGTCGCAGGTCCCCCAACCGCTCTTTTACCGGCGCGAGGTCGAGCCTGAAGGTAACGTCTCGGCGATCATCCACCATCTCCATCTCCGATGACCGTCTTGCTCACAGCCCCTCGTTGGCATTGATCTGGTCGACGTCGCCGCTCGGCATGTTCGGCACATAATTGCGCCAGCGCGTGCGGTCGTTGTCAGGGAGGGCGTCGGTGACAGGCGTCGAGGGCTTCTTAACGCTGCTCGTCTTTGGCATGATCCGGCGCTCACCACCAAGAGCGAGCGCGACCTTCGCAAGCCAGCCCTGCCAGCGCGTCCGCATCGCCTCTTGGCGCTCGCTCTGGATTCCGGTGTAGCTGTGCAGGTAGTACAGGACGCCGACGACGCAGGCGGCAACGTGCATCGCATTGGTCGTATCGTACGTCAGCCCTGTCTCAGCGAGAAACTCCTGCTCGGCGTCGGTCGCGGCGTAGCCGAGCAGCGTGGTGTCGATCGTCGTAGCCGTCGTGCTTCCCTGGTTCGTTAGCTCAATCAGCAACGGCGCCGCGACGCGCGCGGTGACCTCGGTGGCGAGCGTCATTGGTCACCTCCTTGGTCATGGGTCGGTTATCGTCGGGCTTGCCGCATGCGGCAAGTAACGATCAAAAGAGCGCCAGAGCCACTTCTGAATCTTGCTGTCGGAGCTGATTGAGTCGGTGAAGGTCACCCGGTCACGCGCCAGAAACGACACCGTTCCGCCATGAATCGACCACCAGGTCCCGTCGAATAAACTCATCGCGATCAGCGTGATCTCATCGAAGACAAGGGTGCCCGTCGAGCGCCCTGACCACTGGACCATGAAGTCGGCGGCAGTCTCGGAGATGTAGCGCGGCCAGCTCCCCTCATCAAGCGACATAAAGACCGCGTTCCAGCCCGCCGACAGGGTCGACACCGCCACGTTCCCCGTCGTCGCTGCGCCGAAGTTGATCCGATAGTTGCCGTCGGCGCTGCTCTCGCGTTTTATCGGCACGAGGACGTCATAAGGCTGGAAACGCTGGAGGTTGAGATTGGCCGTCTCGAAGGTCTGGGTGATCGTGTTGTTGCCGAGGAATCGCAGCGCGGTCGGCGTCGTATCGCCCTCGACAGAGCGGTATATGTCGGCGGCGTCGACGGTCAGCGCCGCGCTCGTCGTCGTGGCGATCGTCCAATCGGTGACGACATCGCCCGAGACGAGCGTATAGGGCGCACCAGCCGCCACGCTGCCCGCGATGGCGTACTGGCTGAAGGTCGCGTTATTCAGCATCGAGTCGTTGCTGCTCTGGACCCTCAACTGTGTCGTCGAGCCGCTCCCGCTGATGCTCAACTCGTCGCGGCCCGCGGCGGCGCCCTCAACCTCAAACACCTCTTCGTGAAGCCGCGCGCCAGTGTTTGCGTCCTGCAGACACTCAAACGATTTCGCCTCAGCATGCTCGGCCTCGATCGCCATTGCGTCGGCGTCCTTCGTCAGTCGACGCACCGTGCCATTGCCAGTGTTGCCGCCCGCAGCGCTCGCTGCGCCATAAGTGATCGCGCGCTCCTTGATCGTCTTGCTGTTGTCCACGAAATACCGATAGACGCGATCTATTATGTCATTCGTCGAGCCCGTGGCTGGCTCGTCGGCAACATGCAAGACATAGGCGCGCAGGATCGGCTCAAGTACCGACGAGGCCGCGCCGAGCGCTGAAGACACACTGGCGCGAACTTGTGATGCTGCAGTGATCTGGCTGACGATGTAATCGCTCTCGAGCGACTGCTCGTACGTATTCAGATCGTTGACGATCGTGTTTGCGCTTGCGAGGTTCTCGAGCAGAGCCACGGCGTTCTTGAGCTGGGCTTCCAGCTCGGTAGCGGTCGGTGACGCCATGTTCTACCTCAGCGCTTGCGGCGCGTTTTCGGAGTCTCCTGCGGCGTCGCGTCAGCCAATGTCGCCGGTCGCACGTCGGTGTAAGGACTGACCTCAGCGCTGATCGGCTCCGCATAGAGGTACTTGGCGACTGACTCGTCGGCCTTGTTTGGGCGAAAGTACTTCTGCTCGACATGATAGACCTGTGCGCGGCGACCATTGCGGGTTGCGCGGACAACGCGCTTCGAGGCGCCCGTCTTGATCCGCTCCAGGTCCTCGTCATCAAGCTCGACAATCGCACCGCGGACCTCGTCGCGCTGCGTGTCGGCGCCGTAGCCCGTCACGCGCTCAGTCCGACGCGGAAAGTTAAAGCCGCCGACCGTCACGCTATGGACGGGGCAGTCGTTCGTCACGCCGATCCTATGTAGTTTCGCAGCCATCAGTTATTCACCTTCACGCTGAGATATGGCAGGTTGACGCCGAAGCCCGAACGCATGTCAACCAGGGTTGACAGGATCTTGTAGCGGCGGGCGCGCTCACTGTTCTCTCGCGTCTCGTCGATCGTCCGCGGCGCCTGTCTGACCTGTTCGAACAAGGGCCGAGGGCCGACTGCGTCAGCGCCGTTGACAAAGACGAAGAAGTCGTTGTCAGTGATCCGCTGCGTGCTCCACAGGGTCAACTTCAGGCCGCTTTCGATGATCGTGTTGCTCACTCCGGGGCTGCTCGAACTGTCCATAGTCAAGGACTGCTTGAATGCCTCGCGGAAGACCTCTTCATTCCCCGCGCCATAGATCACGGTCACGCCGCTGTCGAGGATGTCATCACGCAAGAGCGGCTCGCCCTCGGTGTCCTGAAACTGGCGGAAGCGTTCCAGGGCGTCCCACAGGTCAGCGCGCACATTATAGCTGGCTGTCACCCCTGAGCCCGTGACGATGTTGCCGCCGGTCGCGCCGAAGCGAGCCGCGCCGCCTGCGGTGGTCGCATAGAGCGCGGCGCCGTCCGGAGCGGTCGGGATCGCCTTGAGCAACCGTGCCGAGCTGCTGCCGGTCATGATCTGAAAGAAGACCTCCTCGGGCAGCGCTGCGGCGCGCTGGGCGAGGCCGCGGGCGACGTCGCGAAGGTCACCGAGCTGAACGTCCTCCAGGTCGTCCTCGTGGAAGCCGATCGACTTGGCCCAGTTGAGGTTCTCGACGCTGTAGGCGACCGTCTTGAAGCCGCTCTCGGGCAGCGCGTCGCCGCGGTCCCAGCGGTCAATCGTCGGCGTGCTCTCGAAGTACCCATAGCGCTCGGTGCGCTTATTGCTCGGGACTCCGAGACGCATGCAGGCACCGAGCTTCGGATTCTGCCCAACGAGGCTTTTGTAGGTACTCAGGAAGGTCGCTTGAATGTCTCGGAACAGGTCCGAGCTAGTGACGACCGCGGTGCTCCAGGGTGCAGGCATGGCTACTTACTCCTTCAGGCTCCCGGCCTGCGTTGGACGCGAGCGAACAGGTCAATGCGCCCCGCCGTCATGGCGGTAACGGTTCCGATCTCGACGTCGAGCGTGTCGCCCGCGTGGAATACATTGTCGGCAGTGACTGCGGTGCCCGCGAGCTTCGTGCCGACGGTGCCGCCGGCAGCGGTGCTGACCGTCACCACGCCGCCACTGACGGTCGTAGTATTGATCTTCAACGTCAGCAGCCCCGTGCCGCTTGACCCCGCTACCGCCACATCGACCATCGCGAACACCTCGACGATCTCGCCATGGAATGACAACGGGATCGCAGTCCTGAGATCGATGGCGCTTGCGATGATGGTGCTGATCGACCCGAGGAACATCAGCTCGGTCGTCGTCGCCGCGGCGGCACGAGCGCCGATCCCGAAGATCAACACGTCGCAGGTCGTGCTCGTGTACCAGTCAGTCACGATGCCGATCACCTCGCCCGTCGTCGGGCGGGTCAGCGTCAGCGTGTTGTCGTCGGTCGCATAGACCGGCTTGAGGATGTCGCCGCGCGAGGCCACGCCGGTCACGGTCGCCCGCACCAGCACCTTCTCGCCGACATTGGTGCGCGTCTCTGGCGGCGGGCTGGCGGTCGTGTCGCCGAGGGTCGTCGTCTCGGCAGCGCCGCCTGCGAACATGACGCCCGCCTCGTCGTTGTACGGCACGAGGTATCCCTGGGTCGTCGCGTGGTCAGGGCCACGGATTCCGAGAAAGCCGCCGCTGTAGACTTGGACGGCGTTCGCGATCTCGCCAGCGAGGCCGTCAGCGCCCGCAACTGAGGGCAGGTTGCCAGATGTTGAGAGAGCCATATCAATTGCCTCCGTTGGTGCGGGCCACGGTCATGAACCCCTGCGGGTCCATGTTGATCATCAGATATTCGCCAAGCTCAACGCCTGACGCGGTACGCTGCCAGCTCTGGTGAAGACTGCGTGCCTTCTCCAGCTGCTCCGGCCCTTGTGCCGCAAACACAGCGACCTCGGCGGGGTCGGGGTCTTCTGTCCGAAGCTCACCAGCCCAGTTGCGCGGCGGCTCACTCGGCCCAAGCTGGTCGAGGCCCTTGGCGAAGCTCAGCGCAGCCTGCTCGCCGTGCTTGTCGGCGATCGACCGAAACTCACGCACCGCGTCGGCGTTGTACCCTCGTGAGCCGAGCTTGCCAGCGTGCGCGTCGACGCGGCGCTGTCGTTCGCTGTCAGCCAGCTTGTGCTCCAACGCTTCGAGGCGCGCAGCCATCGCGACCTGCGCGCCAGCCGCTTCGTGGTCGACGACGGCAGGCACCTCAATGGGCTCGGCGGCGTCTTGGACGGGCGGCTCCTCTGGGCCTTCCTCGTCGTCGTCGTCGTCGTCCTCCACGCCGAGCTTGTCGGCGATCTTGGCAAGCATCTTGGCGATCGCCTTCAACGCCTGGTCAGCTGCCATCTTCTCTTCTTCTTCTTCGGGCTTGTTGTCCTCAGGCATCGCGGCCTCCTCGGCAAACTGGACGAGCACGGTTCTGGCGCGCCCTACGGCGCTGTAAGCGAGCACGGGCGTCGCCCTGCGCCTGGCGCCCTCTTGGACGCGCAGTAGCGGGAAACGAAAATAAGGCACTTCGTGATCGAGCAGCGCGAGGCTGTCGATCTCAGGATTGTCCACGTCGAGAATCTCGACGCTGCGGTAGCTCAACTCGCCGCGGCGGATTCTGCTGTAGAACTCTGGGCGCACGCCGACGAGGTCGGCATAGAGCGCCAAGACCTCTTTGCCACCGTGGTTGATCGTGGCCATGCGCGTCACGCGAAACTTGCCCGCCGCCTGAACGTCCTCTGGTGAGCCGTGGTGAGCGACGTGAAGCGGCGGAAGATAACCCTCGTCCTCACGGACCTTGGCGCGCTTCAGGGCGCGGCTGAGCCACTTCGCGCTGAATTCGACCGATTCTTCACCACGGTCGTCAGTGTGCTCGGCGAAGATAGGAACGTCATGGATCGTCCACGTACCGTCCTCGGCTTCCACTGCCCGATACCTGTTGGTTTCTTGCGGCTCCATAGAAGCAGGCTAGGGTGCCAGAGTCTGGCGCGCAAGTGCTGGGCAATGTATACCTTGTAGACAGACGGAGGCTCTTAATGGACGACGACGAGCAGCTGACGGAGATTGTGAGCTTTCGGGTGACGCCGAGCGAGCTAACGACGCTCAACGCCCTCGCCGCTCGCGACCAGCGCACGCGCGCCGACTGGCTGCGGCTCCAGACCCGCTCGACAATCGAGCGCATGAACGCCAAACACTCACGCCTTGAAGCCGGTGTCAGGCCCCGCGCCACGAGGCAGCGCAGACGTGAAGACCACTGAGCCGTCGGCGTCGATTACGCCCGCCCGCTTCGCCTGGGCCGTCGTCACGATACCGAGCGCACAGCGGCAGTTGTAGCCCAGAGGCGGGCGCAGCACGTTCCAAACCGGATCATTCACCGCCGCCACGAAGCCGTCAGCCGCGCGGTGATTCGGCCTGACGTCGGCGTCCAGCGTCGCGTCGTAGCGGAACGCCCCGACGAAGGGCGCGACCTCTGGATCGCGCGCCTGCTTAAAACGGCCCTCGGCATAGGCGGTCGTCGTGTTTGTCCGGTACACCGTGTCGGCATACGCGCTGACATGGCTCGCCATTGGCTCCCCATATCGACGCTGTCCGAGAGCCTCAACGATGTCGTCGATCACTCGGTCGCGAGGTCGCCCGCCGCCGATCGCGTTGGCAATCACGCCTCGAATGTGCTTCGTGACGACCTCGTGGCTGCTCCGCGCCAGCGCATAGGAGCCCGACTGGTACGCGTCACGGGCCTCGCGCCAGCCACGCGCCACGACAGGATAGCGGCTCAGGACCGACTCGACCGCCTCAGTGAACGGCACGCGCCCGACGAAGACGTCAGTCAGCGACGGAGCTGCGAACAGACGCGCCCCGCTCGCGGCCAGCTGGAGCACCAGCCGCCGCCGACCGTAGAGATCGGCCAACGACTGCGCATCGGCGATCGAGCGCGCCAGCGCGCTCTCAGCCCGCTCTATCGCGTCGCCGTCCTCGCGCAACGAGGCGACCACCAGCCGCCCGAGCGCGTCCCGCATCTTCGGGTTCTCCGCATCGTGGATCACGTCAAGCTCGTCGACGTCCTTTTTACGCTTTGCCATCTTCGATCCCCGAGCGCATGAACACCGCGACGGCGGTCGCGCCGAGGGCTGCGATCGCCTGCTGTGCGTCCTCGGGCCAGCCGAGGTACTTCCCGATCAGGAACGCGACCAATGTGCCGATCGCGGCGCCGACGGTCTTGCTCTGGTGTAGGGGTTTTCGCACGTACGACCTCCTCAACTAGTCTCTCGCTGAATCACAGCGGCAAGCGCGACCTCGAAGGCGGCGCGCCCCGCTGCCCTGAGCATACCCCAGACGGCCTCCGCTCGCTCATGCGATCTAGTCAAGCGCTCAGTCTCCAGCGCCATCAACAGAGCCTGCTCTGTGTCCTCAACGACGCCGAACATCTCCGGGTCTTCATGAGCCAGGGCGCGGCGTCGAGCGAGCTTCTCGGTCAGCTCCATCACTCTTGGCGAGGCGTCCTCCGTGAGGTCATCTTCGATTAGGTCGACCGCCCCGCGCACGGCGACGAGGCTCAAGTGGATGAGCGCTCCGCGCTGGTCGTGGTTCACTCGCCCTCCAGCGCAGCCTGGCCGAGCCGTACGGCCTCGCCGATCCGTTCCATGCGCGCCTCCAGGGCATGCTCAGACAAGTCGACCTTGCCACGTGCGTAGTCGATCCGAACAGTGATCAGCGTGTCACGCAACAGCCGCACCGTCGGACGCAAGTCAACCTGACAGCCCGTCAGGAACAAGGCGAGAAAACCGCTTATCATCGTCACACGCATCTCAGAATCCTCCTTGTGGCCACGCAAGCATATCAGCGCCGTTGTCTTCGCGCTTCTCTTTTCGATCTCGAATTCTCGGCGGTCGCGGCGGACCCCCCGCCGAGCGCTGCCAGCCAAGTACGAGGTAGCGAAGCGCGTCAAGTGCGTGGTCGTCACGCTTGACCGGAGCATCGCGCGGGTCGGGCCTGCCGTCACGGGCAGCGGTGTAGTGGTACAACTCGCCCTCCCACAGAACCTTCTCTGCGTCGCAGCGCCCGAGCTGCTTATCCAGTTGTTGCTCGTCAGTCACAAACACCAGCGCGGGCCGGTCGTCGTCGAGCTTGTCAGCGATCATTCTATGGACGGCCTCGATGCCCTTCTCCACGTCCTTCTCCGCGCGGATCGTCGCGACGCCGCCCGCCTCGCACTCGGCGCGAGCCTGCGCGTCGTGGTCCGAGATCAGCGGCACTCGCAGGCGCGGCAAGCGTCGCTGGAGCAGCTTCGCCCAGGCGCTTGCCCTGATACCTGGCGAGTAATAGCAGCGCTCGATTATCAGCCGCCCCCTGTACGGGTCGGCGGCGGCGATCACGACGGCGGTCGGGTTCGCATAGCCCCAGTCAATCGCAGCCCACCGAGGCCAGGTAGGCGGCAACGGCCACGGCGCGATCGTCTTCCCCTGACAGACCAGTTGCCCGCCCGCCGCCCCGTTGACCGGCGTCGGTCGCGCGCTGTGCGTTTCGCGTGTCAACTCAGGGTAGACCTGGCCCTCCAACGCAACGAAGTCGCCAAAGACGCGCACACGCCTCTGGCGCTCAGGCAGGCTCGCGGCAAAGCGGCGGACCTCTTCTTCATCAAGCAGGCCCGCCTTGGCGGCGTCGATCATCGACGCCCGAACGATCAGCGTGTCCTCCTCGCGCTCCAGGTCCTGCACCCAGCGCATGCGTTGGATCGGCGTCAACGTCACGGTGAGGAAGCCTCGGTTGTTGAGGAGTCGAGCTCGGGACTCCTCGACGACGTCGGCGGGATGCTCCTCGTCGAGCCACACGCCGTCGAGGTTCGCGCCTTGGTATTTGCGCCGCCCTGCGTCGGCGCTCTTGAAGTCGAGCTGGCTGCCGTTGCGGAACATAATCGAGAGCGGGATGCTCGGCTCAGCGCGTCGATACCACGCGATGGTTCGCACCTCTTCCATCGGCAGCAGCTCGCGCACAGCAGGCCAGAGCACCTGCCCGACGCCGAATTCCCAATCGAGTCCCGACGCCCACCAGCGCACGGGTGGACGCGTCTCGGCCCACGGGTGCCAGCCGAGCAGGTGCAGCAGAGTGTCCACAGCGCCCGCTGTTGTCTTTCCGACACGGTTGCCGCTGCGGAACACGCGTCGCCTGTGCGTCGCCGCAGCGCGCAGGAACGAGCCCTGTGGGCTCTCGCCGTCAGGCGTGCGCCAGCTGTCGAACGCGCCGAGCGGGCTTGCAAGAAAATTCGCCAGCGTCTCGCGGCTCATTGCTTGCGAAACACGAGCAGGGACTCGTCGGGAGCCTTTTCGATCCACGAAGCGTTGCGCGGCATCGGTATTGTCGAGCTCTCAAGGAGCTCGAACCCTGCCCGCGTACCGGCTTCCTCAGTCGCCTCGACAAG
>CAACVE010000051.1_pt1 | contig 20283 bp, 9 predicted proteins | sample 2381751 | NCBI WGS metagenome assembly CAACVE01 (sample SAMEA5211968, study PRJEB30684) | marine metagenome | biome: Marine; feature: Epipelagic; material: Water | collected 2015-10-15 | depth 2000 m | reverse complement strand
CGAGATTACAAGGTGACTGGAGTTCAGACGTGTGCTCTTCCGATCTTACCATCGTATGCATCATTTTCAGACATGTATGCAGTGTATGATTTTGCAGCTTCAGGCACACTATTTTTTGAAGCTCCTTCCGATTTACCAATTGATACGATTAGTTTTGAAGTGGGAAATGCAGGTGGTGTATTTTTAAATACCATCCCGGGTTATACTATAAAAGACGGTCAATTAATAGAGTATGATGATGGGAAAATAGCTACACTAACAAAATCAATTTTAGATACACAAAAAACCGGATCTGTATTACTCTTAACAGCAAGCCTCGATAGTGTAAAACACAATAACATTTTATCATCCGTGTTTCCAGAGTTCGAATTAGATAGTTTTAGTATAGAACCAAAGGACATTTCATTTCTTATAACAACTAAAGACCCCTTTGACCTCACAAAAAAGAAGGGTGTGGCTGCCTCTACTATTGAGGCCGCAGAAGACATTGAAGAAGACATAGTTTTTTCTCATGCAATTAATTTTATGCATCTTCCTCCAGTCGGTAAAACCGGTCCTCTTAATCCGTCTCCGGGTACCAAAACACCTCTAGGTAACTATAGTAAGTTATCACCAGATCCGTATGAGTTAAAAGACATAAAAGATAGACTAAGCTCTAAACAGTATTATCCTATAGAGTTTACTGAGTCATCATTTGAGAATAATAACATTTTACAGTTTTTTGAATTTTCTCAGGATGGAGGAATCAAGAAATTAAATATTATCGATGGTGGATCATTTTATTATCAGGATTCTGATGAGTCTCAAAATAATTCTGCTATATCAAATTTTTCTGTAAAAAGAGATAGGATATTATTTGTTGGAAAAATATTTATCGATAAAAGGAACGCTCCAACATTCATCAATATGTTCACAATGGTTTTATCAAACGCATGATTATTAACAGAAACATAAATTATCCAATAATTGTTTATACTGCAAAACCTTTTTTCATTGTTGATTGGGGCACTCAAGAATCGCTGGAAAGACATAGTTCACGAAATGATCTTACTGTCGCTAATATTACCAATGCTACATTTTTAAGATCGGGTTATAGGGGAATATCAAGAGGTGAAGCCGTTGTTCAGGAAAAAAGGAACGGAACGGGAATCAGGGATACCACTGGTAATGTAGCTACAATGTCCGCAAGGAACGTACAAGTTGAGGAAGGCCTAGATAAAAGAATCGCCAAGTATTTGTACGTATATACATTTTCGTTTAATGTAAACATGAGTTTACTTCAATCGTACAATGCTTCCATATTAAGGATAACTTTTTATGATGCTGCTAAACTCCTACCCGCCAACATTTTAAACAGGAGTAATACGAAAGCCGCCATCACTAGAAAACGTTTTTTTTCAAATAAATTATCATTGCATTCGAATAGAGCAAATAACACTCGACTTCTGGGAACCAAAGCAATCGCCATCCAAGATTTTGATCTCACATATTTGATAAACAATCAAATACAATCAGACGATGTTATTGAATCCGATATTTCTCATACACTTGTCGATGCAAATATTATAAACCGCCTTAAAACAGTCGTTGGCATAGGCGGTAATCCTTTTAACGTTTTAAATTTTAATTTTGCTAATTCAGACAATACACGATCAGGAGACAGGTCTCAAATCCTTGATGACGATTCAAAAGCTGGATCAACGTTTCCTATAGACTCTGATGTCTCTACACAAAATCAAACCAATAAAGTTAGAAATGTTTTATTTCACTCCATGTTACAACTTGGTCAAGTACCATCACAGTTTTATTCTGGTTTTACAAAGAATTTAACTTACACACATTCTGGCCTGAATGGATTATTTACCGGTCGTAATGATCCTACGACTGCCCTACAACGACTTGCAATGTACGCTGGTAACGTGGGGCAGAGTTTAAATTCAGAAACCGACACAGGGGTCGTCGTTGTGAACAGAAATTTTAGTGATTATCGTCCTGTGGTCGTTGAGTTTACTGTTGACGACCCAGTTCACGGTAAAATTCCAGACAGTGTTAGGGCAAGACTAGAGGTTATAGATTTTAATGGGACAGTTATCCAGCTCGCTAATGTTGATGTTTCACATTCGTCTTTAAAAGCAATCCCAAAACGGTCCGTTGCCGTAGATTTAAAACCCCAGCGTCAACAACGAACACTTAGTAATGTTGACAATATCAGAAAAAATGCACCATCAGTAAGTAGAGAATCTTTTTCGGTGGGTGTAAACGATGTTGTTACCGATCGTCGGTATTCTACTTCATCTCCCACGCTATCTGTTTTATCTAAACGCGTCGATAGCAAAACCGGTAGAACATCGAACTGGAATGTCGAAAGAAATATTGACGGAAATGTTAAAAACACTGATGTTACAGTTGTTACTCGCACTTCCAGCGAGATCGACACCGTTGATACAACCGATGCAACAATTATTAGGGTAAAAACTAACGATGGAAGTAATATTTTAGGAACAGAATCTAATTTCAAGGATGTGGTGGTATTTGATTATGATGTCTCTGATACAGTTAATACCAGAGGTTCAAGCCGCTTCCCTGGGACAAAATTTCAACAACTTCCAATGATATACGCGGTTTTAGATAAAGCTGGTTCCGGTATAACGGTAAAAGTAAATAATATACCTTCGGGCATTTCGTTTTTGATGATAACAAGATTAAAGGGGGGTAAGCAAACTCCAGGAAGCGAGTTGCCAGGAACTTCAACCAATTTAAAAGTGAGTGGATGGATAAACGTTCAGGCTGGTGAGGTTACTTTTTTTGATGATGTTGACCTTCAAAAATTTGAATCGTATAGGTACACAGCGGAGTATAGAACAGCTGGAGGGATAGAGGGATCAATATTAGATTCCTACATAATAACCTATACCACGGTTGATAAAAGTGCGAAAGTATCTGTCATCCATAATAGAAACGGTTTATCGATAAAAACGGATTTTGATCCTAACGTTACAGGAATAGTATATGCTACCGTCTTACAAAAAATGCAACAAGAATTTGCAGACGTGGCAAAAGGATTTGATACGACCCAGTATCCAGCCGTTCCTTTTTATAGAATAACTAGAGTGAACACCACTAGCGGCTACAAAGAGGGTTTTTATTCCGGTGGTTCAAATGTTGTGGAATTCAAAGCACAGGAAAAACTTTTAAATTTAACGCCCAGCGATTCGTCCGATTTTTTATATGAGATAGAAACCTATTTACAGATTCCGAATCAGCTGTTACCGTTAATTAAAAAAGCGTCAGATACCGGTACTTTAAAAGAATACCAGTTTTCAGAGTTAGAATTTTTTAATAAAGAGACCTTGGAAACAGGAAAGTTAACAAAAGATTTCTCAAAGACAGAAAATGTTGATGATTCAATTTTATATTTAGGTTCTCCAGCCGCTTTTACATCATTGCTTATAAAAGGTGTCATTCTTAAGTCGGCCCCCAAAATTAAATGGGTCAATTTTACAATGGAATCAATGAATCCTCCGTTCGTAAAGATAACGTGGAAAGTAATAGATCCAGACCAAGTGATAGATCATTTTATTATTAAGTTGAATATAAATAATTCATCAATAGAAGTTGGATATGTATCGTGTCACTCCAACGGCACTGGTCAGTTAGTGTATAATCACTCGCTGACGGACGTATCGCTTGGTTTATTGATAAATGCATCATATGAAATCATCGCAATGGATTCACAATATAAAGTTATATTATCAAAAACATTAGATAAATTCAACAGTTTACCAGAATTAGTTTCGATACTTAATTCAAGTATGACAAAGGAGGGCGCGATAGTACTATTGCGTTAAAAATACAGATGTTTCCAGTACCAAGAATAATAAATTTTCTTCCAGCGGTTCCTAGAATAGCAACCCAACCAGCACCGATAAATACAGGCTTAACGACCTCCACCGAAAACGGTCCAACGGTTGAAACTTTGGACGTTATACAGGGAACGGTAATAAGAACAAACGTCTATATAATTCAATTACCAACGTTAGAGTATATTGAATCCATCGCTACGGCATTCGAGTAAGGCCCGTAGCTGTTTTTATGAATAAATGTAGGATATATTTAAATTGTATAAATTTTAATGTAATATAGTATCACGACGGAATATTCACATGAGTGTCTTTGTATTAAATAAAGAGTTTGACCAATCGACCGGCCTCGTAAAGAGTCTGTACGGCGTAACGAATGGTTATCCAGTAATTCTTAGCATTGCTAGGTTTAAACCGTTGACACTATCCAAACCACAAACAAAATTTACTGATCTTTATTCAAAGAGGACAAAGATAGGTAGCTACATTAAGTTAGTCATGATGACTTCATACATCAAGAAAGTAAATGCAGATGTTTTAAAAAAAGAGATGAACCTTATTCTTGCGGATGAAGATAGTCAGAAGTTATTGTCTGAAATCAAAGAGTCGGCTAAGGATTCAATAGATATAGCGAAGAAAGTACTCTTTTTTTACAAGGAACTCTCCAGGATTTCAACATCAGTGCTTACCGATATCAACGCAATCGGTGACGGTTCACTTGACGATACTTTCGTCACCCTCTTGGACGACTACTGCCTCAACCTCCTCACCAAGCAATCCGCCCCAAAATCTCTTGATGATATTCTAAATTACTTCGGCTGGGGATCTCTAGATGTTCAAAAAGGTACCACAACAGCCAAGGTGGCTCAATTGGTGTATGGGCTATCATTATACGCCCACGGCGTTTATTCTTCACCGAAATCCGGCCCAATCTCCGCCACCGGTCCCGGTACTAGCGGTGATCCGATGAAAATTATGCAATGGTACCCCGGCGGCGCCGTTCCAGACCTCCACGTAATGCTACCCTCTGCGGAAAATGATACCTCTGGGTTTTTCATCAACGCAGACAAACAACACCTCGCAACCTGGCCGACGGCCATGCAGAATAAGATTGATTGGTCGTGGGATTGGTGGAGTCAAGACATGGTAAATATTGAGGCGATTAAATTGCTCATGGTCGCGGATAATCGATTAAGAAATTTAAATCAGGCCGCACATTCCATCACATTGCAAACTAATATCCTTAGTAAGACCAAACTTTTCCAATCCTCACCCGTTCACCTTACCAACGTCAGCGGCATTCCGACAAGTTTCTGGTCAGTTGAGCCTGGAATGAGTAAAATCTGCAACAACCCATTTGGATATATAACCGGAATCAATTCACCAAACGATGAGTCCCTGCTCGATAACCCACCTTATCTTGAAAGTATCAATAATCTTCTCTTCTATTCGTCTCATACCGATCCGCTCACCTCGGATTTTCACCCAACGCCCTTCCTTCCGCTGTCTACTCCGAGAAAACCCCCGAATGTCCTCTCCACCACGTCGGTTGGATCAAGGCTGCTCCTCGAATCGACACAACCGAATGGGATTACGACCCAGGATCGCTCCCTTCTTGAGGCATATCTATTACCCCCCGTGCTCGCAGACAAGAAAGCCGAGGCCGGCGCAGAGTTTTTCAATTACGCGACATTTTTCTCCGCGATATCTAGATTTCAGATAAGCACATCCTTATTGTATGACGTCTCCAAACGTCTTAATTACAATCACTACTACAAGGAGCCGACCTTAGGCGGTCTCGACGCCTACAACAGCATCCAGGCCAAAATTGACTCAACACTCAAAGGTGTCGAGGAGATGAATCGTAGTATCATCTGGGAGGCCATACCCCTCTCCGGTCAGGTCACTTCCAAACAGGCCAACTCGTCCAACACCAAACTATCCGAAATGTTAGACCCCCAGGCCAAGCTAAGGGCAATGATTGTATTTTTATTTGAGAGGGTCGCCGCTAATCCTAATCTACACGTTAAAGTTTCTGCAACCAAGCAGATTTTTTCCCGCACGATCAAACAAGCGTTGTTCGATGCCCTTGTGGTCTATGATTTCGCAATGGCAATGGATCCCGACGGGGACATGTTCCCAACAGGGTACGAGGGACCTAGATTTCAGCCCAACACACCCTATTTTGAGTATTTTTTATACATAATCAATCCCCTATCAGGCCCGTACAAAGATTGTTTTTTGTTAACAGAAGATCATCCCCTGCCGCTTCCGAGTGTTGATCTGTACGTCGCCCAGGGCACCGACCAGGGCGGACCATGGGGCCAGGCCCAAACCACTGTCGTGTCATATGAACAGTATCTCTCCGCTGTGAAGACGATGTGGTTAGATACTCTGGGGGCCGGATCCGGACAGTACCTCATTGAGCCAGATGGGTTTTTGGTATACCTCAGAGCCGTTATTACGGATATTATGATTAAGCATATAGTATTAACGATTGTTGATGGATTTGGTCCAAGCCAAAGCGTACCAAATGAGGAAATTACAGAATTTTGGTGGTCTCCAGTTTTACAGGGGTTTGGTAAGTTCCAGAATGACTGGGAGGGTCTATTCGACGAAGAAGTGACAGTCGGCTTGCAATCATGGGGACATACGGGGTGGAATATCGGCGCTAGGTTTGCGGCAAAATTTGTAAAGGTCCTAGCTGGTGGCACGCAACATCCCATGCCAGATACTTTTATGATGGGGGGTATCTTTGGTGATGACGGTAACCTTTTCACATTAATTCGAGACAGGGCAAATACCAAGGTCGATTATTTCACCCCTGCCCGGAAAATCGGCGGCACCGCCACCGGTTTCGACCATAGTCACAAAAACCAGAAAACAAGTGTGGGAGCTGTGGATAGGAAGTATTTCATATGGAACCAGTTCCAAACGCACCTCGCCCTTTATAAGAATATGGACTCCACGGCGGTTGTACATGTAAAGTTTGACGGTGAAAAGCTACTTGCCGATGGTAAAAAGTTGGCTGTAGACGATTATCGTCTTGCGCTATTTATTAAAACCCTAAATTTACACACATTTAATCTTGTTGCCACAGACATCATAGCTCCCGGTAGCAGCAAATACACCTACGGGGATGTACTAGAAAAGTCTAGCCTTGGAACGGCTTACAATGCCATGTATGGGAATCACACCAACGGCCAAATGACCTTCGACCTGTCCGACGACGGAAACCCAGCCATCATTGCCTATGAGGATAAGAAACAAAAGTATATAGAAGCGCTTTCTCCCATTACAGATCCGATAAAAGATTGTATGTATCAACTCGGAGCCTCGTCGTATCTCAAACTCATCGGTGACGAGCTGGAGCAAATTGCTTATAGATTGAAACCTTTTTCTAAGGGCCAATCCGGCTCGGAAAACCCAGGAAAACTGGCTGATGAGATTAGAGATTTTATTGAACAAGACATAGAGGATCCCTCTGTCCTTAGCGCGCTTATAAATCCTGCACAGCTTGTGCTTTCTTTAGACGCAGCTAATGCTGCCACTCGGACAGTCCAATACTCCCCCCTTGCCGCCCCAGACAAAAAGTCCTTCTCGAGAGGATTCGCGATGGAGATGAATGTTTTAGATGAATTGTATTATCACGATTCTACCATGCAAAGAGATCCCATTATACTTTCGTGCGCGCTGCCGTACGGTCTTGAACTCCAGTCGCTGACGGCGCTGGATAAGTCGGTAATCATGGTAAATGTTACGATGAACTGCGAATCAATGCCATATCTTACATTTCTTAAGCGAAGATACATATTTTCTCCTACGTTGTTTGTACGTCCCTTCGGGGATGTGGACACACTGCCGGATGGCACGGTCCTGGGGGCGCAAGATGATTTAACCTTAAATGACCTCACGCATGCTCTCGGCGTCGACAGTCCTTTTATTTTTTATCCCGTAAGTGAACTATCGATAACCGACTGGTTCGGACCCTATGGTGCCATATACGATCTAGATAGCGCTCCGGGAACCGACGCCAACGTGGCGGTCACGCAACCCCACACATCAAAAATCGTGGGCGGTCGTAAGTTTTACTCGTGGAAAAAATTCCGCGATGAGGTGCTATCCGACATACCACAACCTACCGATGCGTATGTTAGTATGAAGACCTATATTGCAAAAGCAGTATTTAGGAATCACTTGACCAGTCATCTATTAATGGCGTACACAAGGTTATTGACGGATATACCGATGAATGAATCTATGTTCACTGGTGATACAAAGGTCGTGAAACAGAATACCGACGACCCCACCACATTCCAAACTCAAGGCCTGATAGGGGATTTTGATTATGACGAGGAATATATTTCAAAAGTAAAAGTGTTGCTTGCTGAGTATGCAACCCAAGTAACAAATACGAAAATAACGTTTGAGGATCTAGTAAAAGCATCAAGCAAATTTATAGATTTAGAAGCGCTATTAAACGAACTGGAGAGTAAAAGCCCGAGCGGACAGCTCATACCAGAAATAGTAATCGACTTACCAGAGACACCGAAAACGTTAAAGTTATCGAACGATATTGTGACTTTTTTAAACCTATTTGGATCCCTCGAATCTGGTCTATCATCCGGGTTTCGCTTACTTGATACGATATTGGAGCCAAAAGCATTTGAGCGTATTTTTCACATTCCTGTGTCCATCGACGATTTTATTATAGATGAACGCACTATGAAAATAACTTCACCAGAATTAGACCTACACGCTTTGCAAGATGTTGGAATTCTTCGACGACAAAAGATACAACAATCAGGTCGTATTGTTATGCCGCTCGAGCCCGGAGGAAAAAAGCAGGGTGATTTTATAAGGAACAAAAAACACCTATTTTTAAACACGGACACCACAAAACCAATTGTTACATTTCAAATCGATTATGAACTTGTGCCATTCAACAGTATGTGGACGGGTCTTAATACACCCAACGAAAATTTTAATTTCCCGCGTCAGTCGCATGAGGAGGACCATTAGGTGGCAAAATCAAATTCCAGTCCTATTGTTCCGTTTTTTAATTTATCAGAACCGACAAACATGTCGACCATTTTTATGTACAATTCGTATGATCCAAGTGAGGGAGTGAATGAAAATCCGTCCATGTTAAGTCAGCAAGACGGTGGAACAGTATACAATAATGCCTTAACTAAGTTCAATGATGCAAATTTCCCCCCAGATTTAATCGCTAAATTTGAATCAGACATGCAGGCAATATTCCCAAAATATATTAAGGTTTCTTGGGCGTATGATGCAATCGATAGTGTTATATTTTCCAATGAGGGACCACCCTCCTTGAATGGTCTCGGAATCAATGAAATATTATTGAAGGCAGGTTGCAGCCGTACTGCAAGGGAGCTGTACAATACGAATAAGAACAATGTAATTTCGGAAGATTCTTTTCCTTTGGGCGGTTATCTGGGGTTCAAAACAATTAACAGCGGTTTAACAGGTCAATTAAAAATGGTGGTTTCTTCGAGCCTTACAAATATCAATGAAGCCACAGAGGCTTTTATCGAAACTACGATAAAAAACTTCGCGTTCGTAAAAGGCCTGATAGAAGGTACGCCGGTGTTGAAAACCGATGGCACCAACATTCAGAACGGTGTCATGACATTCCCGGACTATAAGAAAGAATTGGAGATTTTATCGAACTTGTACGGCACGGGGGGTGATGAGTTTGATTCGACACTTTTAGCAGAGATATTATCCATAATACACGAGCAAACCACAGAGTTTTTAGATACCGGTCTGGAGACAATGACTTTAGAAAATAAATTACGCTTATCCGAGATGGAACAATCGTTAGACAGTTCATTTGCTATGACATGCAAGATTCAATTGTTTGGAGCGATGATTACAGCCGCCAGCCAAGACAGGTTCGGTGTTCATGGACAGCAATATCAGTCACCGATATCACCCTCCACTTCTGTACCATTTTCAATTCTGGCCTCGACTATATCAAATCAGGCACAATCGATGGATGTAATTAACGATGCAAATTTTGAATTATCTCCTCCACCCCTTATAGATTCATTAACGGCCCAACCGTTAGCGCTCGATTGGATCAAACAGACTCAAGGCCCCGGTGGATATATCGCTCCAGACTTATTTAGTGTTTTATTTGGGTTTCTTATAGACAGGTACCGTGTCTATCCAGACGGCCGAAGAGAACTGACAGCAGACAGTCCCATATTTGTCGACCGGGATGCAAGGAATTTTATCGATGTACACGTAAGATACGGTCAAACATATCTTTACAATATTTCTTCTCTCTATTTTTCAAAGGTTCCTGTGTATAATGTAAAAGATGAAAAATATACCGATGTATTTTTATTGTTAAAATCATCGAATGATGCGTACAGCCTCCAGTCGGCCGTTCATACACTACCTCCACCTCCACCGACGTCCATTAGCGTATTTTTATCCGAGTCAATAGACGGTTTTAGCTTAACGCTAACATGGCACCCCCCATCAACCCCCCAAGACTATATTAAGGGGTTTCAAGTGTTCCGTAGAAGCCATATCAATGACCCTTTTGAACTCCAGAGACAAATTATGTTTAATGATTCAATTGTAAAATTTAGTACGAATGAAACGATTTCTAAACACCTTGTTGAGAAGCCAGTCGACCGCCACTCAAATCCGATGTATAGAAATTTTTATGTAGATGATAATTTTGATATTAATGAATCATATATTTATGCAATAGCAGCCATTGATGCCCACGGGTTATTATCAAATTATTCTGAACAGATAAAAGTGAGTTTTGATGCAAGGAAACGCGTGATACAAAAGGAACTTGTAAGTATCCAAGGCGCTCCAAGACAAATGCCTAATTATTTTATAAAAAATAAATTTGCGGGTCTATCAATGGGAGACTCAAATTCGAAAAGTATGAAAATTTATTTAGATCCAGATTATTTGAGGTTAAAAAGTGATGATGCTAAGGTAGACATGTTCCCTCCGGGGGCCGTGTATAAGCTTCAACTTTTAAACTTGGATTTACAACAGGTACAGAATCTAAATATAGTTATCAACAATACGATAAGTAATGAACTAATGAATACGTTATAATTCTAGGAGATGTGAATGGGATTTATTATAAGCACTACCAATAACATAATACTCGACGCTGTAGCTACAAATTTTGGTCGAAGAGCATTGGCAAGAAATGACGGATCGTGGAGCGTACAATCATTCGCGTTCGGCGATGATGAAGTCGATTACAGTATAATTCAAAAATTTGGTAGGACGGTAGGAAAGGAAAAAATAGAAAAAAATACGCCTGTGTATGAGGCTAATACAACCGGAGATTATGCACAGAAACATAAATTGTTGTTTATAAGCGATCCGAACCTTTCGCACCTACCATCGATTAGTTTGACTTCTCCAACGGCGGGATCCATCGAGTTGACAATTGGTAGGAAACAGAGTCAAGCTATAATTGTCGAACAGGGTTTGGCAAACAATGATACAATTTCTACGGGACTTTTGGATTTATCTTATACTGTTGAACTAAATAATCTATTTTTACAGATAGACGGAACCAGGGCTTTGGCGCTTTCACCGAATAATTTAGCGAGATACGAGATCTTGGCATCGGCCGGAACAGCGTCAACGCAAGGAACAACACTGAATTTTTCTCTGTCCGCAAAGTCAATTAGTGATACTTTGTTTACGATTTTTGGAAAAGCCTCTAATAAACAAGTTATTGAGACTATCGTAAAAGTAACCGGAAATTTTTCTGGTCAAGTGATAGAATTCACTGTGCAGATTAATAAGAATTAGGAGCTACAATGGGAATATACAAACCGCTAGAACCAGCTGACGTAAAAAGCGTGGGCTCACAGATAAATCAGCTTGTTGATGTAATTCAAGAGGATATTTCAAGTTCTGCAACGAGAAGAAAATATCTTACGTTCGTGACGGGCAGCGGGAACAGTCCCGGCTGTACATCGTCCTTATGGCAGACGATATTTGATCAGGATTGGACATTACAGACGGCAAATCCCATGTTGGATTTTACGGTGGGACTATACGGTTCCGGTGCTTGTGTAACAGGTACCCAGGTTGGAACGGACACAGCAGGAAAACGATTGTTTCCTTCAACATCTATAATGATGAGGGAGAAGGTATCGGTATACCAGCAATACGCTCAATTATTGTTAGGGTCTAATACTGACTATTTTGTCGCTCCGTATGGAAACTCGTCTGTCGGAAATGGTTTAAAAGAAAAGGGCTACGAACATAACCAAATTAATGAAGCCCTTTTTGTAAACGTAAAGAGATTATTTGCGAGAGACAAGTTAAAGCGCGAAACATTTGCAATGAGATTTTTTCAGTCTGCAACGATGACCACCTCCGAAGGTGGTCCCGGATATCCATCGTTACCAAACATAAATATAACAACTATATCAGGTAGCGCAATTTATACCGATGTAGGTGCCGCTACGAACAAAGAGATGACACGGGGGGGGAGCGTAGGAAACATAGTAGACTCTGCTGATACATCAAGGACTGTTGGTTTAATGTTCTACGATCAGGGCATTGCGATACTGGATCTAGGAAAGACAATGTCGGGATCGCAACATGTTTCTGGGGTTATTGGTGCCGTGTCAACCACGGCATATAAAGACGCTATAGCCGGACAAACAATAATCGGTGATCATGGTAATCCAAATGCAAAGTTTATCCCTGATTTTGTAACATCAGCTTCAATTGATGAAGTGATTGATCACCTGGCGTCCTGCAGGTTTGGGTCGAGTTCTCTTACAGCCACAACCTTTCAAAACATAACGGAAGTCAATTCTACGATGTTTTTCTGTAGAGCGACGGCTGGACAGTTTAACTATAGTTCGAATCCTACATTTACGGATTCAGATGATAGGATAGTCGTTATCGACGAGGGTGAGGAGTTAACACAAAGAGCCTTTACATTCATTACCAGTGTAGGACTCTATGACACGAATAATAATCTACTGGCTGTTGCAAAACTTTCTAGACCCGTTGAAAAGAACGATGCGAAAGATGTAACATTCAGAGTTAGACTAGATTTCTAAGATTGTGATATGGCAATTGTTAAGTTTACGCGAGATCTTCTTGAGTTTTTTGATTTAGAGGTACACCATAATAGGACTTTTATATCTAGTTCTATCGCATCGACCTCGGGATCGATTCGGGTATTTCCAAGAGCATCAACGATAGAAAAAAAATCTGCTGGTGAGACGATATTCGTGCCGTTCAAAGAGGGCGCATTCGTTCCAGAGAACGCAGGAGCATTTATCGGCAAAACCTGGTCTAAGGTATTAAACCTCACCACAGTCCAAGCCAATAAATTAAAAAATAATGAAAAGTTAAATCTCAAAAATAAATTCAGTTGGACCAATCCCTCCGGCTACGAATACGGTATCCTCTCCCAAATTAATCAATCCCCCGCATCCGTCAAGGCAACAAAGGTTATTGACGTAAAGAGGATCAAACCATCCACAGATACCCGCCATGCGACCCATCCAGAGTTTGAACCATCCGTCAACGAAAAGGCTGCGGGCATCTCACGAATAAACAAGTCATCCCAGACATTTGCTAAAAAATCAGCGTTTATACGTACGCTTCCTTACTACCGTCAAACTCGTCCGGACAGTCGCTTCGGTTTTACGAATTACACATGTCTTAATTTTTTTACAGGCTCCACCGTACCATCAGACTCTGTTATCATGTATCCTAATATCGACCCCGGCCCAAAACCAGGGTCATTTCCCGAGCCTATGGGAGAAGCACTTGCCGAAAAGTTCGGTCAACAGCATGCGTCCGGTTGTTACATGCTACATGATGAGTTTTCTTTTGACTTTCATATCAATCCTAGGTATCACTTTGTGAAAGCGGGAACGCTATTTCATCTTTCTTCGACATACGCGCTATCTTTAATAACTGGTAGCAGTAAAGATAACAAAGGCGAAGCATCAGGGTTTCAGTTACTTTTACAATTGAGTCATAGTGCTGATATTCCCCCGAACAATGCCATAAACAACGGAGTGTATCCTAATAACCTAATATTCACTTCCAGTAATAATTGTCTTAAAAGAAATAGTTGGCATCATGTGTGTGTTCGTTGGGGATCGAATGTAAACAACCATACGGGGTCGTTCATTATTGACGGTAGTGAAAAAGGAACCTTCGTTGTCCCCCTAGACTCAATTCGTCTTAGAGCCCCTGGCCAAATGCCCGCACCCCATAACATTCTTGGTCCAAATTGTCTATACATTGGAAACTATTATGAGGGAACAAACAGACTCGGTAGTTCAACCGATAAGTTTTTTAATGCGAACCAGCGTTACTGGCAGGGTACTGACAACATGGATGGATCGAGCTACAGTGCATACGTAGGGTATGATAGCCTGGATCCAGAGACATATGCATTCACACACCCGTTAAACGCAGAGTGTCATGAGCTAAAGATCTATGATAGATCGATTGATGATAGTGAGGTAACTCACAATCAATCCAACGGTGTTTCCACCACCACACCGAACTTATTGTTCTATGTACCACCGTTGTTTATGTGTGACGGTCCGATAAAAAGGTCAAAAGTTGCGATTGGTTATAATCAATCGGTTTATCAAACTGGAGGTGGTATAGCGATGAGTCTCTTTGGAGATAGAAAAGTGATATCTCACATGAACACTGTACATCCATACAACATATGGAAATCTCTGGAGTGTGAGGGTTTAGAGATGAATCTAGACAACTTCGTTAGAGATTTTAAGCAGGATAGATTTCCAAGACTCCAGCACCTTACATCTTCAAGAATATCATTTTATGGTAGCTCTATTACTGACGATAGTTTTCCAGGCAATTATCCGTGGACAGCAAACGAAATTACCTATGCCGTACAAAAATCCACCGTAAAGAGAAACCTTACCGTTCTTCCTTGTGACAATGGAAAATTCGTACCAAATTTTGATATTCTTGATAAGGAAGTATTTAAATCTTCCACCTCGTCATTGTTCTTCAACCGCGACAATTATAAAGATCTTAAATTTATCGATTTATCGAAGCCAATATTTACAGGGTCCGATGCACCTAACTTCCAGACAATTCCGTCCGTGGGGTTTAATAAGGTAATATCGAATAACAGTAAGAATAACTGGTACAATTATTCCTTCGCCCAGAGTATTGATATCTGGACGCCTGCTCCTGAACAACCATCAGGCTCTCAGTCGATTATTGAGCGATTCGACCTCGCCGAGGATCCACCCTATAATATTAGACCGATGAACCTACAACGTTTATGTGAAACCTCTTCGAATGAAATGACTATGTTTGACGTATCAGATATTTTTTACGGCACGCGTATATTTGAGGGTAGTTTAACCTTGACTGATAGTGCTATTACCGGTAGCAATAATAAAATAGGAATCACGCTTAAGGATAACAAGTACGGTGGATTATACAGGGCTGATGCAGCTACCCCCCATGCCAAGTGGAATACGATGGGTAGTGTATTATATAACGAGGGAATTCTAGCAACGACATTTCCAGCGCTTTCGTTATTTGGGAAAGAACAGTACAAAATAAGTTTCGAGGGTGTAAATTCGATTTATATCACAAAGTATAACGTTCCTGCGAATTCAAATACAATAAACAGTTCATCGAATTCCAGTTATAAAGTATTAGAATCACCAGAAGCATACGCCTCCGGTTCACAGTATTTTATGATTACTAATATCAATTTTCACGATGAAGATTTTAATATTGTTGCCCGCGCTAATCTTGCGCAACCGGTGTTTAAACGTCCAGAGGACAAACTGCTTTTTAAACCAAAGATGGATTTTTAATATGATAATTGGATTGGACATTTCAACGGCTGTCGTTGGTATTGCAGTGTTAAATGATAACAGTGAGGTCGTAGATTTAACATACTGCGATCTTAGGGCGAAAAAAGATTTTTGGAAAAAAATCGATGCCGTTGATCAAAGATTAAACGACTTATCAAACGAGTATGATATTACAAAAATATATGTGGAGGAAAACCTTCAAAGGTTTCGCCCCGGTCTTTCATCTGCAAAAACGATAGTAACGTTAGCAAAGATGAACGGTATCGTCTCAGCCTCCGCAAGAAGAATATTTAATGCTCTTCCAACGGATATAAATGTAAATTCCGCGAGGAAGGTCTTGGGGATAAGCATAAATCGAAAGAGTAAGGTTTCTACAAAGCAGCAGGTATTTGACCAGATTTCAGAGCGTATTAAGTTTGATTGGCCCATAAAGATACTAAAATCAGGTCCCAGAAAAGGTAAGAAGGTTGTCGATACTGTGTCGTATGATATGGCTGATGCGCTTGTTATCTGTCAGGCAGGAATTTTGTTAGATATACCATGAACAATTTCGGTAACTGTGTAAAAATTAATAGTGTTTTCTACTACAGAGAAAATATCGTTTTATAAACGACTGTTCGGAAAAGTGGAGATAAGTAGAAATTTCGAAAATGTCGTGGTCAAGTGTCCCCATTGTAACACAAATAATAAGCGAAAACTATCAATTAGAGTAAATGATGACCTCATGCATTGTTGGGTTTGTAACTATTCTGCCAGAAATCTTATTCCTATAATAAAGAAATTTTTTGACTCGGATACAATGTCGTTTTATGTTGAAAAATTCTTAGGAAGGGAATCAACCCAAGAAGAAAAAACAACTGAGAATGAACCCGCCTGTAAACTACCACAGGGATTTATCCATTTAGGTTCAAAAATTGGCGATCCCGATGCTAAAAGATATATAAAATATTTATATTCTAGGGACGTAACAGATTCAAATTTATGGTATTTTAATTTTGGTTTTAGTCAGGTCTTTGAGTTTTGTAATCGCGTTATTATTCCATCGTTTGATGCCAATGGAATATTAAATTATTGGGTGGCCAGAAAATTATTAAAGGAATATGGAAAAAAATATACAAACCCTCCAATAAAGAGCGGAGATATAGTATTTAATGAGTACAATATAGACTGGAGCAAGGAGATTACACTCGTAGAAGGTGTATTCGATTTGACAAAGTGCAACGAGAATGCAACGTGTTTACTCGGATCTACCTTAAGCGAACAATCATTATTGTTGTCAAGAATACTCCAACACGAGACGCCAGTTTTGCTGGCACTGGATAAAGATAAATCCAATACACAGAATAAAATAGCAAAACGTTTAAGCGAATATGACATAACTGTTCGGATATTACGATTAGGAAATCACAGCGATGTGGGAGAGATGTCACGACAAGAGTTTGAATCAGCTAGATCCGCTGCACACGAGTGGAATCGAATGTATTCTTTAAGGACAAAGATTATGCAAATCGGTGTAAGTGGAGCAATATAAACATGAAAAATTCCGTCCGTATTGCTCATATTTCAGACATTCACTATCGTGGTTTAAATCGACATGATGAATACCGTCTTGCGTTTATTAACTTTTTTCAACAGTGTCGTGATGCGAATGTTGATTATATAGTGGTGACAGGAGACACGTTTCATACAAAGACCCAGGGCATTTCCCCCGAGGTTATTGATGAACTGAATTGGTTCTTCACGGGGTGTGCTGGAAGCGCAAGAAGGGGAGTCCACGTCATTTTAGGTAATCATGATTTAAACCTCACCAATCGTAACAGAAAAGATGTTCTATCGCCTATTTTAAGGGCTCTAAATAATGACAAAATAGTCTTGCATAAAGATTCAGGATCATATCCATTTCTTGACGGTGAAAAAAGATATCGTTTTGGTGTATATTCATGTATTGACGAGGATAAGTGGCCAGATATAAAACCGGTGAAGGGTAAGTGTAATATTGCGTTATTTCATGGGTGTGTTCATGGGTCAGAGACTGACGCAGACTTTAAACTTGAAGGTGATGTGGGTGTCGGATTTTTTAACGGATATGATGTCGTTATGTTGGGTGATATTCATAAGGCCCAGTTTTTAACGATTGATCAAAGGATGGCGTATCCCGGTTCCGCGATTATGCAATCGTATGGTGAGTCAGGTGAAAAAGGATTTTTATTGTGGGATATAAAGCCCTCGGGTAAATTTAATGTTGAATTTAGAGAGATTCCACCAGTACATCCATTTGTGACTTTGGATTGGACCGGCGGTGTGAGTGAAACAGTCGTTCTTGCGGAAGATTATTTAAGGGGTAGCCGTTTTAGAATTAGATCCCAACAACAATTGAACCAAAGAGATGTAAAAGCTCTAAGAAACGAGTTATCAGACAAGTTAGATGCAAAAGAAGTTGTCTTTAAGATCGACATCCCACAATACGATGAACTTGATATAGACGGAAATACGTTAATCGGTGATAATCTACGCGATCCAAAATTTTTAACGAAAACCATATCATCCTATGCCGACTGTGACGGATTTAACGAGGATCAGAGAGAGCGAATGAAATGTCTTGTAGAGCACTATCTCACCGTTGCAAGCAGCGATAGTAGGAATAACAGGAATGTTAAATGGAACATAAAGAGTTTGGAGTTTGAAAATCTTTTTTCATACGGTGAGAATAATAGAATAAATTTTGAAAATATGTCTGGGATCACTGGTATTTTAGGATCAAATCGCAGTGGAAAATCATCGATAGTAGGGGCGTTGATGTATGCGTTGTTTAATACAACGGATCGAGGTCCTATAAGTAATCTGCACGTAGTAAATGCTCGAAAAACACACGGAATGGCAACTGTTGTCGTAGATATGGGTAACCGGACTTTTAAAATTGAACGACAGACTGTTAAACACACAACGAGCAGGGGAATTTCTCCTGTAACGCATGTAAATCTTTATGAATTAGATGTTGATGGTGAAAACACCATCAGGGACCATAACGGTTTACAGAGATCAGATACAGATAAAATCATTAAACGTATGATAGGGACTCCAGAAGATTTTATGATGACATCATTATCATCACAGGGTGATATCAATAGGTTCATCATGACTGGAGCAACTCAAAGAAAAGCAATATTAACACGTTTTTTAGGCTTAAGAATTCTTGATACAATGTACGATCTTGTTAAAAAGGATTCTGCTGGTTTAAAAGCACAGGTATCAAAACTACCAGATATTTCCTACGAAATGCTTATAGAAGAACAAGAAGTACAAATATCACAGTTTAAAATTTCGCTGGCGACAGAGAAAAGAAACCTTGTTCAGTTACGAAATAAGTACACAAAACTTTCATTGAGAGTGAAGAATCCCACAGGGATTGTTACGGATTTTGATATTCAAGTGGTCAAGGAACGTGCGGATGCAGTAACTACTAAAATACAAGATTTAGAATTTTCGCTTGCTAGTTACAATGAATTGATTGAAGAAAACAAAGAACAACTGCAAAAGATTCGTGATGTAAAGCAAAAGTTTCCACTAATCGAGTTGCGTACAAAAAAGGATGAATTACTGGAATTGAAAAATAATATCGGTATTTTAGGTGAACAACAACGTGGTGTGGATTGTGGAATAGATAGATTGCAAAACTCAATACGTAACCTTTCCGATGTTCCCTGCGGTGATAAATTTCCTACATGTAAGTTTATATGTGATAGTTACCAGCACAAAGAACAGTTACCAATCGAGACGGAAAAACTGAAAAATATTTTAAGTGAAATAGCAGCCAAAACTCACACGCTTGAGTCTGCCGGACTTGATAAAATTAATAAACATTTATCAAAATATGATGATCTTTTAAGAAAGGAATCAAACGAAAACGATAAACTTACTGAGGTTCTAGGTAGCATAAATTCAATTGAAAGTGAGCTTATTTCTCACTATAAGGTGCTAGATGATACCACCGCTATGTTATCTGACCTAAAGGAAAAGCAAAAGATATCAAAGCAATCAAAAAGGGAACAACAAATAGTCGAACAGCTCCATAAATTAACTGACGAAATCAATACCTCCGATGCCCAGCGAATATCAATGGCGACTGAACTTGGAAGATTGTCTGAACGTCTTGAACAATTGGAACGTGATCGTAATGATTATCGAGAGTTGTCCTCAGAGTGGGAGGTGTATGAAGCACTATTGAAGGCTTTATCAAAACGAGGATTACCGAACCAAATGCTTAAACAGTTGGCCCCTGTAATAAATTCAGAGGTTTCTCGTGTTCTTCATGGCGTTGTTGAATTTACGGTTAGAATCGAGACAAGTCTTGATAAGAATGCAATGGATATTGTTATTGATTATGGCGATTCTAACAGGGTTATTGAACTTGCTTCCGGAATGGAAAAGATGATTTCATCCCTCGCCCTTCGTGTTGCGTTAATAAACATATCTACCCTTCCAAAAACGGATATGTTTATAGATCGGAAGAGCACACGTCTGAACTCCAGTCACCTTGTAATCTC
>CAACVE010000049.1_pt1 | contig 20608 bp, 30 predicted proteins | sample 2381751 | NCBI WGS metagenome assembly CAACVE01 (sample SAMEA5211968, study PRJEB30684) | marine metagenome | biome: Marine; feature: Epipelagic; material: Water | collected 2015-10-15 | depth 2000 m | reverse complement strand
AGCGGGGTGCCTCTAGCCTCGTCGTATCTCTAGCGCGGTCTCTCTCTCGCTCTCTAGTTTGAAGTGGAGTGGAAGGGTGTACGTGTATAACGCGCGCGCGCGATGGGCGGTTTGCCACCGTAAGTTGTTGATTTGTTTCAGGGTCACCGGGCGGTTTGCGGTTGGTTCTTGACATTTGGGCGTGCCATTCGGCCATCCACTCTCGTGCTCGCGCCACCGCTTTACGGGCCTTCCAGTCGGTGATGCCCGCCCACTCTGCGATGCGGCGCTTGCCCCATGGGTGACCGGCCTCGATGCGGGAGCAGAGCACCATGTGGATCACGAGATCCGGGGCGGGGTTGTCGCGGGTCCACCGCCTGGTCAGCTCGTCGTCTATCAGCGCACGAGGCGCCGGATGCCACTGCTTCATTATGTCACCTGGGGTTCTTGCTCAGCACCGCAGAGGAGGGCCCCTGCCGCTGTGGCAGGGCACCCGAACGCTCTGAGGTGACAACAGCGTTCCACCGGGTGATCAAACCCGGCACCTCTACATCTACCCGCTGGGCAGGTAGATAGCTATCAGCGTGTGCGGATTCTCGTCCTTGGCGGCGTACACCTTCTCCGCGCGGATGCACTGGACCTGGCCATCGTCCTCCCACAGACCGGGGCATATGCCGATCCCATCGAGCACCGCTTTCACGACGTTGTCCAGGTCAGCCCTGGATGCGTGCTCCACGCGGCCGGGCGGGTCCTTCTTGCGCTGTAGGCGCTGGGGGCGCTTCATCACCGCCACGATGTCCACCCGCACAGGAACGCCCGCAGGGGCCCATAGGCTGGCTCTTGGGGGCCGAGGTAGGCCAGACCCCACATAGAGCGCTACGGACCGCTCAAAGTCCACTGTGCGCTTCGAGGAGTATGTCCTCACCCCCCTGTGGGTGCGGGCGAACCGGGGTCGGCCCTTCGGGACGGGCTCGCCAGGGACGAGCACGCGCATAAGCTCCGTCCAGGTCATACCGCCCCCCCGATGCTGGCGACCACCCGACCGACGACCTCCGCGACCTGCGGGACTACGGCGTTGCCGAGGCATCTAAGTCGGTCCACCCGTCGGGGAACCCCATCAGCCACTCGACCCACGCCGGGTTCAGGCTTCCAGGCTTGGACGTATCCGAGGCTGCGAGCGAACAGCTCACCGCTGTTGCAAGCCCGTCCCCGCTCCTGCCCTTGTAGCTGGCCCGGTTGTAGTTGCCGCTCACTGTCGGTGTGGGCCACTGCCCGGTCTTTGCCATCGTTGAGAGGCTGGGTGAGCCCGCCCCCTTGAAGATCGATCCGTCCCCTCTCTTTCCATTCTGCCCCGTCCCGTATGCTGTTGCTGTCGGTGTCGGATACTGACCAGGCGACAATGAACAAGCGATCCCGCCTGTGAGGGGCGCCGACGGCTTGAGCGGGTATGCAGTCCCAGATCGCATCATACCCGCTCGCGGCCAAATCCCCGAGAACTCGACCCAACCCCCGAAGACGCAACGCTGCGACGTTCTCCACGACGACGAATCGTGGTCGTAGCTCGCCAATGAGGCGCGCATACTCTGACCACAGACCGGAGCGCGATCCTTCGACGCCGATCCGTGTTCCAGCATCGCTGATGTCTTGGCAGGGGAAGCCTCCGCAGAGGAGGTCGCAGGCGGGCAGGTTGCCCGCATTGACTTGTCGGACATCGTTGTACCTCCTTGCATTAGGCCAATGGCGGGCGAGCACCAGCCGGGCGTATGGATCGGACTCGACCTGGAACACGGTACGCGCTCCGGGTATCGCTCTCTCGATACCGAGCTCAAGACCGCCGATACCGGAGAATAGAGATCCGATCCTCACCGCTCCACCCCTCGGGCGACCAGCCACCGGGCGCGTGTAGCGTCCGCCTCGGGAGCGCCCAGGGCCCGCAGCAGGTGCTCGAGCTGGCCGGCGTTCGGGACGGTGCGGCCGGTCTCCACGGCGCTCAGCCACGGCTGTGAGCAGCCCTCCACCCGCCGCAGGAACTCCGCGGTCTCGGCCTGGGTATACCCGCGTGCATCCCGCAGCGACCGCAGGAGCCTACCGAGCAGCATACCCGCGTGTCTATCAGTGGTGGGGATAGTCGATGCTTCCATTTTCTCTCCCGCTCTCGTGGTTGTGCCTTTACTTTTATACCCGAGGGGTATATGTGTAAAGGGCGCACGATGAAAGTGCGCACTTACACACACAGGAGAGAGAGCATGACCACGACCAAGATCACACAGCTATCTCGAGCGCACTCGGATGCCGCACTCGGACGGCTGGACCACATCGCGCACAGCCTTGCTGTGAGCGCAGAGATCCTCGCGAAGACGAAGCAAGGCGATCCCGAGTCGGCGCGGATCATCGCGCCGCTCATCGCCTCATCGCTGTTCTCGCTTGTCACCGAGATCGAGCAGGCAATAGCCGACCTATCACCCAACACCTCACCATTCTAGGGGGCGATATGTCGTCATTGAATCAAGCGATCCTCGAAGCCCAGCAAGCGATGGGCGCCATCGCCAGGGACGCCCGTAACGAGTTCAGCGGGTACGACTATGTCAGCGCCGAGACCATGATCGGCCTGTGCCGGGATGCCCTCCACGGTGCCGGTGTGGTGCTCACCGCCGGGGATGTCACGCTTTCCCCGCTCGGGGATGGTCTGATCGTTGTCCAGTCGTTCACGCTCTCGTGCGACGGCCAAGAGCGCACCCTGACCCGGTGCTGGCCGGCGATGCCCGCCAAGGGACGCCCGCTCGATAAAGCCGTGGCAGGTGCCCTCACGGCGTGCCTGAGCTACACCCTGCGCGACCTGCTGCTGATACCCCGTGGCGATGCTCCCGGCGTCGGCATGGACGACACAGCCCGCGACCGCGGGGATGCCCGGAGCGGGGGCGGTGAGAAGGTGGCGCGATCGATCGTCACCCACGGACACCTCGACCCGAACTGCCCCAAGTGCGGAGGCCGGATGTGGAACAACGTGGAGAAAAAGCTGGGCGAACCCTCGTGGCGTGGCCCCTGGTTCGGGTGCAAGAACAGGGACGACTGCAAAGGGGCGATCTGGGATCCGCCGCCGGGCATTGACACGCCCTCGCCCGTTGAGGACGAGATGCCGCCGCCGCCCGAGTATGACGGAGGTGCGCGATGACCACCGCCGAGATCAGACCGACATCCCACGACTCCATCCAGAGAGGGCGAGAGTACGTGCGTGGCAACCTCGGCGACGGCGTGTCCTGCCCGTGCTGTGGCCAGCTCGCCAAGCTGTACCGGCGCACGCTCAACAGCGCCATGGCTCGCGCTCTCATCGCCATGGTGAGGCTGGACGACCGGCATGCCGGGGTGATGGTCTATGGCGGCGGGTACCGGTGGCACTATGTGAAGTCCCTGCCGCTCATCCAGGGGCGGCACGGGGGCGGCGACTTCGCGAAGCTGCGATGGTGGGGGCTGATCGCTGAGATGCCGAAAGGCGACGCCCCGCAGCGCCGGACCTCGGGCATGTGGCGGGTCACGGACCTGGGGCGGCGGTGGGTGTTCGAGGCTGATACCGTCCCTCGCAGTGTGCTGATCTTCGATGGGCAGGTGCAGGACATTTGTGGGAAGCCCATCGGCGTCCGTGAAGCCCTCGGCCGGCACTTCGACTACTCGGCGCTGATGGGCCGGAGCGGGGGCCATCGTGGGTAGTACCCTGCACCGGGGCGGCCGTGCTGCCGCTGTGCTCGCGTGCATATGCACCGAGGCGGAGACCATCTCGAGCCTATCGGATGAGCTCGGGTGCTCGCCCCGGCAGATCCAGAACGCGCTGAAACAGCTACGGTCGCGGGGCCTGGTCGAGCTGCGTGTGCGAGGGCGGGGCGGGGCCGTCGTTCCTACCCCAGAGGGCCGATCCGCCATGATGGACCACCTGCGACGGCTCGGATGTGCGTGGCGCTAAACGCTGCACTGCTCTCTCGCTCAGAACTTTCTTTCGATTATTTCGGGGTTAGCCCTTCTCATCCCATTGTTTGGGGTTACAGTATAGGTACACAAAGGAGCAGAGCATGACCCTCTTTACTGACCATCGCGGCGAGACCCGCCTTCCCCGCACCGATAGCGAGAGCCGGATGGCCGACGCACAAGCAGAGGCGAGGGCTGCTGCTGCCATCGACTCATGCCCACGATGCGGGAAGGGCGTCAACCGCAACCTCGCTATCCGGGGCTGGGTGCAGTGCGAGCAGTTCGGATCCGCCGGGTTCCGCGCTGACGATAGCGCCCCTTCCTGCTCATGGCAGGGCTTCACCTGCTAACCACACACCGGGGGGCGATGCCCCCCACAGGAGCACAACATGCGACGATTTCCAACATGGCTTGAACGTCTACAGCACCCGGACCTTCACTCGGACGACCTTGTTGGCACCCCACCGCCGCCGGCCGATAGCGGCCCAGCGATAGAGGACGAGCCCGACGAGTGGTATGGGACGGAGGAGGACAACGCGCAGGCTGCAATGGATGCACTGAAAACCACGCGAGAGCTGGGCGAAGACCGGCGAATGGGTATCACAAACACATTTGGGCGCGAATTGGCCGCCCTAAAGGGGACAAAATGAACGCGAAGCGAAGGCCATCGGGACGGCGCAAGGCACTGACCAACATGTGGTTAGGTGGTGGTGGGTGCTACTACCTCGTCCGGTGTACTGAGTGCCCCACGACTAAAGAGGTGGAAGCATTCGGCATCCCCAAACAAAAGGCTTTGCCGCTGCTCGAGGGCTGGACCTACGACAACGACGGCGACTGGATGTGCCCTGTGTGCAGCAAGGAAAAGGAGTGATCCGGCGTATCCTGTACCACTTCGCTGAGTGGCTCCTGGCCGCCGGCGTGCTGCTGACGGTAGCCGTCTGGATGGCTATCTAACGACCACGCCACTCCCCCCGCCTCGCCGGGCGGGGAACCCGGTTCATACCGGCGGGGGGAGTGGCGCCCAGCGCGTTATAGCCCCCTCGCCAGCGATCACGCCGGCACAGCTGGGTGAACCCCCCGCCTCGGATGGTCTGAGGCGGGGGGCTTCTACGTGGAAAACCCCCCACCCTTCACGCGAGAGGAGAGTGGGGGGCCACACAGGAACAGACGGACGGAACCACACCGCGCGTCCAGACCAGTATAGCCCGACCTGTGGCTACGGGCAGCGCGCCCCGGTGGCGGCACAGATAGCCGCGAGCTGTGCGTCCTGATGGGCCATGCGCTCTTTGACCTCGTCGACCTTGACCTCGAGCGTGCCTATCCGGCGCTCCAGATCCCCGACCTTGGCGCCGGTCAGGCTGTGCCCAGAGCCGTATGCGTGTTCGGTGACCTCCTGCTCCAGTGCCTCGAGCTGCTGGGTCTGGTGGTCGATGCTCTGGCCGTGCGCTGTGAGCATCGCCAGTCCGCCGCCCGCTGTGACCAGCAGGCCCCCCAGCGTGACCGCCATCCGCGAGTCGATGAAGCGGCCGACTGGGATCTTCATACCATCATCCGAGCTCATCTCCCCTCCCTCTGAGTATACACCGCGCCGATCCCAGCCCCCACCACTGCCACGGTCAGCAGCGCCTCAAGGCGACCGGTCCACCGTTGGACTGATGGCCGCTCATACCACGGACCCGGTCCCGACGCAGCCGCATAGCGCGCCCTGTACCAGTCTCTCTCGCTCTCGAGTAGTCGGATATCCAAGGCGTGCAGCTCCTCGAGGGCGTCCCGGTGTCGCTCCACTGCGAGCATATACACCACGCGGCTGACCGGTTCAGCAACCGCGGTGCATCTCACCAGACCGTCACCATCGACGAGCTCGGGCGGGACGGGCTCGCCCACTCGGAGAGGAATGGACCGCGCGCACTCGTCCGGCACGGGGTCGTGTGCAGCAGGGCGAACGAGTGCGCCGGCCCAAGAAACTGAAAGCGCGAGCGCGAGCACAGCCATGGTCATCGCTCGGAGTCCGCCCGCTCGGACGCCTCCGCAGCGCCACCCGCTGGGTCATCGCCTGCCAGGATAGCGTCCAGTGCGTCCAGCTCGTCGCTGAGCGCGGCCACGGCGTTCTGCCTATCCTGGGCGGCTGCCTCGTCCTTCGGCGGCGCGGAGGGCCCGTCTTCGGTCGGTCTGCGCTTGGCGGGGATACACCGCCACACCAGCACCGCGATCACGGCGCCGACACAGACCGCCCAGATCAGCCCCTCCACCACCGGTCAGCTCTTGGCGGCCGAGTAGTCGACCGCGCCCTGCGCAAACAAATAGCTGACGATGACGGCCGTTGACGCCTGGATGCTCTCCCACAGGGCCACCTCTTCGGAGAGGACACCCACCACGATAGGGGCGATAGCGCCGATGAAGGCGGCCCACCATTTACGGCTTGATAGCTTGGTTTTCAGTGTGTCGAGCATGGTCTCTCCCTCGTTGTTATTATTGAGTGGCTGCCCACTTATCGATCCCGTGAGCCAGCGCGGTGCCCATCGCCCGCAGGCCATCGACCCCGAGCAGATCAGCGTGGGCAGGACAGTCCAGGAACGCCGGTTCATAGCAGATGCCCACCGGGCGCACGACGCCGCCTATGGTGCCAAATGCGCCCCGCGTCCAGCCGTCCGGCTTGCACTCGATCGCCTTCGCCTCGCTGAGCTCAGGGGCCACCAGCCGCAGCTCACGCGCGATGGCCACCGCCAGCCGGATCCCGCGCCGTGACCGGACGTCATAGAACACCGAGCCGTAGCCCTTGCCGGGACGCCCTCCCCATCCAGCGTTCAGGTGCGCCGCCACGTAGACCTGCGGGCCGTACTCGCTGCCGAATGTGCCCGAGTAGGCGTTGACCCGGTCGTGCCGCGCTGAATACCACCCGTCCGAGATCGGGACCACGGTGTGCCCGTCCTCGAGCAGCGCCACCTCGGCCGCCGTCAGATAGTGCATGGTCAGGATCGCCTCGAGCTCGTCGGTGTCGATCGTGCCATCCCCGTCCAGGTCCGCAGACGCGCCACGGTCCGCAGCTCGGCGCCCCGGCTTGCCCGCGTGTTGCCGGTCTAGGAACACCACCGCCACCTATCCGATCCGTTGCGCGTTGATGTAGGCGATCAATACGGCCGCATCGCTGGCGCTCGCCAATGCCGCAGCCCACAGCGCGGCGTCTATCCGAAGCCGAACGTTTACCGTGTCAACCTCTTCGGTGCCGGCCTCCGAAGCGGACCCGTCGTTGGCCCTGCATTCTGTGATCGGATCGTTCTTGATGTCGTCTTGTGTCATGTCATGCCCCTGGGGTCCAGCTACCGCCACCGCTCACCTTGTACCAGATGCGGAACTCGGCCGTCTTCGCCGACGATATCGACTGGTTGAGACCACATGTCACGAAGCCGTATACCGCCCCGGTGCCGGTGATCTTGTTGGTGCTGATGTTGAAGTCTCCCTGTCCTGTATCGCCGGCACCGGTCGGGTTGCTCGGATCGAACGCGTAGCCTTGGACGTGCATATTACCACCGTGGCCAGCGTATCGGGGCCCGTGCGTGATGTGCCCATAATAATCGTGATCTTCGGACTCGTTTCCTTGGTTGTCGATGCTCGCGCGCCGGAAGCGAATGTGTGACTGATAGTTCGACGAGCTGGTAGATGTCCAACGACTCGCAAGCCCAATGCTGTTCCCGGTATGGATGTCCGTCGCCGAGTCGGTGACGCCGAAACCGAAATACAATTTGGAGTTCTTCAGATCCGCGGGATCGCTGACTATCTCAATTAGGAACTCCACAACGAAGCTTTGATCCCACGTGAGCGCGGTACCGTTTCCATCGGCCAACGCCTTAACGTAGCAGCACCCATAATGCGGTTTCAGCAGGTCCCCCGACGGCGCAAACGATACGATCGAGGTCCACGCCGTCGAATCGGTATCCTCGGTGTAGCTACCCTCGAGCCCTTGCGTGTCCGATTTGGTGGCGTCGTCGATTAGGAAGCGGTTCCAGCCCAGGTCGGGCGCTGCCCCGCCCGTTGCGGGTGCTGAGTTTACAGTTTGCATGTCATCCCTCCAACATCACAGATACAACCGTGGACACGGTGGGTGAGCTCACGAACACCGAGCCAACCCCGTTGCTCACGTTGATGCCGTCGAGCAGGCTGAACTCGTGCGATGCGTCCGCCGTCACGGCGATGTAGTTGGCATTGACCGTGGTGTTGTCGGTGCCCTCCATAGATAGCGCGCCGTTGTTCGACTCGAAGCGGATCGTGCATTTCGATGCAGTCGGTGGGATGACCACCTCGGTCACGAGGTTGGCCGTCCCCGATAGCGTAAACCGCTTGATGTCCGGGTATTGGGCGCCGTCGAAAGTCTCTGCCATGGTGGGTCTCCTTAGTCTTGCTCTGTGGATGGGGTGGGAATGATAGCGATGGTCAGCCGGACCTGGCCCTGTAGCCAGTCGGTCTCGTGGTCGATGATCATACCGCGCTGGCCTCCGCCGCCACTATCGGGCGAGTAGGACTCATAGCGTCCGTATAGGTATTCAGACTGCACCTCAACCACATCCCCGAGGGCGAGGTGCGCGAACCGAAGACCGGCCAGTGTGAGGCTCAGCGACTCGGGGATGTGCGTATACCAGATCTGAGCGTTCCCGACGTGTGTGATGGTGGTGGCGTTCGGACCAGTCTGTCCACGCTGGATGCCCATCCTCGGGGTGAGTGCGATCTTGTCGAAGCCATCCGCGCTCACGGCGATCGACTTGTCAAAATACCGCACCCACGGGATCGACTCGATACCGAACGTGCCCGAGTAGTTCGTGCCGGTCTGTATCCCGTCTCGCACCTGGCGATACTCGGGGCGTGCGTCCGGGTGGAACATCTGGTGACTGTCGATGCTCACGATGTGGTCGTCTGTGATGGTCTCTCGGACCGTGTCGCCGGTCAGGATGTCGGTGAGGCTGGCCGCGATGTTCAGGCTGATCTTGCCCTCTCGCATGATGGGGAAGAGGTTGAACTCGGATAGCCCGTCTCGCACCCACTTCCACAGGTCATCCTCCGGGGCGTCTGCCATCGGGCACCACCGGGTGCCAACGCCACCAGATGCCGGGTGGGTCTCCATCGATCGCACGTCGTCCGCGTCCACCACGCCACCGGTCAGGGTGAGCCCCCACGAGGTGGGAAGCAACGTAGAGAATGCGATGGCCAGGAAGATGTCCCAGGGCTCGGTGCTCGTGCTGCCACCGAACGCCACACACGATGTCGCCAGCGTGCCCACGGGGAACGTCGTGGCGGCCGTCTGCCCGAACCAGTCCGGGGATCCCAGGGCGTTCAGGTAGTCCTGACCGCCTGAGTTGTACGTACCGTCGAAGACGAAGTACCACGGTGGGTCTCCCGAATCCACGCCTGATGTGGGGCTCTCGATGCGCGCACAACCGACACCGCCTACCTCCAGGTCGAATATCGAGTTGTCATCCACCGCGAGGTCCGTACCGCTGTTGCCGGTGAACCCGATCGAGAGCGCGGACTGCTTGCCCGCGTTCTCGAAGTTCGGCACGTGGTCCACGGTCCCAAACCTGGCCGGACGGGTACGGAACGCCTCGAGCAGTGAGGCGCACTCGACATCCCAGCTATCGCCCACCTTGGACATCTGGGTAACGATGCCGAATGCTACCGTCTCGAACTGGTCGATCGTGTAGTCCCCGAACCCAAACCGCACCCGGACTGGTAGCCCCTTGGCGGGCCTGAATGGCCACCGCAGCGTCCCACGCGGGGACTTGCTCATGACACTAAACCGGAACCCGCCAGGCGTGGACTCCCACGTGCGAAGCCGGACCGATGCGCGGGACATCCTCACGTCCGTCAGGAGGTACTGCGGTGAGGCCGCGCCATCCTCGCCCGTGCCCCGTGTGGTGAATCGCATGTCAGACGTAAACGACCGGCTGGCGTGGATGCCGGCCGCCGGGAACCCGAGATCAATGCCGGAGACCTGGCCCACGTCCACGATCACCACCGGCTCGAGCACGCGCGCACGTAACCGCAGCTTGAAGTCCGTCGCCCAGCTCATAGCTCATGGCTCCCACGGTAGAGACCCGTCGCCCAGCAGGCCAGGCCCGCCTGACGGCTTGCGGTATGTCGTGCCAGTGTCGGGGCCGTCGGGCTCGGGCTCTGCCATCACGGACACGGTGGCACCCGCCAGACCGTCGATGGTGTCCAGCGCGCCAAGGCCCTCGGGGTCCACGAGAACGTCCGTATCGCCACCGAGCACCAGGCCCTCGTTCGCGAAGACGAAGCTCCACCACGGGTAGAGGGTCGCCGTCATGTCGAATGTGTACGATATACGATGGTCGTGGCTGAGCAGAGGCTTGTTGACCTCGCTCTCGGGCAGGAACATCACGGGGAAAAAATCCCGGTATCGGAGGATCGCTGGGGTGTCGTGGTCGAACAGAAGCGCCGACGAGAGGTTGACCACACCGGCCGAGAAGGTGACCACCTTGCCCTCCTCCTTGGTGTGAGACGGTGGCGGTCCGGAGATATGAACGATGTCATCCGCCGCGAGCGTGGCTGCGCTCTCCCACGCCGAGAAGATGTTACCGGATACAGTCGGGGATGAGTCGCCACGATAGAACCGGCCGGCGACATTCGAGGACGCGTACGTCTTGGCGCTATCCGCGCTGAACCCGAACAGCAGCCCCCGCTCGACATGGCTCTGGAACGCGTACAGATCCCGCGCGAGAGCGTCGTCTGTGAAGCGCTCCTGGATGATCCGGACCTTGAGCCCAGGCGCCCAGCTTAGGCGGCTTGTGCGGCCTGTCAGGGACACGGAATCGGCGACCTTGCGTACAGGCGTGATCTGGATGTCCGAGATCCGCTCCCCGAAGTCCACGACCTCGAGGCTCGCACCCGCACCCGTGCTAAACGTCGTCAGGTCCGGGTAGTAGTACAGGCGCGGGAAGCCCATCAGGAGCCCCCGAAGATCGGCGAGGTTGAGCCACCGAACGATCCGAACTGGCGATCGAGCAGGCGGCCGAGCTGGTCGATGGCGTTCGGATCGACCACGTTGGTGTTGATGGTCACACCACCGCCACCACCGCCAGCGAAGGCCGCCAGGCCGGACCGTGCAGTCTGTGTATCCGAGCCGGTGGGGGGCACTACTCGCTCGCCCTGTTTCAGTAAGAACGATCCGTCTCGGGGTACGAATCCGCCACTGTGGAACGCCCCGCCCGCGATAGCTCCAATACCAGCGCCGAGGCCCGCACCAACGGCCGTCCCCAGGCCAGGGATAAACGATCCCGCCGCCGCGCCAACGCCCGCCCCTGCCAACGCCCCTGCACCCACCTTGCCGCGCTTCTGCCGCCCGGCCTTGCTTTTCGAGAACAGCGGACCGAACAGCTTGGTGAAGAACGTTTTCACGGCCTCCCAGATCTTGGCGAATGCCTGGCCAAACCCGATGGCCAGGGCCTTCGGCATGCCGATGAATATCGCCTTGACCAGCGCCGGGATCATCGTGAAGATCGACTCAATGAGCACAGGCAGCAGCTTGGTGATGAACTCTGGGATCACCTCCGCGAGGATCAGCGGCAGGTCCACGATGAGCACACGGACCGCGTCCAGCATGCCCATGAGGATCTCCTGGACTATGCCCGCCATGAACCCCGCATTCTCCTTGGCATTCGCCTTGGCCTGGGCCGTGTCCGCTGCTGTGACCTTGCCCGCCTGGGCGGCCCTGGATTCGAGCGCAGCGATGTCCTGGGCCGGAGCGCCGGCCGCTCTCGCTCTCTCGAGCTCTTGTTCGATCTTACTTCGGCGGGCGTCTGCGGACGCCTGGGCTTCAGCCTCCACCGCCGATTTCTCGGCTGCCGCCCCGCGCTGTCCGAACGCGACCACTGCACCGATGGCCCCGGCCGCAGGGCCAGCGCCGGGTCCACCGGCCGGGCCAGGGATGAGCGAGGTCGGGTCCTGTAAGCCGCCCAGGGCCTTCTCGAAGAACCCGGCCACCTTGGCTAGCTTCTCCTGGCTCACGGCTTTGTCGATGGCGCCACCTATCCGGTTGATGTTGCCGATCATGGCGTCCGACATGGCCTTGAACTCGTCCGCGGTGGCCACGCCCAAATCGCTTGCGACACCCTGGAGCTGGTGCCACTGTGCGGCCAGTTCCGTCTGCTGGATCAGCAGCTTCTGTGAGGTCCGAATCGGCTCCTCGTACGTATCGGCGAGCGCGCCCGCCGCCTCCGATCCCTTCTCCATGGTCGCCAGCAGTGCGGCGATCTGTTTCGTGAAGTCATCGACCTCCTTGGCTGGTGCCGCAGCGCCGGCTGGGTCCTCTTCATCCGCCGGCGGAGGTCGGCCGCCACCGCCACCGCCACCGCCACCGCCACCGCCACCGCTGACGGGCCGGGATGCCGCAATAAACGCCATCGTCTCGTCTGTAGCCTGCTGTAACATTCCGAGCTGGTCGCCTAACGAGAGATTCAGGCTCCCAAGGAATCCCTGCACATCGATACCTTTCAGGGCGCGTAGCGCAGCCGCATAATCACCCTCCAGCGCCAAGGCGACGGCTGCGAACGGTCCGGCCAATACCTCTCCGAGACCGTCAAATGCTCTCTTAATTCTATCTACCACCTGCTCAGCGATGCTGCCCAAGAACACAAAGCCAACGGTCATGTCCTCGAGCAGCCCCGCCGCGCCGCCTGGGCCGGTCACGGACGCACCAACTTTGTCCTTGAGGCCATCGAACGCAAGTCCCAGATTCGCCACTGCTCGCTGCCATCTCGCTGACTCTTCGATCGCCTTCGGGGCGAGGCTCACCCCGTACTCTTCCGCCAGCTTCGTGAAGTCCTCCAGCTCCGCGCCGCTCAGTGCTTGCATCAGCGCCCCGCCCGACCGGCCGAAGACTTGGGTGGCCAGCGCCGCCTGCTCTGTCCCCGGCCCGTATTCGTTCAGCTTGGCGATGACCTCCTTCATCACGACATCGGCAGACCGCAGGTGTCCGCTCGAATCGGTGACTGCTATGCCGAGCTGCTTCATGGCATCCTTGGCCTCGCCCGTGTCGCGTGCGACATCTGCCATGCGCTTCGGGAACTGCTGAAGGCTCCCAGCGAGAGAGCCCAACTGCTGACCCGAGCCCTCCGCCGCCAGGCGCAGCCCCGCCAGGGTCTTGATTGTCAGGCCGGTTCTGGTCGCCGTGTCTGCCAGTTCGTTTCGCGAGTCCGCGAGGCCCTGAGTCATAGAGAGCAGGCCCTTGCCGACCGTGCGCGCCGCCTGTGCGATCACGTTCATTTTGGACGATAGCTCTGTCCAGCTACCTATGGACCGCCGCGCCGCCTTCGCTGCGGTGTCGGTGGACTGCCCGGCGCCCTTGAGGCCCTTCGCTGCCTTGCCCGCTGCACCCTCGACCTTTCCGAGCGCGCCGCTCGCCTCGTCTTTGAGTCGGAGGGTTTTGTTGATGGTGTCAGATGCCACGATTATCCGCCTTTAAGCACCACAACGGGGAAGACCGGCATACCGTCTCGGTTCAGCCTCTCGACCAGCTCCCCGGTCGTTGCCTCCGCTTGCTGGTAGCAGAGCATGGCGAACCCGATCTGCCATGGGTCAAGCTCCAAGATTTCGTGCGGCATCCGGCCGTAAGTCTTCGCCGCGAGGTGGATCCCCAGCAGGACGTTCGGGTCCCCTTCCGCGAAAGGCCCGCAGCCGATCGGCCGCCTCACCTCCGTCGGTGCTGAGCTCCATAATGCGCGTAAACAACACCTCGATCACACCGGCCGGGAGCGAGCCCACCCACAGGATCGCCTTGTCCGGGTTCGCCTTCTTGGGGTCGATGGTGAGCGCGAGCTCCTCCCACTCGCCCTCGGGCTCGCGCACCGCCATGCACCCCGCGCATACCGTGGCATCCTGTAGCCCCGCGAGGTGCTCGGCTTGCTTCGGTGAGATGCGCGAGAGCGTAACCGCGAGGTCGTCCGCCGCCTGCCCGTTTGTCGCTGTCGCTGTCGCGGACGGTGTCGCCACCGCCAGGGCAGCGAAGCCCACGCGGGCGAGATCCGCGGAGCAGACCTTGCGCACCCTCCACTCCATGCCGGATGCCTCGACCGTGTCCATGGACGCGTTCTGTATCGCGTGTAGAATCGTGCTCATTTTGACCCCTCTCTCTCGGTTGGTTTAGTTGTCCTTGCCGTCGCCTGCCACGGCGTTCGTCATCACGATCTGTAGCCCCTCGTCGGTGCCGTCGGACTCTGCTGCAAACGTCAGTGACATCTGGACCACGCCGGCGTCCGAGACCGGATCACTGGCTTCCATCAGGTACGCGTTCTGGATGGTGAACGCCATCGAGAGCGAACCACTCGTGAAGGTGATCGTGGCGTCGCCCTGGGTATCCGCCAGGAGTGCCGCGTACAGTGCATCCTCCACCTCGAGGGTGACGGATAGCTCCACAGACTGGAAATCCGACCGGAGCGGTTCCTTGGTCACAGTGGAGCCGAGGAGCTGCCGACGGGCCAGGCCGTTGTTTACGGTCAGTGAGAGGTCCACGAGGTCGTAGCTCACGGCGTTGAATGTGAACTGGCCCGCGTGGCTGTGGAGCACCGGGGTATCGCCCGTGCCGTATGATGGCGCCGTAGCGGATGCCCTCGCCGCGCTGGTCTCCGCGACCACGTCGCCCTCGAAGGTCATCACACCGCCGGCCGAGACTGCGAACGTTCCACTGTTCAGCTTCGCGCCCTCCACGATCTCGCCGGTCCCGCCGCCACGGACGAACTCGATGGTCAGGCTCGGGAGGGTCGATGCGAACGTATACGTCCACGGGCCGGGCGTCGTACCACTTACAGTGCCCATCAGTGTGTAGAGCAGTAGGCCGATGTTTTCATACGTACACTCCACGCTGAACCCACCGCCGCACTCGTCCACCTCCACGAAGTGACCCAGGCGCATAGCCGACGCGCTGCCGCTTCGGAGGCTCGGCCGGGGTGTCTTCGTGACGGTGCGCGTGAGACTCCCCGAGATCAGAGGGCGCGAGTTCGTCCACGGTGCCGCCTGCGCGGTCCCCCAAGTCGTCTCCTCTTCAAAGTTGATAGCGGCATTCCTGCCGAGGTAGATGCTGGCCATGAGAGGTCTCCTAGGTGGGCGGGATGATGGCGCGGACCTTGACGGTCGCGTAGAAGCGAAGGATCCGGGCCTCGGTGGTCGAGACCTTGAGCTGAATCACATAGTTGGCGTCGTCCGTGCCTGCGAGGATCTTCATGCGCACCCAGCCGGGGTGCAGCACCCGGATCGTGGTGGTGTCGACCATGGAGGGCACGCTGGCACCTGCGGAGTCGAGCACGTCATACGTGGCCGTCTGGAGGGTCTCCAGATAGATCGAGTTGTTGAACGGGATCCGGCGCTTCCGCATAGCCGGCAGCAGATTGAACCACACGTGGATGTGCTCGCCGGGGTCCTTGGATATGATGTGCGGCGGGTTGTCCACTCCAGGCGATACCGGGCGTCCGATCACCACGGGCTCGGACCCTGACCCTGGGGAGCCTATCTCGATGTACCCGGTCTTCGGTGAGACCGTTGTGATCGCCGTGCGTGCATCCGCTGCGGCCGAGTTGTCCCAGTAGATCCACGCGACGATACCAGCCGTGGTGCTGTTAACCGCGAAGTCGTCGATGTTGATCGTGCCGACCTTCGTGGTCGCGTTGAACCCGGTGGTCCCAAACGTGAGCTCGGTCACCCCGTCCGAATCGGTCACGCGGATGTCGTCGCCGCTCGCCTGGACATTGTCCCAGAACGATGGCCAGTCGGACGGCATGACGGCGTCCACGTCAATGGTCGACGCGCCGCCGTGGTTATCGATCAGGATGGCCGCGCGCCGCTTCCAGTTTGCATCGTACCAGCTCACGTCACGCCCCCGCCGTTTCGACGTATCGCACTGTGACCTGGAGGATGCACAGGCCGAGTCCGGGCCTGTCGAGCTCCTGGCCGTCCACGGCATTGTATGCGATCTCGACATCGCGCACACCAGACGAGAGCAGGCCCAGCGTGCGGTCCGTCTCGATCGCCCGCATGATGTCGTCGCATAGATCCAGCGCGTCCAGTGCTGCCTCGCCAGGGGCCGCTGAGTCCGACGGCACCCACCCCTCGACCTGGCATAGCATCGTGCGGTCGTAACGCGTCAGAACCGTGGTTCCGGCCGTTTGCGCGGTACTGCCTCCACCGAAGAAAACGTAAGCGCCCGGCACGCGGTGAGGCTGGAACGACTCGCCTATGACCACCTGGTCCGTGCCCGTGAGGTCGTACGTGTACGATCCGGCGCCGTTGACGTTCGTGGCGATCTGGCTCTTGATGTTCTCGATGATCGAGCGCGCGGTACTCATGGCCCATCCAGTACACGCTGCACCGTGCGTGCGATGTGGGCGGGTGCGAGTCGTGCGATGTGCTCGAGGGCGGGCTGCATATACGGACGAGCTGGGATCTTGACGGAGCGGACGCTACGCCACGACGACCCGCCTGCGCCTCGGGATACCCCGGCACCGGTGAACGCGTCCGCGCTCACGGGGAATGTCAGGTACTTGGCGCGCTTCGGGAATATCGTTCCGCCCGCCTCATGGATGCGGGCGTATTTGACGGTCCCCCGCCCGCTGCCCCCGCCCGCCGATAGGATGACATCGGCACCCGGCCCAGTCTTCGTGACGTTGCCCTGGATGGATCCGCGTAGCCGGCCGGAGCGAACCCGTAGCCCGCCCGCTCGATTGGTGACGCCAAACTGAGCGTGCCTCTTGCCCTCCAGGGCCAGCTCAACCGCTGCGGTTCGGATGCCCTTCGCGAGTGCGCCCGTGTTCACGGCTCGCTTGAGGTGGTCCCGCCACTCCTCGATGGTGATCGTGTCAGCCATCAGCCCAACCAGGTCGAGGTGAGACGGAAGGGCCGGAGCGCCTCGAGCACCTCGGGCAACAGGTCCAGGCCCTTCACGCTGATAGAACCGCCTCCCTGCGAGACGGACGTGCGGCCGATGTGGTCCCGCGCGTTGTACCAGTGTGCGACCTGCATCCCCACCGCGTGCTCGATGGACGCCGGGATCGCCGTGAAGCCGACCACCGCCACGACCTTGACCGCGCGCCGGCCCTTACTGAACGATCCCACACTGCCGTCGTCGTCCAGGCGTATCAGGCCCTCGTCGCCAAACACGGTGTAGTCGGTGGCGTCAATCAGGTCGGCGGCTACATACGTGCGGTCGGTACTGTCGTGTAGCGTGGTGACTGACTGTATCGGCAGGATGGGTAGCCGGAGCTCAGGCGTACCGGGACCGTCCAGATACAGCGTATAGGTGACATCCTCGATGGTGGGCACGCCACCCGCTGTGGCAGCAGGTAGGCCGAGGTAGGACGCGAACAGCGCGTCCGCCCTGCCGATGAGCGTGTCCAGCGCTGTGTCCTCACCGGTGCCGGTCAGGCCCCGGATGTACAGCCTCGCCTGTGCTGCTGTGAGGACCGCCACTGCCTACCCCTCGCTCTCGTCTGGGGTGATGGACTTCTTGGACTTCTTGGACTTTTTGGGGCGGTCCTGGGAGAGCCACGGGGGTAGAACCACGTCGCCCGATACCTCGACCTCTCGCACCTCTCCCGCTGTCCAGTGCAGACCTCGGGGCCACTCGCCTGTGGCGGTCGCTTTCAGCTTCATGTCTTCGCCTTCTTGGGTGCGGGTTTCTTGGCTGCGGTGCGGCGCTTGGTCGGGCTCTTGACCGCGCGCGTCTTGGCCGGCTTGGACGGTGCCGACCCTACAGCTTCAAAGGCATCGCCGAATGTGTCGACGAGGTACGTGGCATCCTCTTCGGACACCTCGCGCTCGAATCCCGGCAACCACGTCCCGGTTGGTCCACTGTAGCGGGGCGTGTGCTTAAAGCCTTTGAATCGTAAGGTCGGCATCCTATCACCTATCCGTCAATATCAAACGTGAAGGCCACGTTCTTGGCCGTAGCATCTACTGACTTGAAAATACAGCGGCGGGTCGCCACGACCTCGATGGTGCCATTCACGATCTCGCGGTCCACATCGACCGTGGTTGCCTTGTAGTTACCCATCATCCAGCGCGAGCGATCGACCACCAGATACCCGGTCTGAGTCGTCGTTGTGTTGTCATACAGTCCCGTCGTTGCCAAGTCCGCAGTCATAAAGTCTGACACGATGACTGGCATACCAGAGATGCTGGCCACCTGGCCGGTGAGCACCTGGGCTTGCGCGCCCAGCTTGTCCACTGTGGCAACCTCATCGACCGGGAGCAGGCGCTTCAGGTAGAAGCTGGGCGATGCGATCAGCGCGAGATCACCAGATGTACCATGGGCGCCGTCAAGCGTGGCGCGGGTCTCCAAGATCCCATTGTAGTGGTCGCTGTCCGATCCGCCTGGGCGGGTTGATCCGTTGTCAAAACAATATGCACGGAGCCCCAAGAACCCCACGCGGTGATCGTCCGAGCCACCGAGACCAGTACTGTTCCACCGGCTGACCGGGTTCCAGCTTGCGATGAGGTCCTGGTGGGTGGCGTCGGTATCGCCATTGATGATGGCATCCTCGACGGCATGCGAGATGGCGCTTGAGAGCGCACCGCGCGCGTAGTCCAGACCCATCACGATCGAGTCGGCTGATGCGTCCTCGTCCACGGTGATCCGTGCCGCGAGAGACTGAGCGGTCAGGGCCGTTTGTGCGGTGGTGTCATCCTCGGCAGTGATGGTGCCCCAGGTCGCGCCGCTCTTGAGGTACGGCTTGACTTGCAAGGTCAGGAACGGCAGCCGCACTTCCTTACCCGGCATAGTCAGCGTCGGGAACAGCGCCTCAACGTTGCCCGCTTGGTACAGTTTGCTGAACAGCTCCGGCAGCAGGAGGTCGGGGATCCACTCAGCGCCGACACCCGAGGCATCGGAGAAGGCGCGTGTGATCACACTGGGCGCACTGGCGATGTGCTTCTCGAGGCGCTGGTCAAGGACCGCACAGCCCTTGCCGGATTTGGTCATCAGGCGCGCGAGGTTCCGATCGTCCACCATACGCTTGAGCTCGCTGTGCCACGCACCACGGTCCACCGGGTCGCTGACCAGTTCGGTCGCGTCCAGGGTGCCGTCCGCGCGCACGTACCGGCGAAGTGTCGCCTCCTTGTCGCTGACGGTCTCGACCTTGGGCGCCTGGCTCTCGGCAAGCACCTTCTGGATCTCCTTGAGGTCGGCGGTCTTCTGGGCGAGCTGCTGCTCCATAGCGTCGCCGCGATCGGCGAGGCGCTTCTGTTCGGTCTTGAGATCGTGCAGGGCCTTTAGGGCCTGGTCACGCGTGGTGATGTCAGACATTGTCGTCTCCTGGCCCAGGGCCATTCGTGCAGTAGGAAGCCCCGGCCAACGCGGACGGGGTGGGGTCAAGCTCAAACAGTGCAGACAATCCGCACTGTATCGGGGTTGAATCGGTGGGTGGGTCGACCGCTGCCTGAACGGCTGGGTCAGACCCGAACAGATCGAGGACCGCCGCACGGACGCGGGCTGTCAGGTCATCGGCAGTGATACCCTCGGTCACGTGCTCGTCGGTGTCGTCGTCCCATAGTCCGAGCTGCTCTTCGGCCTCAGCGGGGGCCTCGTCCGGGGTCTCGTCCGGGGCCTCGCTCTCTCGCTTGGAGAGGGTGATAGTCACTGTGTCTTCGGTGTCGATGACATCGAGGACGTGCTTCTGTACAGGTGCGGCGGCCATACCCCAGCTCTTGGCGCGGATGGCGACGCACTCGGCGTTGGCCGGGATGGCAACGGCGCTGATCTCGAGAAGTTCGTTCTCGGTGAACACTGTGCCCCGCTCTGCGAAGCGCGGATCGTCTCTCTTGAACTGGTTGCGCGGGGTGCTCTTTCCGGGCGCGAAGCCCACTGAGACCGCCGACATGAACCCCTCTCGGTACTGATGGGCCACGGTCTGGCCAAGCGGGTTGGCGTCCGAGTCGTCCCATTTGATACGCGCTACCAGCGTGTCCCCCTCCAGGGTCAGGCCAATGACCTTACCCACCGGTGGGATCGAGTAGTCGTGAGACCATGCACAAATCGGGTTGGCCATGAACCGCTCGATCTGCCAATCAGGGGCGCAGATATCGTCCATGCGGTCAGCGGTGGGTGTGGACGCGATGACCGTGGTGGTCCCGTCCTGGCCGGTGTCAGCCTTCACGATCAGAGTGCGAAAAATAGGTTTCATTAGCTGAGCCCCACTACAAAGGGAACCGCGACACAGCGGCAGTTGATATCAAGCGCGCCGTCTCCGAAGTCGCCGGGGAACGCCGCGGTCTGTCCGTCGATCTCGAAGACCTCGCCAGGCCCGATCTTCTGACCGTCGAGCTCCCGGTGCGTGTCCCGCACCGCGTCGTCCCGCGCACTCACCCACTCCTCGATCACGTTCGCACCGAGGGCCTGGGCCTCCTTGATCGCCGCCTTGGCGCCCGCGTTCACGCTGCGGGTGGTCTCGGTTCTGGCGATGGTCAGCGCGCGAGCGGGAGAGAATGACTGCGACTGAATCAGCTTCGCCTGCATCTCGTTGATCGTGGAGCCAAGCGATAACTCGGCGCGCACGAGGTCCCGCACTTGGGTCTTCGTGGTGTCCGCCACCCGCGTGATCATCTGGCCGATGTCCAGATCCACCTGCGTGTCAATACGGTCCGGTGAGAAGTCGAAGTCGACCGGGAGCAGCTTCATGGCTGC
>CAACVE010000041.1_pt1 | contig 21493 bp, 25 predicted proteins | sample 2381751 | NCBI WGS metagenome assembly CAACVE01 (sample SAMEA5211968, study PRJEB30684) | marine metagenome | biome: Marine; feature: Epipelagic; material: Water | collected 2015-10-15 | depth 2000 m | reverse complement strand
TGATGAATGCCCGCGGCGGCCTGACGGTGAGCGGTCCGATTCAGAGGCTTGTGGACTTCAACTGGGGTCCGCAACCTCAGGGACGCTATCCGATGTTCAGGATCGGCCGCCTGTCCGACGTGGACGTGAGCAAGGCGATCGGGTCGATCATCACGGCGTTCCAGGCTGGGGCGCTCGGCCGGTGGACGGACGACGATGCAAACCACGTCCGGCGACTGGCGGATCTGTCTCCGATGGAGATGCAGACGGATCAGGATTCCGAACCGGGCATGGTGAATCCCTCGCAGGATTCGGGCGGCGCCGAGGGCACAGAGACGGACGAGGACGAGACGGCGGCGGTGCCGATGGCGCTAGGCGGGCCGTTGTTCATGGAGTTAGACGGCAACGGCGAGCGGATACAAACGAGACGTCAGCTGCAAGGACCCGAGGTCTGCGTAGCATATGCGGCACTCGGTCGGATCTTCGACGAAGGCGGGGCTGACTTTGAGTCGGCGGTGTCCGGTGCTCTGGAGGCTCTTGGGGCTGACGTTGCCAAGCGGATCCGATCGATCATCAGTTCGGACGCTGAGCTTGCGATACAGGTCACGGAGATCGCAGAGGTTCAGGCGTCGATTGGGACACGGCTTGCGGTACGCTCGGCGGTGGCGTCGTACCTGGACAAGGTTGGCAAGCAGACGACCAAGCTCACGACGGACGAGGTCAACCGCCAACTCACGAAGGGCGGACTCCAGAAGGGCCAGAAGATCGGCAAGGGCCGCCGCTCTAGGGTGCCGATCCCGGTTCGGGCCATTGCGGTCGAATCCATGGACGCCATCGCAGAGGCCCAGGCCATGCTGACGGCAGTTCGGCTCATTGATGAGGTGTTGCTCGGTGCGCGGGACGCAGGTGCCAGGGCGGCGACGCTAGGTGCCGAGGCTGCGGCGGCTGCGGTGTCTGACCTGGACCGAGTTGCGGTGCGTGCCTCTGCCTTCTACCGGAAGCACGCCGCATCGCCCACGGCTGCGGTGATTGCACAGGCGAGGGAGACGGCCTCGCAGGCAGCACTCGAGGCCCAGGGCATCGAAGACGTTGATTATGTGATGTTTTCATCGGTGCTCGACGAGGCATCGTGTGGACCGTGCAGAGACGAGGACGGGCAAGAGTTCCCCTATGGATCGGCGGAGTATCTCCGGCTCAAGCCTCCCTATCAGAGTTGTGATGGGCGGGGGCGGTGTCGGTGTATCTTCGTATTTGTGGGATCAAAGGGCACGTCCGGCATGGTCGAATAATGAGGTTCTATGCCATTTGCTAACGAACACGCAGCGCGGCTTGCCTCTCCGGGAGGCTTTAAGCGCTTCCGCCGGGATAACGCGGCGGGAGGTCCCGGCGTAGACCTGATCTACGGGGTGAAGGACGACGAGGACGGCGGCGAGGTCGTGGAGTTGCAGGCGATCCGGTTTGCCTCGGACAAGTTCTCGGCAGACGAGGCGAAGACGTGGCTAGACGATCACGAGTATGAGGTGATCGAGTTCGAGGAGGCCGTGGGCGATGCTGCGCTGTGCCTGTCCTTCGCTGGACAGCCGATCCCGTTCCTGTTGGATCGTGCGGAGGACGCCTCGGCCCAGACAGGCGAGTCAGATGTGCCCTTCCGGCGTTGGCTCCAGATCGCAAAGATCGGGATCCAGCCGGTCGAAGGCTATGACGAGCCCTATGAGCTGACGGACGGACGAGCTTCTCAGATCGTGTCGGTCTTCCAGCATCGGCGCGATCACGGTCACGATACGATATTCGATTACAACCACGGCTCGATCCGTGGGGGCAGTCCCGAGGCGACAGGGAAGGCCGGGCTTGTCCTTGAGATGGAGCACAGGTCGGGTGACGGGATCTGGGCCTTGGGCGAGTTCACCGACCGGGCGGCATCGTTTCTGAAGGGCGGCGACTTCCACAAGACGAGCCCGGAGATTCACTCGCATTATCTGGACTTCGAGTCAGGCGAATGGATTGAGGGTCCTGCCATCCTAGCGGTAGCGCTGACGGCTCGGCCGCAACTCGGCGGCATGGAGGCCATTGCGGCCTCGAAGTCGTGGCAGACGTTGGCGGTTGCGCTTGATACGGACGCGCCGAACGTGGCGACGATGATTCATGCGGCTATTGCCGACCTGGCGAGGGCGGGCAAGTTCGGAGAGGTCGAAGAGGGCGGCGAGGCTGATGAGCCGGTCAGCCTTGTCCAGATCGCAGAGGACATCACGAGCGTGATTGTCCGCAACAATCGGACAAACGAATACTACGGGGCGTCAGTCGTTGAGCGTAACGGACGGCTCCAAGTCGAAGATATCGCCCGTGGCGGGTTGCTGTTTCATCCTGCCGACGACACGAATGAGGAGACTAAGACAATGGCCGACAAAGGCACGATGATCCCTGTCGACGAGAACGTGGCCGAGGCACAGGCCATGCTGGAAAAACTGGCTCCATTGTTGGAGGCAATCGGCGAGCGCACCGCCGACGAGGTAACCAAGGCTCTCGCCTTGCTGGATGCCGCAGGCGAAAAGGTCGCCGTTGAGGACGTGCAAGCGCTCGCTCTCGGCCAGGGCCAGGACGACGCCTTGCGGCTCCACGTCAATACTCTCGCTGCGGACCTCCAGGCGTCGAAGTCGGAGATCCAGGCGTTGTCAGCGAAGCTACAGGGCGCCGAATTGGAGAAGCAACGGCACTCCGCCGAGGCATTGCTGGATCGCTACCCGACGCGGGTCACTCCGTCGCAGCGGCCTTGGCTCCTCTCGCAGGCACTCAAGGATGCCGATGGGACGGAGGCGTTCATTCAGTCGCTACCCGAGACGATCAATCTGGGCGGTTCCGGCACACGCAGCGCAGCTGCTCCGGCGGCCATGGTTGCCGACGATGCGCCCAAGACGCTCGACTCCTTGATCCTGTCGTATCAGGCGGCGGAGCAGACCGAGGGCCGGGACGTTGACTATGCCACGGCATGGGATGCCGTCAGGGCCACCGACGAGGGCCGCAATGCAGAGTCTCGCCACTACGGCGGCAACGTGATCACCATGCCGAGGGCGAGTTAGCACCAAGGCTCGACGCAACGAAGATTGAGGAGCATTCAGAATGGCAACTTTTCACGGACCGTCCAAGACGTTCTCTGCCGCGGCAGCAACGAATCTGTCAGCCGCCGCCAATGTCGGGCTCGTTGTAGCGCTCGACGGTAACGGTGACATCGTGCTTTCGGGTCACCCTGGCACCGACGCGATCGGCATCCTTGAGGATGGCGGACGCGCTGCCGGAGACGCTTGCCTCGTCGCGATGACGGGCAGGGTCACCCGCGGTCAAGCCGGGGCCGTCTTCAACGAGGGCGACCGACTGACGGCGGCGGCCGATGCTCAACTTGAGCCGGTCGCCTCCGCCGCTGATATAGTCTGCGCGGTTGCCCTTCAGGCGGCGACTGTGGCGGGAGACCTGGTTGATGTGATGGTCGCCGGATTCCAGCAGAACCACGACGGCAACCCGTAAGGTTAAACAGCGGGCCTCGCGCCCTGACAAACAAGGAGCAGAACAATGCCCGCAGGAGTATCTCGCGCAGCGGTGCGCCCGGTCGATCCAGTCCTCACAAGATGGATGGTCGTTCAGGCGCAGAGAGAAACGGCATTCATTGCCGATATCGCATTCCCCCCCGACTACCGGGAAGGGGAGAGCAGCGGCACGTTTTTCCGTGCTACCGACGGCTTCCGTACATTCGGGAACCAGGACATCGAGCGGGCACCAGGTGCACCGTTCGAGCGTCTGTCGTTCGGTCTAGCAACGGCGACGTTCCGAACGCAGTCCTTCGGAGTTGAGATCCCGATCGACGACGACTTGGCGGCGGAGTCTCAGACTCCCATGCAGTTGTCGCGGTTGGCGACGATCCGAGGCATGCGGGAGATCATGGTTCGCCGTGAGGTCCGCGTTGCGGCTGCCTGTTTCGTCACTGGTGTCTGGACGTCCGAGACGACAATAGCGGGTGGTTCCGAATGGGACGCCGCCGCAGGCGACGCTCTCGGCAATATCTGGACATGTAAGCGGAACGTTCTGCTCAACTCCGGGCAGGATGCCAACGCCGCGATCCTGGGCTATGACACCTTCCGTGTTGCGGTTCAGAATGGCGATCTTCAGTCCTTGATGCCTGACGCCCAGCGCGTGGGGCAACTCACCGAGCTCCAACTCGCAGCGAATCTGCGGGAGGCGTTCGAGGTTGAGACGCTGATGATCGGTCGTTCGGTCCGTGTGACGTCGCGAGAGGGCGCAACCGAGGTTGCTGGGTTCACGTGGGCTGACAACGCGCTTTTCTACAGCAAGGGCGAAGGCGCCGAGGGCGACGGTTCGCCGGGAGCGTTCGCGCAGTTTGCAAGTACCAGCGGCGGATCTCCGACGGTCGTTGAGACCTATCGGGATGAGGGCATCCTGTCGGATGTCGTTCGTGTCCGAGAGAATCGGGATGAGGTGGTCGTTGACCCGGATCAGGGTCACCTTCTGATCAACTGCGCCGCATAATGGCTGATAAAGCAGCACCAACGCCCAAGGAACCGAAGGGTTCACACTATGTGTGGGTTCGTGGTTCCTTGTGCGTTGGCGGGCGTTATTATCTCGCGGGGATGGTCGTTCCTGCCGAATACGGCAAGGCGCATCCCGACTGCGTAGAGAAGCGGGCGGGCAAGCGTCCGCATGACGCGTCCCTGTCGCAGGCTGGCAAACCGTAAACACCTTCTAAAGCATGAGGAGGAACCAGTGGCATCGAATCCGTTGACGGGTCGTGAGACTCACTACGTCTGGAGAGGTGTGGGAATGCTGCACCTGGACGCTGAGAAGTTCTATCGTCCCGGCGCAGTCTTGCCGCGCGATCTTGGTCGTCACGTCTTCGACGTGGCGCCACACGCGATCGAGATCCGGGACGGTTACTCGATCGCGGCCGAGCCGGTTGCACTCCAGGATCGGCACTACGTCTGGAACGGCGGCCCTCGTGGAGTCGGCGTGCTGCATGCTGCGAAGGGTGTCGTCTACCATCCCGGTGACGTGCTGCCGGTTGAGATCGGAGAGCGGAATCATTCCCTTTTCCCTGCTAGCGTCGAGGTCCAGGCGGGCCACGCCGCACCAGCAGAGGGCAAGGAGCCGCTCGTTGAATATAAGCGGCCGAGCGAGATCAACCCAGAGCGGGTGCTGTCGGACGAGATGAAGGTTGCGATCGATCGGTTCTTTGAGCGTCGGATGGTCGAGGAGACTTCTAAGGCGGTCAAGCAAGCTCGGGAGGCTGGACCGTCGGTGGTGGCCGACCGCCAGGACGAAGAGGACAAAGAGAAGGCCAACCGCTATCGGCGCACGCGCAAGTCGGCGAAAAGCTAGACACGGAGCACAGATCATGACCCGCATTCGTACAATCGTTGGCCTCGTCTTGACGGGCCTCCTCGTCGCGCTTTCCGTGTGGGTTGGGCCGTCGGTCCTTGAGGCTGCGCCCACCTACGTCGATCGGTTGATCCGGCCGAAAATTTGGAACGGTTCGCTTACCCTGCCGAATGCCGAATCGATCAATAACGACACCGACGACATGATCGACTTTATCGGTGCCGGTGGTTTAGCAAACACCGACATGCGGATCGATCTTGATGGTCCCATCCCAGTCCTGTCGAGTCCGTCAGGTGCAGGGATTGGCATCAACGACGTTTTCGGCACGACCCACGCGGCGCCTGCCGCATTGGCGGCCGGTGTCGCGACCTTCGCTGTCACGACAAACGTGATGACGATTGACTGCGACGGTGGCGGGAATTCTATAACGACGATCACCGGCGGGATCTCGGGTCAGATTCTAGTGCTCATACATGTCGATGCTCATTGCACCTATGTCGACAACAACTTGGGCGCAGCGAATACGATCGATCTCCTCGGTGCGAACAACGTATCTGCCGATGATGAGACGTTGACACTCGTCAACGACGGGACATCTTGGCGCGAGCTAGCGAACTCCGTGAACGACTAACGAAGAGGGCAGCCCTTGCCGATCAATGAGTTCAGTTCGACTGCCGTGCTGCTTCAGCAGCAGTACTTCCCCGGCTATACCTTCGACGCGAACTCGAACCCGACGAACACGGCGGTCGCTGCCATCATCACCAAGAAGGCGGCAACGGTCAGCGGGATCTTGACATCGGTCGGTGTGGCGCCTGCGGGCATTGACGTTGTGGGCGAGCCGATCGCCTTCAACTGGCTCCAGGATCTCGTTCTCGTTGGCACAGCTGCTCACGTAGCGCGGGCCTTTACAGGTCGAGGAGACACGAGCCGTGTTGCGTCGGTGTGGCGCACGGAATGGACCCAGGGCCTAGAGGTGCTCCGAGACCCGCAAAAGCGCAAGGATGTCCTGGCCGACGTGCTGACAGGCTCGCAAGCCGGATTCCTGCGGACGCATGTCCAATCAAGTTCTGACTCGCCGCCAACGGTGGTGGGCGATATCGACCTTGTGACGCCATCGTTCACGGCGGACATGGATCTTTGATGGCCGAGAGGCTCTTAGACTTCGACGTTGGCCTTGTAGGGGACAAGCCGATCATTGCCAAGCTCGGACTAGCCGAGGACCGGGTGAAGGACTTGCGCCCGGCATGGGCCGCACTTCATAGCGGCAACTCTTCGCTGCTCTCTGGCGGGATCCGGCCGTTCGTTGAGATCGTCAAGGGGCAGTATAGGACGAAGGGCGCGCGGGGCGGGACACCTTGGCAGAGTTACAACAGCGAGCCTGTATATAAGCGGATCAAGATCGCAGTCGGCGGCGGATTGGATCGGATGCTGCGCTGGGAGGCGGGGCGGGAGCGACTCTATCCGTCACTCGTCAGGACAGGCCACCCGGATCACGTCTATGAGCCGCGCCGCCTGTCGGTGATGTTTGGGACACGGGTTCCCTATGCGATCAAGCACCAGGAAGGCCGCGGCATGCAGCCCTATGATCGGATCCCGCTCCCGAAGCGGCCGATCATCGCGTTGACCCGTGGCGACTTCCGAGGGTGGATCCGTGTAATCCAGCGGCACGTGGAGGCCACGGTGGGCATCCGGGGAGCGCGGGCCATTCTCTAGGGAGCGTCCAGCATGATCGAGGACGTCCTGGTTGAGATCCGCACGGCGGTGAATACGTTTCTACCTGCGGCGTTGAACGTCGAAGATGCCGAGTATGCCGTGGCCGATGCCGCGGAGTTCGGTCATGCGCTCGTGCTTGACGACATCGTCACGGTGCGCTTTGAAGAGGCGGGCGAGCTTGAGATCCAGAATTACCCGGCGCTGTTCTTGCTCCCGAGAGCGGACGACCACGATCCGATCTTTACGATCAACGAGTTCATCTCTCATCAGGTGGATTGCGTCGTCGTGATCAAGGACACCGACCCGGTTGAGTTGACTCGTCGCCTCTTTCGCACGGTCGAGGCTCTGCGGCGGGTGCTCACGGAGCGGGTCGAGGAGACGGGCGTGGCGGAGGATCCGGTGTTCCAGGTGGATATCGCCCGATCAGACTACAGTCCGACGTTTGAGCTAGAGGGCGGCGGGCTCGTGAAGAGCGCAGTTCTTGAGGCGCGGTTCATGGAGATCGAGGCGAGGCCATGAGCAAGAGCAAGAGCAAGAGCAAGAGCAAACGCTCCGTGGTGTGGGTCTTCCCCTGGGAGACGCATCCGGCCCGGTATGGATCGGCGGAGTATGAAGTCCGAGAGATCGATCCTGATAGTCCGCAAGCGGACGCCGTCAAGGCTCGGCCTGCGGACTTCGAGCCAACACCTGCAAAGCCGTCGGAGGGTTAGCGCATGGCGATCCAAGCAAGGCAATCGCTACTGGCGAAGGTCGAGGCGGCATATGGCACGGACCCCACGCCCGCTGGCGTTGATGCGGTTCGGTGTATCGGGTCCCTCGATTACACCTTCAACTCCGAGGATGCGGAGATCGAGAGCGTCGATGCGTTCCTAGACGGCTATGCTCACGTCGAGGGGAGCGTCTTCGTGACGGTTTCGTTCGAGACGCCGCTCTGGGGCTCTGGGGCTGCGGGCACGGCACCGGAGATCGGGCCGTTGTTCAAGGCGTGCGGTATGGACGAGGTGATCGTGGGTGCCACCTCGGTGACATATCAACCGACATCGGCATTTGGTGCCGGGGCAGCTGGATATCAGTCCAACACGTTTTACATCCAAGACTCGACCCTCCAGTTCCAGGTGCACGGCGTTTATGGGACCTTCTCGATCGATGCTTCGGTCTCGAGTTTCCCCAAGGTCTCGTGGAGTTTCACGGGCCTATACGAGAGGCCGACCGACGTTGCAGCAATCACCGCTCCGACATACGACGCGACGCGTCCGGCGCCGTGTAGAGGGCTGACGTTCCAGTACGCGGGGATCACGCCTCGCTGCACGAATTGGACGCTCGATCTTCAGCGTGAGGTCCACCGCGTGGGCGACTTCGGCTCCACGTTTGGCGTGGCGGGCTTTGAGCTGGGCCGCTGCAGTCCCGCGGGCACCTTCCGAGTCCAAGAGCGCGCCATCGCAACGGAAAACTTCTGGACGGTTGACACTCCCGTTGCGAGTCATTGGTCTCTGACGTTCGGATCAACCGCGGGCAATATCTGCACGATCACTCGTCCCGGTGGCACTGGCGGGATCAAGTTTCAGAACCTCTCCCGCGGAGAGGATAATGGGATCATCACGCTAGACATGGCGTATTCGATCGGGCGTAACGCCGGAAACGACGCCTTAGAACTGGTTTTCACCTAGACTTATCGACTCGACTCGACTCGGGCAACGGCCCGATGTAGTGCGACCAAACTGGATTGGGAACATGCTCCGTTGCTCGGGTCGAGCTTTCAGCCCGCCGCGGGAGCGCATAGAGCAAAGCGGTTCCGGGCGGGCGTGTCCTTTTAGCATGGAGGCACAGCATGCCGCGCTTTCGTCAATTCTCCCGAGATGGAGGACGCTACGTCCTCGCCGTTGATCGCAATCTTCCTCCCTCCGATCAGGTGGTCTGGCACTACCGCCACCCGACTCCCCTAGACATTGCTGAGTTTGAATCCCAGGCCGGTTATCTCAAGGTCGAGGGTTCCAGCGAGAACGCGGGCGGAGGTGCGCCTGGCGTTGAGGACATCAACACGCGCTGGGTCAGCAACTCGCAGGGGAATGGGATCCGGGCGTTGCTGCGGTTCCTGACGGACGTTGCGGGGCCGGGCCCAGCGGGTAAGCCCTTGTGCTACCCGAAGCCGGGAGAGCAGGTCTATGACGAGGGAGCGGGCGGCAACGGGGCACCAGCGATGCGTTCGTCTCGTGACTCGGATCGGCTGGAGTTCCTGGCGATCTTCACGCAAGAGGATCTCTACGAGGTCGCGGACTCAATTCTGGACGGGGCGAGGCTGACGGAGGAAGAGTCGGGAAACTCCGACGCGCTGCCGAGTTCCTCGCTCGGTGGCGCGACCTCGACGACGAGGTCACCCGAGCCGAGTTCGGCGGAGGCGTCCACCCAGAATTAGCAACGAGACTCGAGGAGTTCCCGCCGGATGTCTTCGTCTGGGTGCGCCTGTGGCGCCACTACGAGAACGGACACCTACTCCTCGCCGGAGGCGTGGGCGATCAGCCGAACGTTTATCTGGAGGCCATGGAGTGCCTTTCGACACAGGTCACAATGACGGCGAGGAAGGCAGCGGAGCGGGACGCAAAGACACGAGAGGCCGGTTTAGGTGGTAGCGGTCGGGCACGTCTCAAGATTCGTTAGGAGGGCAATCAATGGCTGTTAGCGCTGACGTTCTCCGGGCAGAGATCCGTGCGAAGGATCGGGCGAGTGCTGCGATCCGAAAGGTCAAGGGATCGGTCGGCGGGCTTGCTAACAGCATGGCGAAGTTGCGGAATGCTTCGCTATTGGCGGCGGCGGCGGGCGGTGCGTTCCTGGCTTTCGCTGCCAAGGCTGTCTCTCTCTCTGCAAAGCAGGAATCGGTCAATCGACGGCTTGCGCTTGCGCTTGAGAAGATCGGAGTCTCGTATAACTCTGTCAGGGGCGAGATCAATAAGTTCGCTGCGGCTCAACAGGCAAGCACGGAGTTCGGAGACGACCAGACCAAGAGCGTGTTGACGACGCTCGTTCAGCTGACGGGCGACTACGATGCAGCGCTGAAGGGTGTTAGCGCCACGCAGGACATCGCGACGGCGTTGGGCATGTCGCTTGAGAGCGCGTCGCGGCTCGTTGCCCGAGCCATGGGCGGCAATATCTCGGTTCTGTCTCGCTATCTTCCGAAGCTCCAGGGGTTGAGCAAGTCCACGCTCGCAGCGATGACGCTACAGGAGAAACAAGCCCTAGTCGTGAGGGAGATCGAGGGAGCATTCGGTGGGGCGGCCAAGGCGATCTCTCCCATAGAGCAAGGAATGGCGAACCTTAGAAACACCATGGGCGACGTGACCGAGGCATTCGGAAAGATGCTGACGGAGGCGGGCAGCCTAACGGATAAGTCTGGTTGGTTTCTTTCGTTCTTACAGTTCTCAGAGGATTGGTTCAACGTGACCCGCAAGGGTGTCTCCGCGTTCGAGGATGTCGATGCCGCCGTCAAGGCATTCGTCAAAAACCTCCAGTCTGGCACGATGACGACGGAGGGTTTCACGACCACGGTCAAGCGCTTCAACGAGGCGAACGTTGACATTGCCCACATCATCGCAACGAAGTTCAACGTTGCCGCTGGCGATTATGTGCGCCTGGCGAATCAGGCACACTCGGAGACGAAGGAATGGGCGGCGGCGCAGAAAAGCCTAGCCGACAAGATCCTTGAGGCGCAGGGCCGATTGGTCGCCTTCAACGAATCGGAAGGCATGGTGATCACGGGCGGGAAGTCGCCGGAACAGAAACAACGCGAGAAAGATGCCGCGGCAGTAAAGAAGTCCTATGAGGAGAGATATAAGGCGGCTCTGCGGAATGTGGAGGTGGGACAACTGGAGTTGCAGATTCTGGCGGGTCTTGAGGCCGGGAGAAAGAAACGAGAGGACAAGGCCCAGTCAGAGCGTGACATGGCCGAGCAGCGGATCGCTTTGTCGAAGGCGATCGGAGAGATCAACGCCAAGAACACCCAGCGTTTCATCGCTGACAGTGAGAAGGCCAAACAGGCGCAGATCGAATCAATGGCGGCAACCAAGGCTTCCATCGCATCGGCGGTTGAACAATATACCCTGATGTCGGCGCAGATGATCGCGACCTCTCGAACGGGCCAACAGGCGATGCTCCAACTCTTCGCCCTGATGCTCAACCTACTCGCAAAATGGGCAGCTGCACGAGCGGGCGAGCAGGCGGCGGAGGCATATGCCGCATATGCGCGCAGAGACTTTGACTCGGCAGCATTCCACACGGCGGCCTCGGTGGGCTTTGCAGCGGTGGCGGGCGGAGCGGTCTATGGTGCGACGGCGGTGCAGCGTGAGGCGTCCAGAGAGGGTGCGGGCGGCGGGCGCGGTGGCGGCGCGGGCGGTGGTGGTGCTGTTGGCACGTTCCGCGCAGGCGGGCTCGCGGGCGGCGGTGGGCGAGCGGCACCGAGGGAGTCCTCCGTGATCATAAACTTCGAGGGCGAGCGTGTGGTGACCGATGAGCAGGTGGCTCGGCGGGTGGGCGAGGTGATGCGCCGCAATGAGACTGGAGCGACGGGGATGGGCCGCATGGCCCGAGGCTCGCCGGAGGCATACGGACGAGAGCGCAACCGGCGGCGGCGTTCCTGATGGCGGATCCGCGTTTCATCTGGCCTGTCGCCGTCGTGGCGACCGTATCCGACGGCCTCTCGGAGGCTCAACAGAACCTTCGATTCGACGAGGGCGGCGGCGAGTTGACTGCCGCGATCGCTCTCGGGGATTGGTTCATCCGGGGCGGCGGTGCTGCGGGCACGGATCTTGTCCAACAGATCGCCACGAAGATGACGGCGGCCGGTGGACAGGTCTACACGGTGACGAGGAGCGCAACCGGAAGAGTGACCATTGCCGCACCCGGCGCATTTACGCTGCGGTGGAGCACGGGCACCGCTCCGCTATTCGATGGGGCTGTGATCGGTTTCAGCACGGCGGCAAACGACACCGGGACGAACACCTATACATCCGACAATCAGCACCGGTTCGGGTGGTATCCCGAGCAGAGGATCCTAGACGGCAATAGACGTATGGAGGATGCCATCGTGGGCGGCCTGCGCTCGCTAGGAAACCAGCAATGGGTCCAGCAATGGCAGACTGATTATCACGCTCTCGCCCGGATCGATTGGGTGCGAGTTGCCAAGATCCGCTACGGCAACGTCGACGGGACGGTTGTGGGCACGCTGCACGAGACGTTGACGAGTAATCAGGCGACGACGTGGCGGGGCTTCTACGACGCAGCCCGGCTCGGCATTCGGTTTGAGTTTCACCCAGATACCAGCGTGATCGCGTCCGCCACGGCGGTGATCGATCCCGGCACGCCTTGGATGGAGGACATAGAGGAGGCCGCGACGTTGCTCATGGACCGTGGTGAGCGCTACCGCGTGGTTGTGCCTATGCGCCCATACACGACGTGATGCTGTGCCGCCTCGTGTCTATCTGCGAGTCCGTGGCGAGGCTGAGCGCCAGGGTATCGGGCGTGACCTGCTTCGTGAGTGCTGCGGCCTTCCGATGTCCACGATCGACGCTCTGATGGCAGCCGATCCTCCCGAGGTGGTCCGTCTCCAGGATCTCGGTGTCGTCGCGAGTGTCCTTGAGGTGCCGATCGGGAGTCTGTTGGTGATGGATGAATCGCTGATCGTTCGGGCGAGGATGAGCCCGACGGAGGGATCCGACTAATGGCTGTCACCGTCGCTGATAAGTCGTCGCGGCCGATCGTCCATTGCGTGATCGAAGGGCTCGGCCCGGACACGGATGCCGCAGGTACGGCGGTGGCGTATCGGTTCAGCAACGTCGATCCTGGTTTCGCTGGTGCGATTGCGGGATCGTGGCGTCCGTACCTCGCATCTCTGCCGGATCATCTGGAGACGACGCTGGACGTTGTGACGGGCGAGGTGGGCGTTGGCAGTCTAACCGTTGATCTAGTCGAGGGAGCGCACCCGACATTATTTTTGTCTGAATTATTAGCGACACGGGAAAGGTCAAGGGTAGGGCGTCTCCTTGCTAACGCTACGGCTGGATCGGCGACTGTGGATGTCGCAACGGTGGCGGGTGCAATCCCAGCAACGAACGACGTGCTCAGCATCGGGACGGAGCGGTTGAGGGTGACTGGTGTCGCCGTCATCGTAGGTGGACACCGGCTGAACGTAACCCGCGCCCGGTACGGCACGACGGCGATCGCGCATAGCACGGACGCAGAACGAGGCGACGGTGAGGTGAGATATCGAGCGCACTTCCTGCGAGGAAGACAAGTCGATCTCTATCTCAACTTTCAGGGCAACGTCGAGGGTGATCAGATCCTCCTCGGTCGGTTCCTGATCAACCGTCTGGAATTCGTGGGCGGGAGTCGTTGGCGAATCCATACCACGGGGATCGAGCGGCGCCTCTCGGCGGATATCGCGATGCACGCCTTCAGCGGTCACGCCTCGAACTGGTTTGCACGCCGGGACAGGTTCCAACTCGATCGAGACGACTTCGGCGGGCAACCGATCCCGCTGGCGTTGTTTGCCTCCGGCGATGCGTCGGCGGGCCTCCCTGACAGCGATGATCCATTCGCTCCGCAGCCTGACTCGGCTAACGGCGGTCATCTCCGGTATGGAGACGCCTGCATTGAGTACGATCTAGCCGCAGGCGAGGCTCGCAACGTCGGTGCTTTGCGTGTCACGGTCACGGGTTGGGAGGTTGCCCGGACGGGGCTGCCAAGCTCGGACGAGCCGATCATTCGGGTCCGCGAGGTTTGGCCGACGGATCCTCGGTTGCCGCATATGCGGTTCAAGCCAACGCCGCACGGCGGATCCGCAGAGGCGAGTGATCATCCGATCGACATCTTCCTGTGCCTGGCGTTGTCGACGGGCGCAGGGACGAACGTTGGCGCAACCGATGTCAACTATGACGTGCTCCCTCGTGGGATCGGGGCGGGCATCCCGCACACGCTGTTTGATATCGGTGAATGGGAGGCGATGAAATGGCGCACGCTCGGCGCCCGAATGCCGAACCTGATCATCGGATGGGACGGGCCGGATTCCCTGCAACGACTAGCCGAGGAGCAGCTGCTCGGCCCTCTAGGGATCGCAGCGGTACAGGACGAGGTTGGACTGATCGCACCTGTACGGATCTCCGAGATATTCCCGGCGGATACATCCACGACGCTCGACGATGATGACATCATCGCAGCAACGGAATCCTATGACTGGGGGCTAGACGGTCAGATCCTCGGCCAAGTCTGGAAGATCGATCACGAAGGCCCAGACGGTGATCCCTACGAGATCCGGGTGTTATCGCCCGAGGCTCGGGTTCGCTATCCCGGAGTGCAGAACCGGACGGCGGTATTCGAGGCCCGAGGATTGACACGACGGAGCGGCGGCGAGGCGATCATCCACGAGCGGGCGGCGTTCCTCTTTCGGCACTTCCTCGAACCGCCTCCGACAGTGACGCTCAAACTCAACTGGAATCGGTTATTCCTGCCGCTCGGAGAGCCTGTGCTCGTGACGTATGCCCCGCTCCCGAATCCAGCGACGGGGACTCGGGGCTTGACGGCGGCACCGTTCGTCGTGGTGCGTCGTCGGCTAGCGCTGGCGGATCTGCTCTCGGGCCGAGGCGGCGGCGGAGGTGTCGAGGTGGAGTTGTTCTGGGTGGGTCTCGACTCACCGACGCTGGTGCATATCGGTCCGTCCGCGGTCGTGACGGGATGGGATGCTGTGACGCTCCAGGCATCAGTTACGAGAAACGCATTCACGGACGGCACGGCGTGGGGTTCAGTCGTGGCCGACGACACAGACGGCTTTACTGTGGGCGGCGTTGGCGTTGGCGATCTTTGCTGCCACATCGACCAGGACGGGGCGTTGAGGTCTGCGAACGTCGTTCGGGTCACGGCGAAGACGGCGACAAAGGTCACGCTGCACGCCGCTCCAGCTACGGCACCTGTTGCGGGAGATATCCTCATTTACTGTGGCGACACTGGGGCGCCATCGTATCCGGCCTCGGCATGGACGAGTCACATGCAGGAACACGGGGCATACGCCGATGCGACGAATACAACCATCGGCACGACAGCCCGTGTCAATCATTGGGGAGACTGATCCGGCGTGCCTGTATTCAGTTATCCGATCCCGGCAGCGGTCAACACCTTGGACGATCTGCCGTTCGACGACGGGCATCCTGTCTCGTCGTGGGCATTGCGGGAGGTCGTCCACAACGACAGGGCGATCCATGCGTACCATCGGAGGTGCTTGACGGCGCACGCGTGGGATCTGACAAGCCCATTCACCCAGACCGCTCTCTACTGGGTGCGGGTTGCGTATTGGGAGGGTCGCACGAGTCCAGACCAGGACACGGTGACGGTCAGCATGCGAGGCATCGTGACGAATGGCCGAATCATGGCGGTTGCGATCAACACTCGTGCAAGGCGTCGGCAGGAGCAGCACGAGAACCTCGCCAACTGGGGCGTTTGGGTGGGCAATGGCGCCGTCCAGAACGTCGAGTTCGCGGGCATCGAGGTGCTCCCTGGCACATGGGAGACGATCGAGGTGCTCACGGCTAGCGGACTCCAGGGCAGCGTGAGCGCCGATGTGACGGGCACGGTGGAGACGATAGAGAATAACGCGATCGTTGTGGACGCGGGCGGCTTTGCTGGTGTCACGACGGGGTTTGCATTGCGGATCGAGGAGCCTGCGAGCAACGAGCCGCTGACCGACTGGCGGCAGATCGTACGCGTCAACGCGAACGACAAGCGCACGGTCTATCCCGCCTTCGGTGAGCACGATCAGGGGTTGGAGGAGGTCGGATCTGCCGCGACCGTGTGGCGGGCTCGTCCGGTGGCACAGATGCAACTCCGATCCCTCTCGATTGATGAGGACGAGCTGACGGGCAATCTGGGGCTCTGATGGCCGAGAGCTACGGCATAGACTACCTCCCGCTCCCGGATGAGTCCTACTATACACGCGCACCGTTGCGAGCCTCCCTGTCCCGTGGGCTACAACTGAACGCGGAGCACTTCCACGGTGTCAAGATCCGGCAACTCGTGGCGGATCAGGACATCTGGCACATCCCCGGCGCGGTCTTCTCCACGAACGAGGTGGAGTATCTCGTGACGGTGAGCCAGGGTGCGACGCAGTTGTGGGGCACCATTGTCTGGTTGGCGACCACGGCGGCAGAGAACGTGTTGGACAACGGCGTCAACCTAGAACTGGCGCATCGAGTCGAGGTGCGGTTCTACTCGGAGCGGGGCGGGGCGGGCGTGGCGGCTGGGCTGGACGGGGTAACCTCCGGCGCGTACACCGACAGCATGGCCGTTGTGCATCGGTCTCGATTCCGCATGTCTCCGCAGGACTTCCTGATGGTGCAGATCCGGGATCAAGGCGTCACTGACTTCCCCTACGTGGCCGATGTGCTCGGGCCGGAGGGCGCCACGCAATGGCTCACGTGGTCACCGACCCTGACGACATCGCACGAGCAGAGGATCCAGGTGCAAATTCGGAATGATAGCCCGATCGTGGAACGGGTGGCGCTATGGGGCGTCCAGATATACGAGATGGTCCCGCAGAGGTAAGCAATGGCGAAGACGTTACCAGGCACCTTTACCGAGCAAGATCCGGGCGATCTGATCATCGTTGGCGATCCGGTGCAGTTCGATGGTGATGGCGGGTTCCAGACGATCAACCGGAATCACAACTGGTTGATGGCGAATCGGTCGAAGTCTCACGTCTCTATGTCGTGGGTGACGACCGCCGCCGTCGCTGGTGAGCGCACGCTTCGTGAGACGAACGGCGCCTTCCAGACTCGGCTCGAGTACCGGATCACGCCTCGGCGGCACATGCCGAGGGTGCTGATCAGGATCAACGCGGGCTGCAACGCTGGCGGAGTCGCTGGCGAGATCCGGGTGTCTTCGCCTGCGGCGAATGCTACGTTCACCTTCACGGGCGCATTCGGTCCGACGACAGAGCAAACAGCGGTGATCGCGGTGACGAACACCGCACCGCCGACAACGCAGATCATCACCGTCGAGGTACGGAAGACATCGGCGGTGTGGATCGAGTTGCGGCGATTGATGATTCGAGACGACACCTTAGCCGTGGGCGATCTGCCTTAGGTGGCTGAAGCGGAGGAGACATGAGAAAGCGAATTGGCTGGACGTTGGCGATGGCCGTGGGTGCGAGCTTGGTGCTTGCTGCGGTCGTTGGGCAAGACTTGATTCGGAACGCGTGGGCCATCGGGCCGCACGCGCTCTACAGATCGGCGGGTGCGATCGGGTCGGCTGCACCTGCAGCTGCTCTTGAGGTGGGCGGATCGGACGGGACCAATCTACGCTCTCTGCGGACCCTCGACGGCGACACTGGCGGCGGCACCCAGCACTGGCAAGGCGTCGTCATCGTAACGCCGGGTGCGGGTGGCGCAACGGCAACGGGCATCGTGTCGGTGACGGAGACGAGGCCGACAACTCGCACTTATTCGGCCATCGATCCAGACCAGAACGAAGCAGCGGCGGATATCGCTCTGAACGCCAATCGTTTGAGCGTGACCTGCCAATCGGTGGGCACAACCACGGCTCGCTTTCGAGTAGGTGCGGCGACTGGCGGGACGGTTGGGCTCATCGTTGCCGGTGGGACAGCTGCGAACGACGGCACGGGCGGCAGTTTTAGCACCAGCGATGTCGGCGCCGTCTACATCTACGACATCACCGGGGCGGGCAACGCTGACGTCCAGTGTGTCGAGGAGGCTATCTAATGGGCGGTTCTCGACTCATCATCGGTGTGCTGGTCGGGGTTGTCCTGGGCGTTGTGCTCTGGGCCTCTGTCCCGGCTATCGCCGCTCTCGTGACACCACCGAAGGACGGCGGCTCAACTTTCTTTGCAGATGACGCAACGCTGGGGTTTGGCAATACGTCGGGCAGTCCTGACACCAAGATCGGGTGGGAGACGACGGGTACGGATCACCTCTCGTTGGTGACGACTGCGGATACCTGCGTTGTTGTGTCTTCGGATGCCGACGTGAATCGCACGGGTCTGACCTGCACTGATACCCGCCTGTGCGTGGCTTCAGACGACTCTACAAACGTAGATGAGGCAGTCTGCCTATATCACGACGAGGCTGACGGGTGGATCAACATTCCAGACGGCGACATGCGCTTTTTCGTTGCAGGAGGTCAGGGTCACTTCGGTCAAGGGGATGTATTCCAGGCGCACCATTGGAATATCGCAAGCACTAGCAACTCCGTTGTCTCGCTGCGGAGCGGTACGACGGACAGCACCGCACAGTTCCAGATACACGGCGACTGGGCTGACGACGAAACCCGCATGGTTGTGGGTGCAAGTTCTGGCAATGCGATGGTTCTCACCTTGGCTGCCAACCGCAACAAGGACCATGATCTGGTACAGCAGAACGATCCCGTCTTTTATATCTGGGGACAGACAGACCCGGACAGCGTGATCCCTGCCGGGACCCGACACTTGAGCCTCACATATGAGGATGACCTGGGCGAGCAATATGGAGAGATTGCTACAGGCGCGGGCGATCTTGCCATCGAACCCGCCTCGGGCTACGTGCGGCAGATGCGCCGCTGGCTGGGGCCTTGCACAGTGAGCCACGACGGCGGCACTAACCAATGTTTCACCGTGGCCGATGGCGATGTGGTGACAAACATCCTGTTCAGGGTCACCGAGGTATGGGACGGCAGTTCGGGTTCGCTGAAGCTCGGAGACGGGAACAACGATGACGGGTTTGGCGAGATGGGCATGAAAACTCTCAGCGGGACTAGGGATCTGGGGAATCTGGGTTGGATGTGGACCTCTGCGAACGACAAGGGAGCATATCTTTATGCGGCCGGTTCTGGCGGCGCGCAGTCGTATGGTTACACCGGGGCAGACACTGTTGACGCGCTCTCCGCGACCGGCGACGCGACGCAAGGCGAGGGCAAGTTCTACGTTGAGATTTCGAGGCTCCCCTAATGCCCGCGCCAACGACGACAAGCGGCGCAGTCGGTGTGCTTGCTGGTGCAACACTCGCCGCCTTGACGCTGGCGGGCGGTGACTTCGAGTGCCCTGATGATTACCGCTGCACACCCAAGGCTGCATTCACGCAGGCCGTAGCGAACCCGGCAGTTAGCGATATCGAGGGCGCCTGCGTTCGCAATAGTCCGCAGGGCATGGAGTCCTGCATTGTGCGAAACGTGGCAGGCAGCGCGGTGGACTTGAGTTGCAAAGATTCGGCCTATGTTACGGCTGCGCTCTCTGTCTGCGGAGACGGCTGCGGGCGCAATGCTGAATGGGTGAAGCGTGCTGCAGTCCTGGCTGCTCAAAGTCCGCTATGTCAGCCAGACATCGGCCCCCCCCCCTGATCCGATCCCAGTCGAGTGATCCGGTCTCGGACCGGCCGAGCCGAACGCCGGGACTCCCTAGCCAGTCGCCTCCATTTGTCGAGGCTTGCCGCGTCCGTCCGGCAGGAGTGCTGCCGCTTCTGTGATCCGTTGTTCGATGGCCTTGGGCCATGCGTTCACGGCGATGACTTCGATGAGGAGAAGCGGCGGGCCGAGCAACTCAGTCTCGCCGTGTCTCCAGCGGTGGATCTGCCGGGACGAGACGCCGAGGACGAAGGCTAGCGCCGTCTGAGTTAGCCCGCTGAGCTTCAGCGCTTGATCGATCAATTCTCGTGCGGTCATTGAGTGCTCCCTGCTCCCTGTTCCCATGTCCGGTTTTAGCATAGCGCTAACTGCCCGTCGTCATCTACCTCGGGCGGCGGCGGAGCCCACGGCAGCCAGCCGGGCACGTGACAAGCGTCGCAGCCCGATGATATCCAATCATCCGGCGGCATTCCCGCCGCCGCCATGATCTCCGCATAGTCGAACTCAACTCCGAGGGCATCGTCGATCGATATGAGGTCGGTGGCCCATCCCTCGATCCGTCCGTCGAAAATGTAGACATGCGAGGGCACGCGCAGGCGGCGGCGGGCGAAGTCTCGGCCGAGGATGGTTGGCCGCCATGTGGCGCTCGTCCGCTTGCTGTCGTCGTCGTTGCTGACCTGTTCTATCAGCTGCCAATAGGCGAGTTTTGCATACTCTCCGCCGGTCGGCCCATCGGCCAGGCCGAAGGCTCTGCGGCTGGCGACCATGGCCGCATCGTGGATCTCAACCCACCGTCGATCCTCTTCGCCCGCGATGCCCACGAGCCACATCAACCACCGTGCTTGTAGTTGGTTGAGCTTCCGCCGGTAGCGCTTCGCCCATTGCCCGCAACACGGACAGTGGATTCCAGCGTCGAGGCCCTCTAAAAGTTCAGCCCGTGCGTCGATCAAGTCTCGTGCGCTCATGCTTGCTCCCGATCTTGTAGTTGCCTGGTGATCTCGTCGTCCACCTTCCCCGCCCATCCCACGTCAACGCCGAACACCTCTCCGGCTGCCTTGGCGTATGCCCTCTTGAACTCCTCCCCGTGCCATTCTAGCCGCCGTCCAGACTTGGACGACCTCCCTCCGACGAGGACGTGGATCAACTCGTGGAGGATCGTGACCTTCACGCACACCGAGGATCCGTTGCGGTTGCCGTATATGGTGACTCCATACCAGGGCGCTCCTCGGCCTGCGGCGCCGTAACCATTGCGCCACGACACCCGGACCTCGGGCGGGCGGCGGCGCAGGCGGGCCAACGTTGCCGACTTGTTGATCTGGCGGATCGCTTCCGTGCGTACGTGGACGCCCTGCACAAACTCGGCGTCTTTGGCGGCGTTCCTGGTGCTCGCACGCAGAACGGCCTGACGGGCGTTCTGACGCCGTGTGCGCTCTGCCCTTGTCTCGGCCTTCGCCTTCCGTTTGGCGTCCAGCGCTGGGCACGTGAGGCCCACCAGAGGGCCCTTGTCGAGCTTTGCCGAGCACGGCATACAGAACCGCCGCACGTCGAGCGGCGAGAGCTGGGATGGGCCGAGCCTTCCTGTGCCGCATTCTGGGCACACCCAGCGGAGTCTCTTGGGCTTGCTCATCAGAGCCTCCTTGTTCTGCCGCCGAGACAATCTCGGCGGCCCGGTGCGGAGGTCCACGGTTGCCCGTGAACCTCCGACCCGGCTAACGGATGGCCTTGGCGGCGGCCTCGGCGGCGGCCCATGCGGCGCCGAAGGCGGCGTCGTAGGCGGCGTCGTAGGCGGCTTGGGCGACGGCCTTGGCGGCGGCGTCGTCCAGGTCGGCGGCCCGTGCGGCGTCGTAGGCGTCGTGGGAGGCCTCGTTGGCGATCACGTAGGTGTCGTAGGCGTCGTAGGTGTCGGTGTGTGCGTTGTTCATCGTGTGCTCCGTCGTAGTGTTCCTTGCCATGAGTGAAGAATAGGACATGGCGTCCTCGGGGTCAAGGGTTTATTTCAAAATAAATGCGCCTTCCGTCGTTTTCCTACCGTCGCCTTGCGCCATGCGGTCACGGCGTG
>CAACVE010000039.1_pt1 | contig 21752 bp, 56 predicted proteins | sample 2381751 | NCBI WGS metagenome assembly CAACVE01 (sample SAMEA5211968, study PRJEB30684) | marine metagenome | biome: Marine; feature: Epipelagic; material: Water | collected 2015-10-15 | depth 2000 m | reverse complement strand
TCTTGTGGATATTACAATACACCCTACTATGACACTCCGTATATGTGCAACCACAGTATGGGATCGCACGATTATGGTGAGTGCTGTTCATGGATTACAATGGAGTTTTATAGTGAATGTATTGAGACATGGTGCTATAGTGAGTATTGGTGTGGTTGGGTAGAATATGATTACACATGCTATCCCATCTAAATCGAAAATGACTCCATGTCCATCGCGTACCATCTTTAGTCCTGGTGACATGGTATGTGGTCCGGGTAATGTGATGGGTATTGTAGTACGGATAGACGAAAACCAGCGTGCACGATCTCCGATCCCTGGATATCAAGATGTTTTGTTTCCGTACCTTGTGCTTTTTTCCGATAATGAATTAGATTGGATGCAAGAAGATTTTTTGGAGGCCATCAGTGGAGATCGGTGACATGGTTAAAGTAACCGATGGGCACTCCTGGGAGGGCATATCCGATTGGGTGGAACGAACCCACCACGGCCAGAGCGGATTGCACGGTCTGATCATTGGAATGGAAAGCACGGGACAGGATGCAAATATATGTGTATTGCTTGAAAACGGTGTTACTTCATGGTTTTATTCCGATGAGTTGAATGTTATTTATCGGGAAGGAATAAGTATTTAACAGGAGACATAATTGCATAAGCATACTCCAGATGAGGAACTCCAAACGGCCGATATGCTGGCCGAACTTCTTGTCATTCTTGTCAATCACTTTAAGTTAGCCATCCAACAAAGAGATATCAAAGCCGCCGAGGATAAAATACAGTACATTACAGAGAATGCCCGCGAGGCCATCAGAAGGATAAAGCTCGCTCAGGGTGGTGAAACCAGTCCGGGTAGACACAGTTCGGAGAACGGGGCTGAAAGTGATTAGAGAGGGGCTGGATACGATCCATCCACATCGTGTATGTTCCCCATCCAGCCTTTTCGTTTCATACCAATACATTTCAATGGTCGCAAATAGTTATATACTGTGGATGTATTGATTAGACGGAGTTTTATCTATGGGTAACTTAGCAATACAGGTGGATCTATTCGAGTCAAACGAAGAGCTAGAGGGTCACATCTTTGAATTGTATGAGAAAAGTCCCAATAGGGAATTTAGGAGCCACGTCCAATTCATAAGGGCCGATACATTGGAGGAGGCAGAGGATAAGGTAGCTGCCATTGATCCCGATTACTGGCGCACAAAATCAGTAAGGCCGGTCGAGGTTGAGTATGCCTGGATCATATTTGAGTCCCTACACTACTCGTACAGGATGTGTAAATCGATTCTCGGGCTCGATGAACTAATCGATGACTAGGAAATATAAATGAAGCTAACAAAAGAACAACTTAAAAAAATTATTAAAGAAGAAATTGAAAATATACAGCAAGAAAGAATATTGGGTTCTTTACGAGCTTTACAGGTTGATGATATTGTTAAACGCGCCGATGGTAAAGGTAAACCAGGTAAGGTGATGGATGTCATTAAGGACCAGGGCGGTAAGACCAAATACGTTGTTAGATGGGGAGGCATCGGTGTAGCATCTACAACCCACGGTAGACGAGAAGAACTGGAAAGAAAAGATTTAGTGTTGCAACCCAAAAAGCGAGGGCTGCGAATGTAGGCGTGTCTACATAGTGCGCTATAAACCATTAAGGACTAACTACACGAAGCTAGCGAAAGAACAGCTTAGAAAAATTATTCAGGAATAAAGGTGACTACAGATGAAAATTAGAAAGAATCAATTGAGACAGATCATTAAAGAAGAACTTTCTAAGGTACTAATAGAGAGAGGGTCAGAAGATTGTCTGTACGAGGGGTTCGGTGCCATAAAGGGCTTCATGTCTGGTGCCGGAAAAGAGCAAGAAAGGTATGAGAAGACCAAAAAAGAACTTGGGGGGCTTTTAAACTACGTATCAGACTACATGGTTAAGCATTCACACTTTGCCAGAAAACAACCCCTCCGGAGTGGATGGTACCGTAATGTCCGGAAGGGACTCGATTATGCCGGAACATCGGTTTATCGAATCAAGAAGCTTGGAAAAGAAGGTGGCAAAGCGCACAAGGATCTCACTGATCTGATTCAACAGGTTAAGGATAAGGAAAAAGAGGTGAGAGCAGCCTTTCCAGAAGACACAGAAACCACATAGGACAAGTAAGATGAAACTTACCAAATCAAAACTTAAGCAGCTTATTAAGGAAGAGCTTAATAACGTATTAAAGGAGGCCGTCCCAGACGTTGATGAAGATATATATAGGGTTATTCTTGCAGCAGGATTCAATGAAACCGATCCCGAGACATTGTGGAGCCATAACCGGGCCTTCCAAAATGCTGGGGTATCATTTGAAGAGGCACTATTAACCATCATTGAGAAACGGGTTCCTAACGTTAGTCCCGAGGGTCTTTCACAAATAAGTAAAAATATAGGTAGATATAAAAAAGAATTGCAAAACGCAATTAGCACTGCTGTACAGCGCGAGGCTAAATGGCGTAGCGATGAAATAAGGCGGTACAAGCAGGGCGGTGCTCGATATCGTGGTGAGCGATCCGTTCCTGAGCACTTGAGCGACGATGTGTGGCTGGCCGATGTTCGAAGTAAAGTCGTTAACGTAGGCAAGTCTTTTATTGATGCGCTGTCATAGAAATAGGAGAATTTTAAAACATGAAGCTAACAAAGCCAGAACTAAGAAGAATTATCCAGGAAGAGCACCGACGAATGCTTAGTGAACAGAATGTGCCACAGCAACTCATAGAGGATCTTAGTAAAGCCATGTATGCCATCTTGGGAAATCTCGAGACGTATGGTGACATGGATCCGCTGGACGTAGCACCGCATGCCGCACAGATTATCCAGGATGAACTCAATGGATTCATTGAGGCCACCCACACGGAAAGACAGAGGACATTTTAATGAAAATTACCAAGCCAGAACTAAGACAGGCGATTGCAGAGGTTCTTAAAGAATACTCCGATAGCACCAGAGTTACTGACGTGGATGACGGTAGCTCCATACATACCACACTACAGATCGAACGCGGTATGGTCACCATCCGGTTCGGTGATTCATTCACCCTACACCTCGATTCCGATGGAGCAAAGAACCTGGGTGCTCGTATCAGGGAGGCTGGCTTGCAGCTGGAGGATGAAATCGCCGGCCGGCACCCGGGCGGGAGCATCGGATGAAGATCACCAAACGACAGCTCAGAAGAATCATTAAGGAAGCCCTAACCGGTCCACCAACAACAGTCGAAGGATGGATGTATTGGGGCGGAGAGTTTGGATTGAGTGCAGAAGAGGATAATGATGGACAGACTGTATTTTATCTATCGGCTGATCAACCAGGCAGAGCCAAAATTGCAGCAGAGGCTGTAAGGGCTGGTGCCCAAGTAGACACCGACAACGACGGCAACGATGTGATATACACCGGAGTGTATAGCAACGCTGGGGAGTATGAAGAGGGTGGCGTTTGGTCCGACGAAAAAGACTACGAAGCAGGGTTTAAATCATGAAAATCACAAAACAACAACTAAGAAGAATCGTTAAGGAAGAGAAGGCAAAATTGCTCAACGAGCGGTGGGGAGACGGAAACGAGACAGGATCGCCTCTTGTCGATTTCGCCATAGCGTGGGGCGGCTTGGGCAGCGCAGTTCAAGAACAGGTAAGCAGCCTTCTTAGCGCGTATTTTAATGCCTCTGAAAAGGGAGATTTCGAAGAGGCGGTGTACGAACAGAATCCTAACGCAATTGATATGGCCATACAACGACTTGGCGGGTCACTGCGGATGATGGCGTCTGATGAGTCTGAAGAAATACTCGATGCCCTCAAAGATGCCCAGGGAATATACCGGCAGGGTGATTGAAGAATAAACGGTCGACCGAGCAGCGGCAGAGGAAAGATAAGATGAAAATCACGAAGCAACAGTTAAGAAGAATCATCAAGGAAGAATTGCTCCGTGAGTGGCAACCAGGAATGGATCCAGATCCAGGCGGACAGGAAGTTAGAGATCAGGTAGGCCAGTATCAATCAACTTTCAATTCTGACAACTACGGATGGAACGATGAAGCCTATGATGCTGCAATTGCTGCCGGGCCGATAGGATTAGCCCAGTGGATCTCGGAGCAGACCGACTCCTACCTCTATCACCTGGTCGACGGAGGGATATGGTCTGGGTTAGCCAAAAATTACAGATTTGATCCCCAAGAGGTGGCCGACGAACTTTGTCGGCTTAAGCCAGGTGCATGGAAAGACTATAAAGACGAGATATGTTTTAGGAAATGACTAAGGACGACACCGGAGGTGAAAATGAAACTAACAAAATCAAAACTTGAGCAGATTATTAAGGAAGAGAAGGACAAGCTCCTCAACGAGTCGATTGCGATTGACCGCACAATCGGTCTTTACTTTGATGTAATGCAGCAAAAAACGGCATTTGACGCGCTTACAAAGCTTTTTAATGATGCGGTGGGCGAAGCCATCGAGGATGGGTACGAGGATGAAGAAGCAGTGGCTGATGTTGCAGCTGGTGTGAGAAAGGTATTCGAGAACTGGCTGTCCAAAACAGCAATCTATCTGTCGAGAAAAAGATAATGAAACTAACAAAAACGCAGCTCAGAAGGATCATCAAGGAAGAGGTATCGAACCTTAACGAAGTCTCCATGACGAACGTAGAGATAGTGAGAGATATCGAGCGATGGGTCTCTGAAATCGATGAACTGAAGGACGCCGCTTTCCTTGGAAACCTAGAGACTCCTGATATGGGTGGTCCGGAGAGTCGTCTATCGGACGAGCTACACAGACTCTTGGGCGATGCCAGCGATAGTTTAGGTCACTTGCGAACGCTGTTGAAATAGCTTCAAAGTCGATTCCCCGCCAACACAAAAAATAAATAACTACACCAACAGTCGGATCAATCGTTGCCTTAAAAGTTGCACACACCACGTAGATAGATGTACCAATAGTCGCCACAGTAGTTAGACCAATCGTTGTCCCTTCCAGTCACCCAGTCGTCGGATCAATCGTTGCCCTAAAAGTTGCCTCAATCGTTGCCTCAATCGTTGCCACAGTCGATGCAAAAAACACGCATACCTACACCGACACGCTATTCCCTGTGGCTGACTGTCTCGGGTGGATAGATGTTTACTGTGCCCCCTTCTACGATAGGGGGGTGTAACGCAGTGGTTAACGCTTATTCCGTGCGTAGCGATCGACGGGGGGAATCTTTGGACTGTCCCTGGAGGTGATGGACTTACGCCCTGCAGCTGTGTGCCGTTGCGTAAATACGCGTTTGTGGTCCCATCACCGGACACAATGCTGTGAACAAGCCGGCAGCGTGTGGTATAATATATCCATGGACAGTCTTAGACAACGATTCACTTCCGCATCGGGGCAACCAAGATCCAGCGCACAGGAAGGGGATTTACAGCCGAGTAACGTTTACGGTCTACCATCCCATAATTGCGCCAATCACTCTCATCAATCGCCAGGGAACTGTCCCACCCGGTCGCTGTCACTTCCGCATCGGGGCAACCAGGTCTCCTCGATAGGGAGGGCAACGTGAGCCGACAACCGATACCAAGGTCGATATACATTACCCACGACGCCCATGAGAAAGTAAAGAAAAAACGTGGCCGGCGAAGGGCGATCAAGAAACTCGGCCTTGAGATCGTAAGTGAGGAAAGCGATCGATGGCTGCTGCATGGGACAAGGATGGCATGCCAGAACGCGTCATCGCTGTATGCATTCGGGTTCTATCACGATATAGGTGATGCGTGTGAGTGTCAGTTCTGTGTCAAGGGGTCTGGGAACGACAAAGGTCTTTGGTGGATGACATGGGATTGGGAAGGAGTCAGGCGTGTGGGATCACCTGACCTTGAATGGTACTGTGAAACTCCTGAGTAGGGAGGGTATGATAAAACATAGGGGGACGATATGACATACCTTACTGGTGAGATGACGAAGTCCGCGTTGGAACGGATGCGTCGGTTCTATTGGAGTCTTGAGGATCTGTACAAAAGCAATGGTATTACACTCCTTGACGATAGCTGCCGTCGAAACAATCTGATGAGCGCTGTCCAGGAAAGGTTCTTTGCTGATGAGATGGGTAAGGAGCTTGAAGGGGTTAGAAACGATGGACGTACAGGCGAGCCGGATATTATTATAGACAGTCTTGGCAAGGAGCTTGAGTGTAAGCTGACAAGTCCACGGGCCGATAAATCCATTGTCCTTCAGACCGACTACACAACGCTGGAAAAAAAGGGTACACTCGACTACCTTTACGTAATCGCTAAACCGGATTTTGATAGCTTCTGTGTATTACTGTTTGAGGGTCTGACCATCTCAGATTTTCATGCGCCGTACAGCGGTAGTCGAGGGAAGGCGCAAATGAATAAGGCATTGGCAATGGAAAAGTGTCACGTTCTCTGGGGTGGGGCAACCGATGTGTCCAATGAGACAATGGATCGGATGACGGACAGACTCGAATCGCTATCGGATCGGGCGGTTAAGACACGCGCTGGGTTGCATGAGCGAATTGAGGCATGGAAGAATCGATCAACAATGTGGCGGTATGAACTGCAGGTTCTGTGAAACAATGGATAGATCCATGGTATAATTGTTGTAGGAGGAGTTGGAGATATGGAAGCTTTTTTAACGGGATTTCTGTACGTTCTTGGTGGGGGAGTTGGGCTTGCTGCACTCGGTGTTTTGCTCGGTGGAGCTGCCGGTAGTGTTGCTCGCTTTCGGGGACGCAGGAAAGAAAAGGTGGCAACCGCGGGCAAGGACGAACGCAAGCGACTGTTGCTAGAGTCTGAGGGGCGGGCTGACGCTCTGCTGGAGAGTGATGATCGTGTCGCGGCAATCGTTGAGGGTCTAAAGACTGTGGAGGGTAAGTACCAACGGTCAAAGCTCCAACGGGAGCTGCGTGAGCTTGTGACTGATGAGGGAGTTAGACGTGTGTTTTACTCGCGAACAAGATAGGAGATCTTAAAAGTGATTGGACCGGTAAATGATAATCTGTTGGATGAGGCAATGAGGCTTGCGCGTAATGACGGTAACCTTGTTAGATCCTTTCAGGATGGAACACTACAGCTTGCGGAGGTCGTTAGACTTGTGAGCCGGGATGTTTACAGTTGTCATAAACGTAGATTGTTCGATGAGCTGTTCTACGAACAGCAGCTCTGCGCCCTTCAAGAGAAGCTGGAGGATTGTTCAGAGTTTCAATCCAGCTGGGGTGGAAATCGAATGAAGGAGAAATAGGTGGGAAAGAAAAAAGGAGTCAAACAGTCACTAAGGCCCAAGAAAAAGACGTCCATCGGGCACGGGAAATTTTCAAAGTGGCCTAGCAAAGGTGGCGGTCCGAATGGGTCAACGACCAGTAAAAAATACAGAAAGAAATACCGCGGCCAAGGAAAGCGGCATTGAATATCACCACCGCCTAAACGCTATAAAAAAGAAACACAGGTGATGTGAAAATCCGATCAGTTGTTGGTATAATGGTTATAGAAACAATATAAGGGTGACACCAATGCAGCTATTTCATAAACGGCAAAAGAAAACAAAGAAACAATTGTGGTTGGACGAATGGCTAAAGCACGGAGGCGTCTGGACACGTCCCCAGGCCAAGGCTGTGTATGATGGGTTGGGGAATGCTAATCCCTACTACACCTCGATCCATCTTACAACGTTACTTCGTAGCCATGGTTCCTGTATTGCAACAACAAAAATTGAAAATCGTGGACACGCCGTCCAGGTCTGGGCACTTGTCGATAATAGACCTTAACGACTGGTAACACATCGTGTACCATAGTTAGATGTATGGAGGTAGGAATGATAGACAATCCTAAAGACCCTTCCTATTCGAGTGTCCTTATAGTTGAAAGTGGATACGCCAGAGATCTTTGGCGAACGGTTCACATCTCTACCTGCCAGGGCAAGAATAAATCGACAACAATCAGTATAAATCTAAAGGGTACAGGTTTCGGTAACTATAACAGTGAGATAAACACAACAATCGAGGTCTCGGCCGACGAGGCAAGCGAACTCGCTTCACTGTTACGGGAAGCCGCTGAGCATGTTAAAAAGATCAAAGAAATAAATGATTGAATCATGTAGTGTGAAAAATTAACCGTGCCGTGTTATAATAAAACCAGGAGCTAGAATAGATAACATATCAATTGTTGGAGAAAAACTTGAAAAAGAAACAGACATTTGATGAGATTTATAACACAATTCTTTCGATTCTACCAGGTGCTCAGTTAGGTGAGGATAACTACGGTCAACTCGTTGTATATACGAACCTGTATCCGGATATAAGCACGCCCGATGGTGTCTATAAAGAGTTTGAGAACCTGAGTAAACTTCAACAGACAGTCATCGAGGAAAGATAACAAACATGGAAACAGTCGATCAAACGTTATATGATCCCTGGAGCGGGGATGCGTTATTTTTCATGCCCAGTAAAACAAGCGGATACATTGACATCATTAGCATATTTGCTGGAGCGATTGATACAATAGAGGAAAACATTTACAACGATGTTATTGCTGCATTTGAGGAACAGGGATTCCTCGAGCCTGACAAAAGGCTCGTGTATGTTAAACCCGATTACGATTGCATTCATTAAAAGGAGAAGAAGATGAATCTGTACTTGGACGAAATGACCGTTCGTTACGGTCTTGATGGTGAAGAGGTCGATCATTGGTTGGAATTGCACAAAAAAGCTGCGTTATCAAGGTGTTCAGACACATCACGGCAGTTGTTAAGTGAGGCCGATGAGATCCTAAAAAGAGCGCGCACCCAGCTGTCAGGTAGAAAATAGTGAGCGAATCAAGAAGAGCGGCAAGCTTTTTGCTTGTATTTTCTGCGATTCTAGCCTGGTATTTTCATGTTTACGGTACCATTGATTGGTCAGCGGTTGGCATCGCTGCTGTCGTGGGATTCGTAGGAAGCCTAACGATCGGTGAGTTTTTTGGTTGGATATTTGCCGCCATGGCGGCGGCAGGATGTTTCTGGTTGTGGGGTGAGGGAATAGCACAATTCTTTAACAGTATTCTGTGAAAATTATAGTTAGAAATTATATAATAGTTTTAGAAAGGAAGGCGAAAGGGTTCAATACATGTTTAGTAACATTCGAGAAATAAAACGAGCCAATCGACAGGAAATTATAGAGTATCTTGAAGGTTGGGGGGTTGCATGTTACGATGATGAAAGTACTTCATTGCTTCGTGATTGTGCAATTGACACATTTAAAACAGAGGGTTGTTAACCATGTTTGAACTATACGTTGTGTGTGCATTGGCATACATCGTGTGGCGGGTGTATTCCCGACCACAATAGTGAAGAGGATAAAATAGGTGACGGTGGATATAGCGACCATTGGTAACCTGTATATGGAGAATGATAATAGGAGGTAGAGAGTCAAGGCGTGGTCGAATGCCTAACGAATAAATGGGCGACGCCTGCTTGCAGGTGGATCATTAGTGTCGGTTCGAATCCGGCTGGTCGCGGCGTGTTACACGGCGACCATAGCTTAATTGGCAGAGCGGTCCATGGAATCGATCACAGTGCTAGAAGCTCTCACCCACCCCAGTCCAACCTGTTGAGGATTGCGGTGGGGAAATATAACAAGGGACGGTGGTAGCAGGCAATACCACCTCCCATCCCAGTGTGAAAATCAATCATAATCATGTTACAATATTCTTAGGACGCAACGAGGAAGTAAGACGGATGAAACCTGGAAGCTTAGTAAGAATCAAAAAATCTAACAGGCTTGTAATTTATCTGGGTCTCGAGGATAATATGCATCGTTTTTGGGATCGTGACTATGGCATCTGCGAACTTTGGGAAGAAAGATTTAACCTTAAAGAAAAAGTGGAGATGATCATTGAAAGTCGGTGATGTGGTGAGACATAAAGATACCGGATATACTGCGCTTGTATTACGTACCCTTTCTGTAGGTACTAATTTCCCAGGTATGATTGATGTTATGACAATCGAAGGACAGGGAGCGTGGCTCCGTACAAAATGTGAGGTAATAAATGAAAGTAAGCTTTGGACATAAAGATAGACACGGTAGTTTTTTTCTTACTGCCTTTGGACTTCCGGCCAAAGAGTGTGTTGAATCATTTGTAGGTGAGCTCGGAACAGGAATGCAAGAAGAGGTAAGGAAACAAAATCCTTATCATGCATTTCCGGTTTCTATTCGATTGCACGAAGTAAAGGATGATGGGGTACTGTTGGTCTGGTGGGGTTATCGTACATCAGACACCATTCCAATTTACGGCCACCACGACGGCCTTGATGACGATTCCAGTAACGGTCATACTTGGGATATGCAGTATTGGGCTGATAATGTTATTCAGCGTATGTTGAAAGATCGTGGTTATGAACCGCACCAGGAACACCATGCGTGCTATGTGAAAACCCATTGATTGAATGGTATAATAGTTATAGAAATTCAAGGTATCTCTGTGATGCCAGATGGTAGCACCATCAATGTCAACGGAAGTGTATGAGTACCTTGAATTTCTATTGTCAATCTAAAAAAAGGATAAACAAATGCCTAAAATTGATGTAAACAATCCCCCCAAAGATCAACGTGGAATTTGTCCAAGATGTGAGAAAGAACGTTTGTGGATTGGTGAAAACAAGGCACTGAATGCATTATCCCGTAGTGACAATAAAACCTATGTCTGTTCACCGTGTGGACGGGACGAGGCCATTAAGGATTACGTTACTTTTATCGCAACCCGGAAATAAAGTGAAAGCTTTGTAGGTCCGTGATATAATGGTTATAGAAACAACGTAAGGAGATTCAGTATGTGTTGGGACTGTATTACGTGCGGTAAAACTATTGCTGCAATTCATTTTCATTGTAAAGATTGTCGAGCCAAGAAGGAAAAGAATTCAAAATGAGTATTCATCGCGTTCGAGATTTCACAATTCAAGCATTCAGTGATTGTAACCCGTGGGGTAGCCCATCAGTTCGAAACCTAGATTTCAAAGCGGATGACACCGTTTCGGTTGAAGCTTGGACTGACATTATGAATGAATCCCTGCATCCTGGTCTTGATTATCAAGGGCAGTATAATTCATTCATTGCAACCAGCGTCGGTGAATTTTTCGAAAGATTTGAACGTCTTGCGAAGTGTGATCTTGAGATTCGACCTGCCCGAGAAGGAAGCGTTGCATGTTACATTTCAGAACGCAACAATAACGTTGAAGCACTTTATGACCTTCAATCGATGTGTGAAAATGTATCGCTTGCTGATGAGTGTGGATTTGAATCCGACGGTGAGCTACGACTCTGGTGGGATTGATCAACATCTATAGTCGGTGAAAACACTCTCCGTGCGTGGTATAATTGTTATAGGAACCACATAAGGAAAATAACATGCAGAGTAAAACAGTCCGAATGCTGGATGCAATTGAAACCAGCGGTGGAATGCGATTTCGGGATATTCAAAAGCTGCTCTGGTATATGAGCAATGATACGCCTTTCAATCGTGGTTTGCGTGGATACTGGTGCACCAATCTATTGGGCGGGGAATATTATCACCAAGGCATACTGAGATTCTTTTGTGTAAAGGCAGAGGACGGTCTTTGGTATCGACGACTCTGGACGCCCCACTTTGGAAAACCTTGGGCCACAATGCGTCTGGCCCGTACACTCTAAATTAGTGAGAGAGATAATGACTGAAGAACAAAAAACTGCTCTGTGTGAGGCTCTTCTTGATGATGACTATGGTGTCTGTGAGAAGGGTTATTATGTCCTGTTGGACCTGGGTCTAATTCCTGTCGAGGTTATAGGTAGAGTCAGGGCTACTGACGGTCGTTATTATATCAAGTGAGATAGTGAAAACATCCAGCTGGGATGTTATAATAGTTACAAAGGCGAATTCAAAAAGGAGAAACAATGCCTGCAAAACTAAAATTTAGTGACCTGAGCCAAGAATTACAAAGTAAAATTAAGAGCGCCATGCAATGTAGTTGGGATTATGTTGCGTATGATTATCTTGAGTTATGTGAAGGACGTTGCACACAAGAAGAAGCCATTGAAGGTGCTGTCGGCTCCGGTTTTCGCTGTGATGTTGATGCTGATGTAGAGAAAGCGCTTGACCAACTTTCCTGGGACGAAATTGTAAAAGTCGGTCAACAGGTATTCATGCCTGGCGGTTACAGATTTTAGTCGGAGGGTGCGATGCAACTACAGGTGGCAAGACATCTATTCTTAGTATTTCATGACATCAACTGGAAGTGGGAAGGACTTACTGCGGATGAGAAATTGATATATCCCGACCAGTCTGCGTTGGATACACTTCGTAGCTGGGCATGGGCCATCTTGGCTCAAGAAACCTTGGCTGTAAAATAATATAGCGTGAAAACACTTTAGACGCGTGGTATAATTGTTATAGGCGCTGGAGGATTGTAAGATGTTTGAAGTTGTTAATGTGGCAACAGGAGAGATCCTGGGAGATTTCAAGTCCAAGAAGGATGCCGAGGAATGGGCTGAGCAATGGGCTAAGCAGACTGTATCACGAGTTGTTGGTTGGAATGGACCACAGACTCTGTGTGTAGATGATGATAAGTAGTGAAAAGTTCTGTTGAGAGTGATATAATAACTACAGGATACGCGGAGGAACTATGAAGAAGGGTGATACGGTTTTCATTTCGGGTGGTTGGAACAAAAATGAGACGGGTGTCATTGTTGCCGCTGGCGAATTCTATGTAGATGTTGTACTGGATGGGTGGAATGTGCTTTCAGACGTATCGAAAAATCAATGCGCTGTTATCGAAAGAAATCCTTTGACTCCACTTCCACAGCTTTGTGAAAAGTTCCTATAACGATGGTATAATTGGATTAGGACCCGCAATGGAGATAGCAAAAACCATGAAATGGTAAACAGGTAATCAGAATGGGGAGCATCTGCTCCCCTCCACCAATTAGGAGAAGCGATGAAAGCTGGTGATAAAGTTTGTGATGTTAGAACTAACCGTCCTGGCATCGTGGTAAGAATTGACAAAGACCACTATGGCGCCGGGCAGGCGTTTAAACATCTTCCACGACCCAGAGAATTCTGCGTAGACAGTACGGTTGCTGATGTGCTTGCTCCAACGAAGCACGGTAAACAGGATCGAGTTATGGTTCGTTGGACTGATGATTTGACTCCAGGTATTGAATACATCGAATCTCGACATCTAAAAACGCGGTAACAGTGAATAGTTACTAAGGGAATGGTATAATATAACCATGGAAAATCGAAAAGGAACGGCAATGAATGTGAAATCAATTACTGTGATCAATGCATACACCGATCGCATTTATGGCCGGTTTGCAACTTATGAGGCTGCTAGAGACTATATGAAACAGATGTTGTTGAAAGAACCCGACGATCCTCCGGGTGTGTGCCCCTTGATCTGCCCCGGTGGTCGTGACTGGATCTGGGTCTATGATGCTCGGGGCGTTGAGGGTGTGTGAAAAGTTTCTAAAGGGATGATATAATATAATTACAACGACCTAAAGGGGCGAGCGCATGAAGAAAGAATATATCGTTTTTTGGACCTACTCAGCAAATTATGCAGACGTGGAGAAACGAGTTTTTGCTCGGAATCCCTGGAAAGCGATTATCAATAGTTATCCGTCATACGCCAAGGCCCCGGAAGGTGCTGTTCGATTTCTTGTCTTTGAGGTCGGAGGTGATTTGGTTCACAATGGTACCGCCGACGAAGCATATAACAAGTTCGAATCCGAACATACTGGCCTTAAGTTTGACCGTCATCTCACTTCTGAGCCCGATAGCTGCGAGTGCGGGGAGTGGACCATCGATGAATACGGGCCGCTTTGTCCCTCCTGTTAGAGTGAAAGGTTTTGAATCTTTTGATACAATGGTTATAGGAACGGCATAAAGGAGAGTTTGTTGATGAAATATGTAACAAGAAAATTCGATGGTGACGACGAGTATTCGTGGGCCGTCTTTCTCAAAGAAGAGCTACCCAAGGGCCACCGCGGAATCGTTTTTTGGGGTGATGCCCGACCGATTCTCACAGGGTGTTCTCGCAGACAGGCAAACCATCACAGAGATCAAGTCAACGCCCAGTATAAAGATAGACTAAAAAACCAATAAATCCAGGAGGATTATACCATGGCCGGATTTAAAACAGTACACACCAAGAAGTATACACGGTTCGGAAAGGTTCATCCATCAACTCCAACCGAGTTTGATGCAAAGATCGTTCCACAACAGAAGATTACTATTCGACGAAATACACCGCTTCCAACAAACCGGCTACCAAGTTACCAATTCAATGGTGAACGTACATTTCATGTCGGTGATCGCGCTGAGTACGATAGCTACAACTTACATTACATTGGTAAGATTGTTTCAATCACAAACAAGACTGTAACGATTCTTGACTATCCAGATAGCAGTGGCGTTCAAAGTCGTAAGCATCGGCTTGATCTTCATACGTTCTGTTGGCGTAATTTCAGTCACAGTATTGAAGAGAAGCGGGAATTGAATGCCGACACAAGAATGTATATCTAGTGTGAAATAATGCTTGCTATGGAGTATAATTGAAACATGGCAAGCATTAAAAAAACAACTGTCAGACACAAGCACGATACTCACCTTGGTAAGGGAGTTGTCTGTTTCAGGGGAACAAAGAAATATTATCCCGGTCGTTGGATGGTTAGTTGGAAAGGAAGACGCTTGACCGCATGGCATTTCATTGATGTCCTAGAGGTCGTGAAGGAAGAGACAATTAATGCCTAACGGATTCCAAGGCTTCGATACAATTCGTTGTGAGATTGAAGGAATGTTAATCTACGCAGGCGATGATCTCGAACGACAGGTCGCTGCGGTACTGCTTGAGGCGTACGACCGAGGAGAGCTTGGGATTGAACGTGATGTCTCATCTGGTCAGCTACTTTTTTCGTTAAAAGAATGATGTATATTGTAATCGATTATCGTTGTTTTGGAGACCAGTAGTGCTTATCAACCTACATAGAGACAGAATTCTTGATTCAATTGATGATAAAACCTCGCCGGAACAGCAATCGATTGTCGCCGCAGTTCTTGTAATGTACGACCATGGTCTTCTTAAGGTTACATTCAATACGAATGGAGTAGCGCTTTACTCGCTTAGAGATAGTATAACAAGCAAACAGTGGGAGGCCGCAAGGTCTGAATGGGTACAGATGGACCCAAACTTCCACACTAGAGCACTCTGGAATGATGCACAGTGAAGGCAGGAGAAAAGCATAATGAAAACTACCTACAATGATGATGGGTTTGTATCAGCCCTCAGAAGGGCTCGAACGATGGTAGCATATGGGATGGAGCTCGATGCCATCTATAATAAACTTGTCAATGATGGCTTGAACGCCATTACAAGTCATTGTGTATGCGTGATTGTACGAGCTGAGCTTCGCCGCGGTGAAATACCGAGAGACTAGTGGTATAATAATGATATGGAAACGAAATATTACATTGTCGTAAAGAATGCTCGCGGTGTTGATACTTCAGCGTGGACCGGTCGTCATTGGATGTCGCTGTGCGACCCTAGCTATTTAATGAAGTCCGCCGGCGGCCCTGGAATAAAATATTACAAGACCAATCATGGTGCGCAGAGGATGGTAAATATTCTAAATGAATATGGAGGTGGTTGTGAGATTCGAGAGGCTAAAACAAATGAGACCATCCTGTGAAAATTGAATAGTATCGTGTTAGAATAGAATCAGATTAACAATTAATTCTAAGGAGGACGTTATGTCCAACAAAACTTATCCCCGTCTCTTTAATCTATTTGGAACCGCATGTGACCGTGAAGGAAAACGAGCAGCACGTCGACTGGCTGATCAGCTTACTGAGTGCGTCGGAAAGAAGGTTCACATTTCGTGGTATGACGCAGCGGGACAACAGGTTGTGGATGGAGTTCTTGAGAAGAAAGCTGGTTGGGCATTTGTTGTCGCCTGTGAAAGTAAGTCCGAGGCCAGTAGGGTTCGTAGCAAGTTTTGGGCCGGGGCAACGGCATTCGAGGCTGAGCCCTTCCGTTATGTGAAGCTGCCAGCGCATGCAAAGAATTTCGTCTTCAATGCTCTGAACGGTGATCATGCGAAGTTTATTCGAAAGAACCTTGGTCTGACCCCTGTTGAGGAACAGGTCAGCGAAAAGATCAAAGAGGAACTCTCTAAGCCTAAGAAATCAAAGGCAAAAACCAAGAAGGCCAAGACGGTGAAAGCTGCGGCGTAGTGTGATACAATGGAATGGTGGGGTGGTTTACCACCCCACCAGGAACCGACAAGGGAGAACACAGTGTTCTACGCAGATAGAAAACAGGCAATTGATCGTCTCAATTATGCGCGGTCTATCGGTGATACCGTCGGTATAATGATTGCCATGGCACAGTTTGATGAACTTGCAAAGGTCAAAAAAGACCAAAGGGAAAAAAAATGTTTGAAACAAAAGATATGATTATCTTTGTGCTTATTAGTGCAACCACCATCCTTGGATGTATTGCTATTTTTTTACTCTGTGGCAGCGATGGAGCGTGTTGCTGACATGAAAGTTCTAATGACACAGTGCGATTGGATTCCGGATAGAACAAGTCCCAAGGCAACAGAACGAGGGGACGGTGATTTGGTCGTTGATGCCTCTGACTTGGGACTGGTTCCCGGTGAGGCTCCTCCTAAGGTGGTGGAAGTTGAGCGAGCTGAGGGTGTCTTTGTTCAGTTTGAAGGTGGCGGACAGTTGTATCACGGAGATGAATTTATCGGTTGGACCTACTGGGAAGAGGATGCTTCCTTCGATTCTAGTTCAGATACCCCTTACGTTAATTTTAAAATTCTCAATGATTAGAGACACCGCGAAGATTTTTTAAACGCGTTGGAGACAATATGAAGAGATTGATTTTGATTATCTTACTCACTTGTATATCGACGGGATGTGCAACCACCGATGGCGGAAAACGACAGCAAGATAGTGATCAGATTACCGGCGCTGGTGATTGGGAACCTGCGGACGGTGAGCCCTTCAAGGTACAGATGCGAAACGAATGGCGGGGCGCCGAGCTCTGGTTCTGTTACAGACAGGCACCCATGACAGCGATCAGGTATCCCGATAAGTGGCATTGTCGTAATACCAAGGAATTAAAGTCACATCGACAACAATGAAAGATAATCCAACGCATGGTACAATATAGTTAACAGCAACTTAAGGAGAAATTCCAATGGCAGTATTTATTGACAATCCAGGAGCAGACACCATTACGATGCCGAACGGTAAGGACGTTCCTCGAATTACTGTGGCGATGTGTCGACGTGGGGTGGAGACCGAGAAGCGTGGCTTTCGACTCACCCGTCACTTCAACTGCACCAAGATGGCGAAGGAATGGTTGGGTCTGCGGACCAGAAACCGTGATCTGCTGATTGAGCGTCTTGAGGAACTCTTGGTAAGCTAAAAGAAAAATGGGAACGGGGTTTGACCCCCGTTCCCCAAAGTCAATGGGAGGATTTCCCTGGACAATGTAAGCAAACACTGAGTGATTCAGCGTCCAATAGAACACTATCGAAGTGGGATTAGGGCGTAAAGGAATCTTTTATACCCAGTGAACAAATTTTAAGAATCCATCACGGTGAGCCAAGAGGGAAGGAAAGGTAGGTAATGGGTATTTTTTTTGCAGTGCTATGTTCAATCGTAGGTGCCTTGGCAGTTGGATTGGCGATCTTCTACGGATTTCAGATTGTGAAGCTAAGCCTTCTCAATAAACGAGCCGATCGGCTCCTTACATCGAACGATGATGTTAGCAAGACCGTACGGAGTCTCACTGAGCTCCATCGTCGACAGAACGTGCGTGGTACAGGACACATTAAAGAAAGGCTGGACCGGAGACTCTATAGGCTTGTCAAGGACAAGGACCTCCGTGACCTCTTACACTCCCGCAGCAAGCAGGTGTGAAAGAAGTTTAGATTCGTTGTATAATAGAATTGTAAGAAAATAAAACTTCTATCAGGAGAAAAACAATGTTTAGATACAAAAACTGCGCTTATCGATACACACGTCTGAACCGTCGATTTCGACGTTAGACAGTAACATGCGTCGGGGATTTATCCCCGACGCACCATCACCAAAGTCGAGGAGCGTGTTAATGTCTCTCACTACTTTACTTTTTATTATAGCCGCAGCTGGTGTGCTAACTGGCTTTCTTCTTAACCGAACAAGGAACTAACATGATCCGTAAAGACTTCCAACCAATCGTCGATAGAAAGAAATATGACCCAAGGCCACAATTTGAAAAAGGGCATGTGTTCAAGACAGAGGCCGGCTCTGAACTTACCCTTGAGAAGATTGTACCTGACGGATATGACCCCAGCTATATTGACAGGGTGGTATTCAAGCTGAAGAAGCTTGTCCTTGCCGATACCATAGGCCAAAGAGCATTCTTCTTTTTAGAGATGCGATTCAGAGGTGGGTTGGATGTTGGCGATACGGTCAAGTTGAACAACGGCGATCTTGGTGCGATCGGATGGCCAAGGGTTCCGATTCAAGGAGAAGAGGTGAACAAATATGAGTAGCAACAAACATTTTAGTCCTGGAGAGTATGTTCAAGTCTGGGATACGATGCACGGTGGTACGGATGATGAGCTTCCCTGTCACGGTGAGATTGGAATCATAGTAGAGTATAGACGACGACACCAGTATGTAGTCGCACTACCTAAGAGCTGCTCTGAGGAGATTGTCCACATTGATTGGCTGCAGGAACCGAACCTGTTCCTGATCAAGTCGCAGATTCTTAATGCGCAGTGAAAGCCACCGTCCGATGTGGTACAATGGAATTGAATCGGAGGACCGAGTAGGATGGACGAGCTAAGGGAATACATTAAGCAGTGCTGGTTAAACGCCGATGACGCACTCGCGGAGGCCGAGCTTCTGGAGAGTCACGGTGACCTGAGCAAGGGTGAGTTGGCAAAGATCCGTACGGTCACCCGCAAGGCGTACAAGCTCTTCAAATCTTTCAGTGTCTAGCGTGAAAGCTATCACCCGGTGTGGTACAATGGTTATAGGAACAACAAAGGAGACCAACCATGGTTGATACAGAACGATTGGCAGAAATCAAGGAAGAGATAAAGCAGCTTCTCGAAGAGGCCCATGACCAAATCCGCAACGGTGAGGACTACCTGGCGGTGAGACGTGCTGAGAGTTACTGGTACTCCCACATCCGCGTATCGCTCGACAAGGAACACGGGTGTCTCGGCGGTAGCATGTGGACGATGCAGGACACCATCGACGAGATCGAGGAATCGAACTGTGGCGAAGATGATGAGTGCCCGGGGTGTGGGTGCCAACCGGGTGACGGTATCACCGATGACTGTGAACACCCCGATGGCTGCGGCTGGGCCAAACGCACCCACTGTGACGGTGACGTAGAGGGTGGAAGGACCCGCTGGGCGCAGTGAAACACCATCGGTGGTATGGTACAATTAAGCTAGGACATCGATAGGGAGAACGAGAGATGACAGTTAGGCTATACGAAGTTGGCGGGAGCATTCGAAATGAAGCGCTTACGATTCCAGTAAACGATCGTGACTTTGTTGGTGTGTGTGATGCCGGCTGGAGCGGTCTCGTTCGATGGGCTGATGAGAACCTCGACAAAATATTTCTGACAACACCGGAATTCTTTACGATTCGTGGAATCAAGGACAAGGAAATTTTCGATATTGTCCTGGCCAGAAAGGACGGTGCCTACTCCGATGGTCGCCATCCGGATGAGGTGGAACCCGGTACGCTTGAGGATGACCTTGCGCGAAGGGACTTCACCATGAATGCCATCGCTCGCTGTGTGGATACGGGAAAGCTTTTCGATCCGTTCAACGGCTTTAGCGACATCGAGAACGGTATCATCCGGTGTGTCGGTGACGATGGTGATGGGACGAATGCGTGTAATCGAATCAGGGAGGATGTGCTTCGCATCGTCAGGGCCATGAGGTTCTCAGTCACACTGCCGGGGATGTTCATCGATAACTACCTTGCCCGGATTCTCATCGATGACGAATTGATGACGACCGGTGAGCACATCTCTGACCTACTCGCGAGTGTTTCGAGGGATCGAATCAGGCAGGAGCTCCTGAAGATGTTCTCGTTCGATACCATCCGCGCCGCTGGATTTCTATTCGGCAACGACAGGGTGGCCTACGCGATTAGAAAGGCCCTCTTCGGTGAGGGTGACGATATCTGGTTGAAACCAACCACGGAAAAGAAGTGAAAACAATTGCCGCCTATGGTACAATGGTAGTAGGAACACGAACAAGGAGCGACCATTGACAAAGCAGATTACCAATAAGAAAGAGTTTGAGGCCCATCTGGCGATCCTGCGGGAGCAGGCCGAGGTGGTATCCGACAGATTCCAGTCCATCGCCACCAAGAACCAGCTGGCCCGGATTGACCGCTGGAAGGCAGCAGGTGGATGTCAGAAGTGCCGTGGACGGAGTAAGTACGTCATCTGGGATACACTCGATAGCCTGAGTGGCTGCTACGCGCAGTTCGAGGGGTGCAAGGATTGTACTCCGGAGTCCCGTGCCGTCGGTGCCTGTCCCGATGTGGTCGGTAAGTACGATCGGGTCGGTGGAACGTACGGCCTTGTGGAGGAGGCCCTCCAACGGTGGGCAACCGATGAGGAAGCCCGATTACAGGAGCAGCTGGCCAAGGAATCCGGGGCGGCATGGAAGGAAATTGAAAACCTTCGTTATGCGTGGGAACAGCACCATAGTAGCGACAACGGCAAGGAGATGGTGGTGACCCGGAAATGGAAGCACATCCATAAGGGTATGACAGGCCGTGTCTTCTGGCAGCGTGATAACCGGGTGGGACTCCGTGTAGGTGACGAGCGGGATGACCGCGGCTACTGGAAGGACACCTTCTTCTGTAACGAGAGCCAGCTTGGCAATCCCAAGCCCTTCTTGGTGTAGGGAGGAACCCATGATCAGGTATACATTTACAGTGCTTAAGAACGAGGGGGATACCGCCCCCATCACCGTCCATGCTAGTACCTGGCGGGTGGCACTGATCCTCTTTAAAGAGGCTGTCCTAAAGACCCTTGGCCACTCCTGGCAGGACCTCATTATGGTCCTTGACATCGATGCCTTTGATTCCTCTGGACAGCGGTGTCGAACACCACATCGACAGTGAAAGACTTGGCCTAGTGTAGTATAATAAAACCATAGGAAAACTAAAAAACCTCTTGGAAGGAGAACACAGCATGTTCGCAATCTGTATCACAACCGCCCTTCTCGCCTTTGTCAAAATCACAGCAGCCATCTTCATCTAGCCCATGGCCGGGCCCCTTCCACAGGGGCCCTTCGGGCCAGGCCCCTTTAGGGCCCTAAAAAGGGCCCCCCTTGGGCCCCTTTTTTGCAACTTGTGTGGGGCTTTTTAGGGCCTCCCGGGGGGGCCTTAGTGCTCAAATTTTTTTGGGCAATTTTTACTTTCATTCAGGTGTCTCTCTGGGCAATAAGAACACATAATGTCAAAGAGCAAGTAACGTTAATATATTTTAACACACCTCGGGTGGATATACAAGAATACCGTAAACTTTTTACAATTCAAAAACACAGAATTTCAAAAAAAATTTCTTAGAAAAATTTTTAAACCAAACAGGTGCCATCAGCCTACTCAGGGACACATCCATCCCGGAACAGGTGCAGGAATCCATGTGAATAGGATAGTTATAGATCGGAAGAGCACACGTCTGAACTCCAGTCA
>CAACVE010000038.1_pt1 | contig 21862 bp, 23 predicted proteins | sample 2381751 | NCBI WGS metagenome assembly CAACVE01 (sample SAMEA5211968, study PRJEB30684) | marine metagenome | biome: Marine; feature: Epipelagic; material: Water | collected 2015-10-15 | depth 2000 m | reverse complement strand
AATACCGCCAATGTATGGTCATCACGATGTCTGTGTGAGATTCGGCGTCTGGCCCGAGTTCTACGTCGAGCGCCTCAAAACTCCATGAAAACGTATTAGCCATCTAATTGTGCCTCCAAGTCCTGTATTCTCGTTGATAGTTCTTGTATCGCTTTGACTAGTACGCCGCACATGGCCATAGGCTCAATTGACCACGTGGAGTCGCTGTCGTAGTCGATAACCTTCTCCTCGTCACGGGGAGCATTCACGGTAAACGGCAGATGCTCAACGACCTCTTGGGCGATCATCCCTGTCCACACTCCGCGAGCGTTTCTGTTATTGAATGAGGTGTCAGACGGGTCATCCCAATTGAAGTCTGTAACGCGAAGCTGGTTTAGGGCATGGACGGCATCTAGGCTACTGTCCACGATGTTGGTCTTGAGTCTGCGATCAGATGAGGTCGTGATGGATTGGTTCCCGATATACATCGTCGTGGAGCCACCACCAGCGGATGACGTTCTGAATTGGTTATCACCGACATTGCTTCCTAGATAGAAGCCATCTGATGACAACCACAACATAGAAGTATCTGCGGCCTTGAAGCTCATCTGGCGGTCAGCGTGTATATAATTGATCGCTCCATCATCAGCGGAAGCCTCATCACCGAACGCGATTATGCAGTTACTGTTGCCAGACAGAATGGAGATTCCGCAGTCACCACTCTTTTGTGAAATTACGACATTATCGGCACTTGAGTTTGGCGCGATAACCGTGTCCCCATCTTTAACGTCTAAGATGCCAGCAGGAGCCGTGGTCCCGATGCCGACGTTGCCCGATGTGTCGATGGTCATCGAGGTGGTATCAGCCACATCACCTTGCGGAGCAATTTTGAATTTGTCAGAGTCGGAGTTATCAACTCCCATTGACCAATTCCTTGCGCCTGTAAGCAGGAACACTAAGGACGCATCGCCTGTGCCGTCTTGTTCGATTTTGAGTTGCGGATTTGTCTCTGTGTTATCCTTGTAAAGGTGCAACTGTTCTGCTGGCGATGAGGTCGTCCCTATCGCGAGTCCTCCGTTAGGGATGTTTACGTCCTGTGAACTGTCGATACGCATGGCTTCTGCCATCGCACCGTCGGATATACCCGTCTGGAAAACGAATCGGCCAGGAGGCTTTTGGTTTGAAGTAAACGTGCCGTCAACCTGGGCGAGCATCCTTGCTGACTCATTGAATTGACTGTTGGAGTACCCATACCCAACAATACTGAATATGGTGTCGCCGTTAACGACATCATCAGCAGCGGCAGACGGTGGATCGTAGTTGCCTTGTCGGCTCTTGAAGAAGCTGAGTGTCCCACCAGTGGTGCCAGCGGTGTGGTTGTTCACCTTAAAGCCACCGTCACTGTGGGTGAGTGACCAAACGTCACCCTTGACAGTCATTTGCGAGGATGGGTCAAGTAGGGCTGTGCCTACAGCGTCGATATTGATGCCGACTTTTCCATCTTGTTGAATCCTCATCCGCTCTGCACTTGCCGACCCATCCCAAGTATGGAACTGTAGGCTGGCCGCACCATTACTCGCATTGTTGCACTCTGCGAGGATGCGAGCATTCCGAGTACTTTGGGGGTCTGCTCCAGTATCAGTTAAGAACGAGATTTCTACGGCATTACCAACAGCCGCAGCCGCAGGATTATCTAACGTAAGCTGTGCTCCTAGTCCCGTACTAGAAGTCTTCGATATATGTAATCCTGTCTCTGGCGATGAGGTCGTCCCTATGGCGAGGCCGCCGTTAGGGATGTTTACGTCCTGTGAGCCGTCGATGCTCATCGCCTGAGTGCCAGTGCGAGTATCATCAGCCGACGCAGTATTGAACGTGATCGACGTTGCGGCATTGTGTGCAGAATGACCACCACCAAGATCCAAGCGATTTATCCCGTCAGCGGCGTGGTAGTTCAACATCACCCAACCTTCAGTCTCCTCACCACTGTCCCAATTTCTGCCTAAAACCTGGGCACCTTTGTTTGTGTTATCTGTTCCTATGTTGCCCATATCCACAACAGCGTTGGCGTCTACGGTGAACACATCTGTGCCACCAGCGAGGCCCTGCGTGTTGACACTAAACTTACCGCCAGATCCAGATGATATTCCTGCCGTCACCCATCCTGGCTTCGATGCGTGGGAGTGACCAAACATCTTCAGACCCCCACCGTAACCAGCAGACCCTTCGCCAGCTTGCAATGTCAGTGAATAGGTGTTGGTTGCGTTCGTGTCTTGGATGATATAACGAGCAGCACCGCTTGGTACTTTTACGTTACCACCAGACACAATGTCGCCAGAACTCGTCACTGCCCCTGCGTTCCAAGTTCCGCCAGTTATCGTGCCGAGAGTAGTGATGTTGGTTTGCGAAGCTGTGGACAGAGTGCCAGTAAGTGTAGTGGCAGATACCGTGCCCGTGGTCGTGATATCAGATGCGCCGTTGTTGATGGCCCCGAATCCGCTTGTGATTGAGCCAGCATTGAGGGCACCTGTTCCAGTGATCGAAGTTGCTACGGCATCATTGAAACCACTGATGTCGATGTTCGCTTTGGTCAGTTTCTTCTGAGCATTAGCTGCATCAACTACCGCGAAGAAATCACCATCACCATCGCTCGTACTCGTTGCCAGTTCCGATAGATCTGTGTTGACCGTCACATCACCAGTGGTGCCAGAGACATCAATCAACGTCCCTGCTACGACTGAGGTGACTTTCGCGTCTGTGTACCCAGTACCAATCGAAGTCCCATTCCAGACGCCGGTAGCGACGGTCCCGAGTATGGTGATTGCGGTAGAACTTCCGACATCAAGCGTAGTGGGGGCACCAGAACCGTCTGCAATCGCTATCGTACCATCGGTGGCACCGACTAATCCTGACCCGCCATACGTTGCCTGGATGACGCTACCATTCCAAGTACCCGTTGCAACAGTTCCCAGAATAGTGATCGCACTTGAACTTCCCACGTCCAGCGTTGCGGGATCACCACTGGCATCACCTATCAGAATCTCACCGTCACCCAGAACCGCAGAAGCAGAGATTGCCCCGGTGCCTGACCCAAAAAGAACTCCACCATCAGTCAGTGATGTCGCGCCAGTACCGCCACGCGCTACCGTTAAGGTTCCAGTCGTTCCGGCTACTATGGGCAATCCAGTGATATTGGTTGCTGTACCACTCGCCGGTGTACCTAACGCTGGAGTTACTAGGGTAGGTGAGGTGGATAGGACTACACTTCCAGATCCAGTTGAGGATGTTACGCCCGTACCGCCTTGATCTACCGCAACGGTAGTGCCCTCCCACACTCCGGTCGCTACCGTGCCGAGTATAGTGATCGCTGAGGCACTACCAACATCTAGGGCGACCGGGTCTGTAGTTCCATCGCCAATCAGTATCTCGCCATCACCCAGCACTGCGGTCGCTGTAACGGCCCCGGTTCCACTACCCAGGAGAACACCCCCGTCAGTCAGTGATGTGGCTCCTGTGCCCCCATACGCAACGCCTATGGTGCTTCCCTGCCATGCCCCACTGGCTATCGTGCCCGTGGCCACGAGTGAACTGTCGCCGGGATAAGCTGTGGCGTCCGACAAATTAAATGCAGGAGTCGCATCGGCGGCCCCTAGTGTTACCGACACTCCACCGTAAGACACAGAGGAACTCGCCAGCTTGGAAACCGCTATGGCTGCTCCGCTTGCTATGTCAGCATTTACCAGAGCGAGGACAGGGGTCAGTGTGCCCGCTGAATCGTTGTACGACCACGACAGTCCTCCACTTGAACTGGATTGAAGCAGAGCGGCGACTCGGTCATCCAAGTTTTCTGTTATGGTCTGGTATATCCAGGTTCCCGAACTGGACTGATAGGTCATAACCTCCTGGTCAGCAGGAGTACCTGTCTCAATTGAGCGTCCCTGTATGGCGCTCGCGTCCCGGCTGTCAGAATTGACAGTCAGGGTCTCTTGGGTGGAATCAATCTCCAGTAGTGTCGGTGCAGCCATAAATTAGTTCCTCGTCACTGAAGGAGTGAACTCACATGTACCTTCCACGAGGCGAGTATTTTTTCCACTAGCATCGATCAATTCCAAGTCCCATACTCCGGGACCAGGCGTGATAGCCGCCGTTTCTGTATCTTCAAGTACAATACTTATGGTACCGGCAGTACCACCTAATGTGATACCTGAACTGCTGGTCAGTGCAGCTAGAGCTGTTGAATCGCTCTGTTTCCGCCGAATGTCCATGGCAGCTGTATAGTTCGTGAGGTCTTTAGTCGTGGTTTTGGCACTCGTGAGGTACCAAGTCATCGTCACAGCCCATCGACTATAACAATCAATCGTGAAATGTACCGGTCCGGCTGCATAACTCATATCATGCCTCTGCTATGGATTCTCCACTTGAAGAACTCAATCTGTCGATAACCTCTGGTAATGATCTGATGCTCCAGTATTGAAATCGGCCAATGCCATTATCCAAATGTTTTTTCAATGTATCAGCATCCGCTTCAGTAAAAGCAATACTAACTCCATCCGATACTCCATACATCTGCGGTACACCAGCAGCCGCATCGCCATCACTTTGTGGCAAAGCATCACCAATATCTTCCAAGGCATCCAATACTCGATTCAATGCTCTGGTTTCAGCAATAGATTCCACGCTGGTGGTGATGCAGATGCGATAGATCATTCCATATTCGATGGCACTAAGCTCGATTGTCCGTATTTTAGCCATTATTTATTTATCCATAGGAAGGGGAAGATGATTACAATTTGATAGGTTCATCCGTGGTCGTCAAAATTTATGATAATGGTTCGTATGGTAAGCCATCCACTGCTACCTTTTTTAGAGCTCCGGATGCGCTATCATAAAAAATAAGATAATCGGATGAGCCACTAGCGACTGCCGTATCAACACCCATGATATTCAACGAAATAGCTGGATTGCTAGTATCACTATCCACAGCCAGTGTAAGCCCACCCGTTTCAGGTACCAGTAATCTAGTACCGGGAATGATTGGCCCATCGCTCGCTCCAGTTTCCTGGGCCCGAATTCCAACTGCACCCGTGTCGCCATCAATTTCGATTTTCTCCGAAACAGTATTACCAGCCGTTCCTCCGGCACTCGTTTCCGGATAGGGTGTAATCGTGACCAGTGATGCTTCTGGATAGCTGGTCGATGCACCACTTATTGAAGAAGAAAATTCGTACGCGGCCGTTGCTCCAGAATTCAATAGCGTCGTATTTATATGTTGATCCGTAAGCGTAGGTGAGGCGACCGTATAGGTATAGTCATAATTTGAACTATCGACCGATTGATGTCTCACTTTGAAACTCGAAACACCAGGCCCGAACTGGATGTCCATGTTCGCTGTCCAGTATTGGTCATCCGACGCATCTTCACCCGCCGGTAACGGCGTGACTACGAGATTCTGGACTTGCACCCTGGAGCTTGGTGACGTGACATATTGCGGAGGCAGCTCCGACGAGATCAGCGTCTCTTTCACCGGCATAGTCGGGACCGTGTAGCTCGCGGCTGCGTACTCCTTGAGGCCCAGCACAACCAGCCCATCCCTGCGAAGTCCGATTTCCTCGACCCACATCGTCTGATCAGTCCAGCTCGGCGTGTCGTGATTCACGTTCACAACATCCCCGACCGCGAGCTTCAGAGCTTCGCGCTGAGCAACCACGGTACACGCCATATCCGCTCTGTTTTCGAGCAGCGTCTGCGCGGTGATCATCTCGGCCATATAGCGGTTCGTCGTAAACGGCAGCTCTATGCTTCCCTCCACGAGATAAGAATTGTCTTCGGTCAGGTACGTGTTCGAAGCGCCAGGCCCAGGCCACGCCACCGTGTCAGGCTGGAAATTCATATCCGCGTCCACGAACGTCGCTTTCATTACGTTCGGAGACTGGTCCGAGCCTGTCCGCAGGAAGCTCCATTCGCCGACAATGTTCGTGCGGTTGAGTTCGAACGTCTCGGCCGACTTGGTTTGCCGGATCAGCAGCTTGTACTTGCCGCCTTCGCGCACGATCCTGCCCTGGCAGCTCGACAGTAATCGTTCGAGATTCGTCTTTGGGTCTGCGCTCGAGTCGAGCCAGCCGTTGCACGTGAACCGATCGTCAAGAGTTTCGGTTCCCGTACTCAGCGTAATCGTGACCGAATCATTGCAGTAGCTGGCAGCAGCCGCGAAGCTGGTCGCGTCCATGTCGGCGGTTGGGATGCCCATTCCGTACCGCTTGCTTGTCATGTAATCGTAGATGCAGTCAGCCGGGTTCGTGCTGTAGCGATAGTCGTTCGTGAGATCGGTGCAGTCCGGCACCTTATTTCCTTTCACTTCCATCGTCACGTTCGGCAAACCGTTGGAATAGGCCTCGTCGTCGAGGTACATCCAAAGCACGATATAAGAGATCCCGACGCCTCTGGCGTAACTCGTCCACGGATTCGATGACCAGCCTTGATCGGTTGAACTCAGCTTATAATCGACCGTCTGTGCATCATCCCCATCGTGCATGAAGAAGTCTAAAAAATAGGTCGACCCGAACACGGATGAGCCACTCGTCGCGTCTGTTCCGGACCACGGCGATTGAATCACGCTGCGGCTACCGGCCGGCATCGGGTTGTTACCGCTGGAGTTCGTGCCGAATGTCGGCGACGACAGCGCCAGCTTCTCGTCGAAGTAGACCTTCTCGACCGATTGGATGCCTTGCTCGGCTGTCGTGGAGCCGCCCTCCGGAGCAATCGCGATCGCACCAACTACCGCGAGGATATTAGAATCGTTCGCACTTTGTCTTACATCGACCAGACTCACGCCGACTTTGCACAGACCATAACAGATCGGCAGCGCGTTCTCGTTCGATGTTGTGTTGACCTGGATGCCCTGCTGCTCCTCGATCAGCGACGCGGAGCTTTTGACTTTCTCGTATTCGTACACGCCCCACAGACCGCTGACTGCGGCTGCCGCCCACGGTCCCCCGAAATGGAACGCAGCAGCCACCGCGCCGAGCTTCAAAACGTAGCCGAGCGATTGCTTGCTCATATACCGAACTTGTAGAGGCGCGACCGGCGCTTGAGTTCGTGCGGCTTGATCACGTGCGGCCCATTCTCCGGATCGCTCGTGAGTACCGCTTCCGGATAAAGAAACAGCCCGAGCCTCGGCAGCCCGTCATCGATTCCTGGCCGAATCACCACGTCGCCACCGCTTGCTCGACTCAACAGCTCTGAAGCTGCGCCCTGGGATTCGAAGAACGTCGCAGCTTCGCCGAGTTGTTTCATAGTGCGTTCAGCTTCAAGCTCGCTCGCGTAGCCGGCGAGTTCCAAAACGGGTTCGCCGAACACGAGTTCCAGCCCACGGCGCACCAAGCTGCCGCAATCGGTTCGACCCCATTCGAACGCGAGTTCTCGTTGCTCGATCGCGAACGCGACGAGCTTCTGGCTCCAGTTCGGGACGCGCCTCATTTCCACGTTCTGCCTTCAAGCGGATCTTGCTGTCGCCCTTGTGAGCGAGGCGACGCGCCTTTCCTGCCCCAGTAGATCGGACGACCGACGAGATCCGGCACAGTCGAGAAGAAGACGTCTGGGTTCGCTTCCACGTAGATGTCCCTTGAACTCCTGGCTTGCATCTCGCGCAAGCTGCTGACGTTCGTTCGCACCATACGCCGGAACAGGAACCGAGCGAGCTGAGAAACGATCGTCGTGGTCACGCGCACGGTGCCGCGTTCGCCGACATCGCTCGGCGTGTGTTCTATCGACCAGGACGCATTCATCAGTCCGGCAAACGCTTCGATCGGATCGACGACGACTACTCCGGTCGATGTAGTGATCTGCCCCCAATAAAGAGTGCAGTCCCGGCCGCGCACATTATTGCTCAAGATCTCCGAGATCACCGCCGTGTTCACGCCGCTCAAGCTGATACGACAACTCTGGCCGGCTGGGTCGGATGTTTCTGGTGGTGGCTCGAACTCGATCATGCCACCGATGCCTGTCCACGTCTGAGAATCCCAACTCGTGTCGCTCGGTGCGGTCGTGTAGCGGATCGTGCCACCAGAGCCGGCGAGTTCGATGAACCAGATATCTGCGTATCCGGACGTCGCCGTGATCGCGGTGGTCATCGCGGCCGATAATGTGCGACCCATTACGGAGCCTCGCGGAACGTGACCGTCAAGCCTCCGATATATTCGTCTGGACCGGCTGAAGCAGCAGAATACTCCTGGATCACCGCAGTCAGATTAGCACTCGCGATCGTAAGCGCGGCATTATTACCTGGCGAGCTTCCGGCCACGATGGGAGGCTCGATCGTGATCGTTGCGTCCCCGCTCGAATCCGATGCGACATCGCTCACAGCTCTGAACAGCACGGTCAGCCCTGCGACCGTGAAACAGTCCCCCGCCTTCATGCGGTTCGCTGCCGCAGCGGTCCAGCCGTCAGTGACTAAGCTCGTGCCGCTTTGGGAAGCACCGTCGACCAACGGGGTGCCACCGCCACCACCGTTCGCTGACATCCCCGAGCCTGGCAGCAAGTAGTGCGTGAGCGTACACGTGTCTCCGGTATTAAAGAGATTCTCTATCGTGGTCAGCAGCTCCTGGACGTCTTCGTTCCCAGCCGGCAAAGCGGACCAGCTCTCGGTCCATATTCTGCCCTGAGCGGCCTCAGATCGCGTCTGTAGCGCTCCGGACTGCCCGACGCTTATCAGACTGCCAATCACGGTCGGATACGTCACAGAAGCCGGAGGAACAGTTCGCGGAAAAGCAGCCATTTACACTGCCCCGAGGAGCTGGTTGCGATAAGCTCTGGAGTTCTGTGTAGCCTCGGCCATCACTCCTGCGATCGTTCCCTTCTGTTCCTGGATAAACCGCGCAGCGTCACGTGCATCGATCGCGCTGACAGTGAAGTTGATGTTCTGATTCACCGTCATTCCACTTTGGCTCACGCCTGAGCGAGCTGTGATTAGATGTGGCGCTTTAGGTCGCAGTCCACCGATCCCTCCGAGGTCAGCGGTCTGCATCGCCGAACTCACCGGCCCCGGCGTCCCACTTCCGAATCCAGTCAGTGCTGTCAGGAAATCCGACTCGCCGAAGATCCCCCTCGCGGTCTGGAAGATCGCCCACATCATCGCGAGCTGAATGAGGCGGTTTTTCATGTACGTGAAGAATCCCTCGAAAGCGTTCTTCCCACCCTGGGCTGCCGAGGTCATGCGCCCCACGAAGTTCTTCGCGAAACTGTCAGCGATTTGTAACGATTCGCTTTGCAACGTCTTGATTGATTCATCGACTTCTTCGACCACCTCGACAATCTTGCCGATTTCCTTAGCCGCTCCTGCCGCTGCCGTGCCTACGCTTTGGAACGCCGCAGTCGTGTCGCGCTGAAGTCGTCTGCCGCCGGTGATCACGTCATAGAGGCTCACAAGGTAGTCACCAGTCGTAAATACGGCCCCCTTTATAGCCACACCTATATCTTTGAAATTCTCTCCCATTGATTTCAGGTTCGCGAGCATATACGACCAGTCCTGCGTCGCCAGCCCACGAAACAGATTTCCAACAGCCTTCGTCGCGTCCACCGCGATCTGCACGAAATTGAAAAGCATCGTCACAACCAGCTTGAGCGGTTGAAACATCAACCTCAGCGAGTTGATGAACAGCGACGCCCACGCGCTGATCAGCCCCGAACTCTCGACGATTGCGTCCTTGATGTCGTCGAACCTGTCTTTGCTGCCAGCGAGCCGATCCAGGATCTGCTGGAACGCCGGCATGAGCGCAGTCGCTATCGCGTCGCGTATCTCTTTGAACTGAGCTGCGAGTCTACGAGCGACGTTTGCTGCTGACCCCTGCGTTCGATCGAGGTCGCCCACGGCTACCCCTGCCTTTTCGCTGATCAATGCGAGGGTTGCTGTCGCTTTTTCCTGGGCCGTCAAAGCTTTGGCAACCGACTTTCCACTGTCTGCCATCGCTCGCTGCTGGACGTCTGTTTCCTTGATTACAATGCCTAAGCGCTTCAGGGATTCTCGTTCACCCGTGAGCGCCGAGTTGATCGCTAATAAAGTCTCGGCAGTGGGTATGTTGTTGAAACTGGATAAATCACCCGCCAGGGCCGTGATGCTCGTAGCGAACTCGCCAGACGCCTTCTGGCTGAAACCAAGCCCCTGCGCGATCGCTCCGGTCGTCGCGACCAGACCCTGAGCTTCTGTGTTCGTTAGTCCGGCCTTATTCGCGAAGTCGTCCAGAAACCCTTGCACTTGTGATGACGCCTCGGGACCGAACACCGTGTTGAACTTCGATTGAGTCTCGGCTATAGAGGCCCCTATATCGAAGGCCTTTTTCATCGCTATGCCGATTCCAGTGACTGCCGCGACGGCTACACCGATCTGAGCGCCGAACTTTTTCAGCGTACTGCCGATCTTGCCGAGCCGATTTCTGAAGTTCTGGGTGCGGTCGGCCGCTTTCTTCATCGTGCGGTTGAACCCGCTGTCGGTTGCGGTTAGAACGACCTTGAGCTGGGACAGTACCATCAGCGCTTCATCCGGCTTTCAACGCGCTGCACGATCTCAGCTTGCTCGGCTGCTTCAGCCTGAATACGCGCTCTGGCGATCCATTCAGAAAACTCGTTTGACGTCATGCGAGCTTGCAGCTCCGATACAGGGCAGCCCATCATCTCGGCTAAGTCGAACCAAGCTGAGCGTGAGGGGCTGCTTCGGAGTTTTTTTCAAGTTTGTCGACGTCCTGGTCGGTGATGCCGGACAGCGAACACGAGACCTCGAAGCAACGGTTCAGAGCGGTAGCCGACTTTTTGCCAAGCTCATCAGCTTCTGCGGCCGTGAATAAGCGATCGCCAGAGTCATCGATCGCGCTCATCGCCACCAGCCTCGCTCGCATATTCGTCATCTTCACGTCTCGCGTTTTCTTGTCGAGTGAGCCTTCTTCGAACGCATCCCGCTCTCGACCTGTCAGCTCTCTTATGCGAACGGAGCCGCCCCATTCGGGGACGTCTACTTCTTCAGTCGTTAGATCATCTGCTGCCAGAATCGCTTCTTTGGTTAGTGCCATAATTCCTCACTTGAAGGGGAAGGTCTTGGTCCTGCATTTAGCTGGTCGCTCGAGTTAGAGCTGAAGCTGATTGGAACGTGGCTGATGCCATCGCTTGATCGCCGACGCTTCCGGACACGGGGTTATAGGATTCCAGAATCCCGGTTCCCGAGTAGCTTGGGTTGGTCGACGATACCGACCCGCTCGCCGGTTTTATGACGAGCGCTGCCGTGTTGCCGATGCCCAAAAGCGGAGCCACTACAGCATCTACCTTGCTGCTTGCGTAGTCCTGGAGGAACTCCACCGTGACCGACCACGTAGCGAGTCCGGCCGCGTTCGATTGAAATGTGTCGCCCATCGCGGTGTCGTCCTGCATTGCCTGTCCGGCATCGACCGTCACACTGCGAACGTGATCGCTGAGATCAGTGCCAGCCACCGAAACGCTGGCGTCGTACAGTACAAATGTTGCCATAATGTTCTCCTAGAATACCGCCAGTGAAACGATGAAATCGAAGCTGCCCCCACCTGACACGGTGTACTTCACCCGCCAAAAAGCGTCGGTGATCGCACCGGCTGCCGACTTCTGCTCGGCACCGATGCTCGTAAATGCGGTGTGCGTAATGCGTGTACTCTCGCTCGACCAGTTCGACGGTGCGCTTTCGACGATGACGTTGAGCGTACCGCTCGCGGCCGTGACGTGGAGTGTGCTGTATATCGACTGCGAGGCGCTGACTGCTCCGATGCTGGCGTTGGTCGCCGATTCTGACGACGAAGTATATGTCGCCGGGACCACGACGATCTCGCCGTGGACGAGCTTGCTGCCGCGCCCTTCGCCGGTCACTCGGTAGCCCATCATTTCGCCGACCGTGCCGTTTGCTACTGGGCTATACTCCGACGTCGTGAGTGCGGTGCTTAGACTTGGCGAACCCGCCGCCTGGTCTACCGGAGTAACGGTCACAACAGTCTCAGCAGCGTCTACCGAAATAGAGCTTTCGAGTATGCTGTCGTTCGTGCTATCCCAGTAGCCTTCCCCTTCCAAGGAAACAGACGACAGGCCCGCCGCATTCGATTGGAACGTGTCCCCATACACCGTGTCGTCTTGCAAGCTGTTGGTCAGATTGAGACCGATCGCGTTGAAGGTCGAAGCCAATGAGTAGCCGCCCCAGTAGAGGCCCACGTTGGTCTGAACAAAAGTCGCCATCGTCTACTCCCTGTAAGCCACTTGAAAGTCTTTGGTCACTTCGAACAGATCGGCGCCCATCTCGAAGTCCTCGAAACTGCCGTCCGGCCATGCGCCGTCGACCACTGGAGTGGTAGTGCTGTCGGCGTAGTAGCCTATGGCTGATTTGATTTGAGCTGCTAAAGCTCTAGCGTTCTCTGGCGTGTCGGCCTGACAACTGAACCGGAACCTCGCGGTCACGTTGCCTGGGTCTGACACCATAGCCAGCGGCGTCACTTCGCTCAGGCGCTCATAGACGACGAGCGGCAGCGAAGCATCAGCCGGCCTCCGGATCGGATACACGCGAGTCGAGACCAGATCGGTAACGCCCGACGTGGCCTGGAGGCGCGAGTAGATGACGTCCTCTATTTGATTAGCCAAGGCGTCTCACCTTCGTCACGATCGCTTCGGACAGCTTCTCACGAATCGTTCTTTGCGCTTGTTCCTTCTTCGCATCGTAGGCAGGAATAAGAAACGCCTGGTCTGGTGCTTTGCCTGTGCGGCCGCCGTCTTTCCTGAACCGTTCCTTCGTGCCCTTCTCGACCATGATGCCGTAGAACGCCGTTGAGCGGCTCGACTTACCCTTACGCCATGACACCGCGACCTCGGGCACCCCGAACTTCATCGGCATTCGTTTTGAAACGATCGCTTGCTGTAGCGCTCCGGTTCTGCGCGGTGCGCGGCTGCGAGCTTCGTTGCGAATAATGTTCGCTCCGGAGAACAGACAGCCTTCGATGATTTTCGGTCTGAGTCCGCGACCGAGCTGCTTCAGCTTACGCATCAGCTCCTCGTCACCTTCAAGCTTCATCGATACGGCCGTCATCAGTCCAGAACCCCTGTACCCGTCGTGCATAAAAATTCCAATGTGCGATTTTCCAGATTCACATTTACCATGGACTGAATATCATAAATAGTACTACCATTTTTAATACGCCAACGATCAGGTTCGACATCCGCTATCGTTGAATCGTAATGCGTCCGTATTCTCAACCCCTGTGAGCCCAGTACAGCATGGGCATCCCAATATTCTCGACCCTGTAATGGTTCTACTTGACAGAATCGTTCACCCTTGTCTGTCCAGTCTGCTGTTTCAAAGCCATCCGTATCTTTGCTTCGCGTATCTCGTTGAAACATCAATTTAGTTCGAAGTCGAGATTTTTTCTTAGCCATCAGTAACGTTCAAACCTTTCGGAATCTATCAAACGAGATGCACCTAAAGGTAATTCTGTGGCCGTAACTCCCGTAATCACCGGGATAGGTTGTTCAAAGAAATAAGCTGCGGTCATAGTTACAGCAGCTTGAATGGCCGCCGGTACATCATCCGCATCGCTTCCATAACCAGCTTGAAATTGAACTTCTATCGGATTCGGCCTATTCATCAAATCGGGCCAATCCTTATTTTCATTCAGCCACACTATACCCGGATCACCCCCACTAGATACCGTGTAGCTTCCACTACTGAAGGTGTCTAGTGTTTCAGTAGCATCGCCATAATACTTTATGGAATCTACTGCAACCAACGGAGGATACGGTAATTGAATTTCTCGTCCCGGCCACTTTTGCAAATAAAGAGTATAGGTGGTAGTAACCAATGCCCGACCTAGATCATTACTCACAGCGTTCGTGGCACTGAGAATCAACTCTTGGAGAGTTGTGTCAAAGTCCCTGACGTTATCTAATCCGAGTGAACGCTTTACCCGATCTAAACTAACGGGTTCCGTGACTGCGGCTGTTGTCGTGACGATGCGATCCCACGGCGTTTGTTTCACCGCACTAACTCAGTGTATCAAGCAGATCACTTTTGAGTACCGCACCATCTTTTCCACTACCTTTACCTACTGATAGTCCTCTTCGTACCACTTCTTTTTTTAATTCCGCGATAGTCATTCGACTGATCGGTTTTGCTGGCGAGGATTCTGGCGTTTCCGCTTCTTGTTGAACTGCCACATTTTGATCCTCAAAAGACGCGTGCATCGCTTGACCGGTTGAAATAAGTGCTTCAGCCAGATCATCACGTTCCACATAAACTCGACCCTTCAAATGTCCGTCAAGTAACTTTATAGCTATACCCATAATCATGCCTCCAACGGCGTGAGAAGTGGGCAGAGGGATTCGAAAACCCCCCTACCCAACTTCATCAATTTACGCTATGGCTGTAGGTGCCTGTACCTCGGCATAACGAGCTCCGGAAAGTATCACACCTATTGAAGCAAAGGTGGCCGCTCCCGGGTCCGACATATGTACAGTTACCCACTCCGAGCCATCGGATAAATCTTCCGCGTTAAGCTCAATGATGTAAAACACACCATCATTCGTGGAAGTAGCGAAACCGGATGATGTTGCTGAGGTTCTAGCCCCAGTCGTATCTCCAGCTGCCGTTTCCTCAGCATAGTAACTAAATGCTATGGCTGTGGCTCCACTTCCAGACGCGTCTGTATTCTCCTTGACCGTAACAGTTGAGGCCGCGCCAGTCACACCTAATGCTATGATAATCGTGGCATGACTGTAGTTGGTCATCTTGAACGCATCCGATGTCTGCGCTCCGGCATCAATATCAACCGGTGCCACACCAAGAACAAAATGGCCCTGGCCTTCACCAATACTAAATCCTTGAGCTGCCATTGGTTTCTAGCTCCTGGTTGCGAGGTCTAAGAATGGCGAAAGGGTGTTGCTACCGTTGTACGGAGTCAATGGATTGTTCCACATTGGCTGACCGTCGCAACGATACATCCAGCGAAACGCTCGTTCATCATAGAGAAAGCGAACGTGCATTGAACTATCCCCACGAACCGCTCCCTTGTCGATCAACATATACTGACTGAAGTCAATGAGCCGAATATCGCCCACCGTACCTAGTGTAGCACAATATTCCGATGTCAACACTGGTCTATTCATAATTCTACTAAACGGTGTATCACTCAAGCCAAGCGGTGGCAGGTAAATGGCATTATTATTGGCGTCAGCCATAGCCATAAGTTGCTGTTCGCAGTCTTGATTGATTAGCCATACTGCCGTTGATCGGCTCGGTCCCCAACAGCGTTGCCAGATTTTTTCAACATTGGCAGCCACTATCGTTGTGGCAGTCTGGCCACTTTCCTTGGCGATCGTGACATTTGCTGCTGAGTTAGTGATGCCAAGAGGTTGCCCTGAGCCTGTTCCGTCAAGGATTGCATCCTCAACTTTAAAACTGATTTCCTCAGGTACGACCCTCTCCACCAAACCTGCAAGTGCAGTTTGATCCATCAATAGCTCTTCAGTTGCATAAAATAGAGCCGTGAGCTTATTAAGTGTCAGCTCTACTTGTGCAAACGTAGGCTGTGAAGCAGTCAACGCGGCTGCTTCAGCTGTCCAGTAAGCTCGCACACCACCCCATCTGCTACCATTTGCCCGACTTGATTCATCAATAATGTTGAATTTCAAACCGTTGGCATTTGGACCGATGGCCTGCCGAGTCACTCTTGAAGCGATCTCGCCGATTGCATAGGTGCGTTCCAAAATAGTATCGTTGAAATCCTTTTGTACAAGATACCCACCTTCGCTTGCCACTGCTTCATTGGCGCCCGATTGACGAGTTTCATTTTTAGGATTCCCACCTCGTTCCTGTAACCAGAAAAGTCGTTTATCAATATTCTCGAAACGAGATTCTGGATGACTGGCATTGGCGATAGCCTGAAGCTGTTCGCCAATATTATCGAAACCGCGTTCTACTGCACGGTCCTTTACTACTCTTACCTCCACTTCTTCACTATCACGAATCTGTTCCGGAGCAAGAGCTGCCGTCGGTCCCACTGACTGACTTGCTGGCTCCGAAAGTCCTGCACTGACAGAAGCAAGCTTATCTGCTCGCTTGATTTGGGCTAGTGCACTCTCAAGTTCGCCGAACTTTGTATCATAACTCTTTTGTTCGTCCTCGGAGAGTGAACGACCCTCTGCCTCTGCGGTACTCAGTAATTTTTCACATTCATCCCTGAGTTCCCGCGCTTTCTGGCGAGTGATGTTCACGTATTGTGTCCCCTTTGGCTAGGTGAAGCAGGGGACGCCGCCCCTGGCCCCACGTCATAAATGGGTCCAATAAATGGGGCAGCCGCGCTCGTGCTTGCGTCACGCGCTGATCCAGAAAAAATATTCGGTTTGTTTGCCCCGTCTGGGCCCGTGTATTTTTCCGTACTTTTCAAATGATTACTAACAATTTCATTTCCTTGTACATAGAAGTCAATGGATTTGGATGATTTGGATAATCCCTGACTTCGAAAATCTATAAATCAAGACTAATCAACCGCAACTTTTCTCGTTGTATTTCCGGAGTTGCCTCACTTCTGTCCCATGGAGCAGTTTCGCCGAATGCCTTATAATGAGCAGCCAAATGTGCTTTGACAGCTCCAACTGCACTATCGGGAAGGCGTGTTTGATCTAGCCTCCCTGCAGCCGCCGTTAACCCCCGCCAAATCACCTTGCCGTCGGAAGCCCTATGGTGAGGTAGCGACAGTTCGCTGAACGTTTCTGGAGGCATTGTCGGACTCCAAGTAAAATGTCCAGCTATCTTGTCCCGTTCACTATCACTGAGAGAACTCCACTGTTCACTTGTGAAATCCTCCAGCCGCGGACGACTCCATTCCACTCTGCGATCTTCTTCTATCGCTGTACTGATATTGTCCGGCACAACGCGGATGTCGATTCCAGCATCCAAAGCCGATCGCACCGCTACGCTAGTTTGTTTATATGCTGGCCAGGTGACTGGACTTATTTCTCGAAGTTCGATATCCATTAAAGTTCTCCGCACCGGCTTTCGTTCTTGTTCCCACTCATCCTCATTTGTCAAAAATCCGAACGACATTTGTTTCACCACACCCCGTTGCAATAAATCCAGTTGCCGTTCGGTGAAATCGCTGGCCGGTGTTTCGAACCATACACCCGATTTGCGAATTTCCAATGTCAGCCCAGTTGATTGTCTCGTAATAGGTTGCGCCGAATCATGTTGCCAGAGCATTACAACATCCGAAGATTCAAGACTGCGGTTCAAAGCTCCTGGATCTATACGTTCACGAAAACCCCCCAAATCACTACTGTCTCGATTAAACGGAATGGCCATACCACGAATTTTGCGGTCACCATCCACATCTCGTATTTCCAATCCCCCAAAATCATAGTCTCGATGTTCAATACTCATTAGTACTCCCAGTTCAGAAACTTGGCGAAATAAAACAATCACAGCCACCATGAAGTGGCGGATGTCCTATATTCTGTCGAGCTCGCAATTTATCACTACCACTTTCCACAGTTTGACCGGCTTCTACAAAATTTGATACCGTTCCCACTACAACGCCGGATAATTTTTTACAGAATGGACAGTTGGCTGGTCCAGCTGTAACCCATCGCAATGCCGTAACTCCTCCAGCAATATAAGCATATTTACTAAATGCCCCATTACCTTCCGTCATTTGCTTGATCCCGATTTTGTTAGCTCTATTTTCCAACCAATCGGCCAACTCGATTTCTAACCCATTCAAAACTTCTTCGAAACTGCTATCACTTAGGATTGTTTGCAGTCGTTGACGAGATGTCATCGCATGGTACGAACTCGATTTGGCAACATATTCACGAATAAATTCTTCAAGTTCAGTAGTAAACTCTGGCGGATAACCTATTTCCAATGCGGCTTGCGTATAAATCTGGCGAGCATAACTGCGTACAACCGGTAGCATCATTTCCGCAATTACTTCCGCAAATTCACCATGGTAGAATTCTTCTAGCTCTTGAAACAAACCATCAGTGCCTCGTTCTTCTCTAGCTCCGCCATTGAGTTGTTTCTTCATCATCCTACGCACAATTTTTACTTCTCTGCGTAATAATTTTTGAGCCGCATCTTGAAGTAATGGTCGAGAAGCTTCAGCTATTTTTCGACGATTACCCAAGCTTCGCAATGACAGTATCGGAATCGTGTCATCAATTTCCATACCATGACTTCTCAACTCTTCTCGCAACATATTTTCCGCACCATCATCACTCGGTCCCGATTCAGCGACTGATACAGGAGCTATGTTCAATGGCATCCAATGAACCTCACCAGCTCTATCATTCAACGGATTCAAGTTTTCCCGGGCACGCCATTCATCAATACTGAGAGCACCATTCTGTAATAGAATTTGATTGGCCTGCGCTCTTGCCATCGTATCGGGTCTCAATAATGAGTCCATATCGAACTGCACGAATGTTCCCGGTTCCGTAAAACGTTCCAATATGGATTTGCGGATTGCCTGTTCCCACCTCACAGCCCATGGTGTCAAACAGTTGATCGCAAAAGACTTATTTTGTTCCACGACATTATTAAATGTAGACCGATCCAAGAGCATTAACAGATGAGGTGGCACATTGAATAAACGAGCTACTTCTTCCGCTTGATATTTACGTGTTTCCAGAAATTGCGCTTCCTCAGGACTGACTGATAATGCCGTCCAGCTCAGACCTTCCTCAAGTAACGCAACGCTATGTTGCTTACCATTCCCATGAGCTGCCTTCCAACTATTGCGTATATTTGACCGACTTTCTGGCTTCAGTTTACCGGGGTGCGATAAAATACCTGATGGTGTTGCGGAATTTTGAAAAAATCGACTTCCATAATGTTCAGCCGCAAATGATAGAGCCACAGGTCCTGCTCCAACGGTGATCGGACTATAGCCAATAAGACCATCCGAACTCAAACCTTTGATATGAAGTATTTCCTCACTTGAAAATGCTCTTGGCTGACCTGTTCCTTCATCGTAATGGTATTCGATCACTCCGTCAGACAATAACTTGAGCTTGATTCTGTCGGGATGTAACGGTACGATAGCCCGCAATTCATCGGCACGATTTATTTCCAGTCTGAAAAATGCGTTTCCCCTGAGACATAAATGCCCTTGTCCCATTTCGAAGAATTCGATAGCTGTTTGATACGAATTTGGCATCCATCGCAACATATCATACAGTGGTAGGTCAATAGCCTCCTCCTTACCACCATTTTCTGTTTCACGGTATAAAATCAAAGGCAAACTTCCGATCGTTCCAGCTATCACGTTTACTGCAGCCCATACAGGAGTGGACCGCAATGCACTAGTGGCGGTTATGTCAGCTTCATCCCGAAATTTTGTGATCGGTTCGTACCAAAAATCGTCACCCGGTCCCGGTGATAACCGTTCCTCAAGTACGCTAAATATTGACATTTAGAGTCGTCCCATTCGATAAACTCCCATAAACCAGCTCACAGCTCCCAGTGCAACCAAAGCTCCCGGCCATCCTAAAAAGCCCAGTACACCAATACCTATCGCTACCATTCCTCCATAAATATGCACATCCCTTAAGTCCAATTTCTTCATATCACCATTATCCCTTCTGTTTCGTAAACACTAGCACCTCCATCACCAAGTGATGCTCTTGCTAGTGCAATGATTGAAGCTACGATACCATCAATTTTATGACGATGAGACTTACCCTTGTCCGGTTTGATATTACCCGCAGGATCATGTTTCACCGTTACGTTATTTGCCATCCATGCGAGACATGGATTGCCTCCATGAGCTAATTTACCAGATACAACGAGTCGTTCAAACTCTTTTGTTGGTTCCGATAAACTCATAAATCCTTGACGTATAGGCACGACATTCAAACCGATCTCGTCCCGGCAATGTAGAGCTGTTTGCTGACATGACCATGGGTCATAAGCTAATTCCTGAACATTGAAACGCTCACTCAACTTAGCGACATCATCCTGAATCCATTTGTAATCAATCACATCACCTTCAGTTGGAACAATCCAACCATCTCGTGCCCACATTGAATATGGGATATGTTCTGTGCGTTCTCTATCGTGCATGGATTCCTCAGGAATATAACATCGCACCCATAATTTCCATGACTCATCCTCTAGTGGTGGAAAAAATAATGCCAAAGCTGTGATATCAAGTTTCGAGCTAAGATCGAGCCCCATGTAACATTCTCGTTCCTCCAGCTCACTCAAATCCACTTCCCCATTACACATATCCCAATCCCCCATATCGAGCCAACGTTCCAGCTGTTGCGTCCATTGGTTCAAATGCAATCGCATAAATGAATTCAGTGAACTGGGTTGGCTCAATGCTTCAGCAGCTCTTTGTTCTAAAAAACTAGAGTAAATACTGACACCAAGATTCGGGTTCGCTTTTTCCCATGTAGTCAAATCATAAGGATCGTCGCCTTCATCAGCCGCACTGATCCAGGCGAACCAACTGTCATCCTCGATTTGCCCATTTAGAATAGCCACGGCATGATCGTGCAGTACAAAACCTATCTGTTCCGTATCATAAATCCCAGCTGTCGTAATCAGTAGGTTCATAGGTTGGCGTCGAGAAGCTTGCGCTGTGATTAGCTTATCCCATACCATCCGATCCCGATGACTATGTAGTTCATCAATTATGTTTCCGTGAGGATTCAAGCCATCCAGAGTATTGGACTCGGAACTGAGAGGTTCGAACTTGGATCTCGTTCTCAGTACACTCAAGTTTCCTCGTTGAACTTTTATGTATTCAGCCAATGTCGGACTTTGGTTTACGATTTCCTTGGCCGCATCGAATACGATTTTAGCTTGATCGCGTTTCGTGGCACTGCTGTAAATCTCAGCTCCTGGTTCCGCATCTGCCAAAAGTAAATAAACTGCCAGCGCCGATGCCAAAGCCGATTTACCATTTTTACGACCCAGTTCCAGCCATACAGTTCTGTGTAATCGGTAACCATCAGCTCGTTTCCAACCGAAAGCTTCCACGATAATAAGTTTTTGCCAATTTTCTAGTAACATGGGCATTCCAGCCCACTCACCTTTATAGTGTCGGCAGTAATTTTCAATAAATGTTATTACTCTTTTACCAGCTTCTAAATCAAACCAATGTCCCTTTGCTGGCCACTCTTTATGAGCTTTGACAATACGAGCACGAGCCAACTTTTCCAGTTCTCCCAAAGCGCGATCTGTTTTCAATAACTCGGCTATGTATTTTTTTTCAGCTTTTTTTGTAACTTTCGCCCGGCTCAACGTAGCTGTAGTCACGCAATAACCTTAGTCGGGAATAAAAATTCTTCCGTTTCAATTAACTTATTTTCCTCTATATTGAAACCCGATCTACTGGATGGATCGAGTCCGAATTTTGATCCGAACTTATTCATCGTTTGTAGAGCTGTATTTCTAGCACCGACCTCTGGAATCACTTGTCGATAACCGGATTCCGTAACTTGATACCAATTCAGAACTCCGAGTCGGTTCAGATAGCGGGTTAGTTCTAACCAATCGCCATATGCTTGGCAAAACACACCAAATGCGGACGAATCTATTTCATTTAGTAACCCTAGCTCATGTATTTGTGGTCCGAGTGAGTTCCAGATGCGTACAGCCTGTGAACTTAATCCCACTGGTCTCCGCGGCATTTTTCGTTTCACCACAATACTATTGCGCTTTCGGTCCTTTCGATCCGTGCCATGCAGTCGTTTTAAGCGATCCGGCTTTCGGGGCCTTCCGCCCCTATTGGTAGGAGGCATAATATCGCTTAGTATTGATGTAGTGGCTGCTAGGACCCCCCCTATGAGGTAAGATCGGAAGAGCACACGTCTGAACTCCAGTCACCTTGTAAGC
>CAACVE010000033.1_pt1 | contig 23649 bp, 15 predicted proteins | sample 2381751 | NCBI WGS metagenome assembly CAACVE01 (sample SAMEA5211968, study PRJEB30684) | marine metagenome | biome: Marine; feature: Epipelagic; material: Water | collected 2015-10-15 | depth 2000 m | reverse complement strand
ATAGGAGTATCTTAATGGATATTAAATCAATGCTAGTTGAACTTGCCGAAGCCCAGGCTGATAAAATGCGTGACCAAGTAGGTGACTATTTAGCTTCAGAAGAAATGGCAAAAGAGATTGCAACTAAAATAAACGATAAGATTGACATTCCTTTTGTATCAGAAGAAAAGGAACAAATCTTCTTTGAGAAAGTAGTCGACGTAGTAACAGATTTACTCGCAGGCTTATTTAAAGGTAAATAACATGGCATACGAAGAATGTGTAAGACAAGGGGCTAAACCTGGTGATACTATTATGATTAAAGGTGAGCCATATCTATGCCCAGCTAATCCTAAAAAAGGAAAGAAAGCTAGTAAGCAAACTGGCGTTAAGCCATCTGGAGCCCCTAATAGAAGGGGTTACGGTGGCTAATAAAGCGCAGGTAGCTGCAAGAAAAAAGCCAGGCGGTTCTAACGTAGGTAAAAAGCGTAAGACATCTGGATCAAAGGAAGGCCCTTTCTGTGGTCCTTCGGGTGGAGCACCGTCAGGTAGTTATCCAGTAACTAATAAAAAACAATGGGGGGCAGCAAAGTCTTATTCAAGACATGCTCCTAATCCTTCAGGTATTAAAGTATGTGCTGACAAGGTTGCAAGGAGAAGAGGTTGGCTAAAAAAGAAATCATAAAAAAGGGAAAAACAGTATTCAAGTATGAGGTAGGTAAGCATAGAATGGATACTTTTGGTCATTATTCGAGAGAATACAATGAAACAGGTAGAGTACCAGAAGGTTTCCATATATGACCAGAAAAAGGACATACTCACCCAGTTAGGGAGAAACACAAATAATGCCTAAAGAGTTACATGAAATAACTAAATTTACATCAGGTACTATCACAGTGCCAGATGTAAAAGATATACCTGAAGATGCTGCATCTTATAGTTTAAATCTAGATTCAGTAACTGCTAGTGGTAAATTACAAGGAACACCTGGAGATTTAAAACTTGCAGCTGGTGGTGCATTCTCAGCAACAGCAGGACAGCCTGAAATAACTCAAGTAGAATGTGTAGCTGATGTTAGTAACAATTTAGATGAAAAGTATTTTGATATATACACAGCTGCAGGAAAGACTTTAATTTGGTTCGATGTACCAGGTGGGTCTTCAGTCCCAACAGGATCAGGGTCTTATGCAGATACTATAGAGGTAACAGGAGTAAATACTAACTATACCGCTATTAAAGTCTCTATTGCACTAGCTTCTGCTATTAATGCAGATGCTGGTGGTCACTCTACAGCTGAATCTGTTGGGGGTCAGGTCTTTATAACAGATGCAGCTAATGCTGCTAGAACTGATTCTGCTGAAGGCGACACTGGATTCACTATATCAACCTCACAACAAGGGGCTTCAGGCACATCCCCACTTACAGTTGATGCGGATGTAGCAGTTATGATAAATAAAGGAGGGCAGCGTGATGTTATTTATTATGAAAATGATACTAATAAAATACATAATATTGTTGACCTTTATACAGGAAACGCTGGTTTTGCTCAAAATGATATGGGTACAATTGTAAGTGGAGATGATGAAGTTGTAATGCAAGTTCATAATAAAGAAGTCCACATAGGTGCTGGTAAAGGTTCTACTGATGTACCTAAATGGGTAGGTTATGTAGACCATAAACAATTTGGGACTGCAGTGACAGCATTACAAAAAGAAGATGCAGAATTAAAGAGACCTGGGACATTTCCTCCTATATATAAAATTATTAGAGTTGGTGGTGTAAATTTTGGTATACAATATGGAGGGTCAAGAATATATAAATTTACCGATACAGCTTTTGACTCAGCTTCATACACACAGTTTGTAAGTACTCAAGGTATATGTTTAAGGTCAGCTGGTACTGATATATTTGTGTATGATGATAATACTGCTTTTGGGACTTTGTATAAAATAGATGTTTCAGAGTGGGGTACTGAAGATGAAATATCACAGGAAAGCTCTATAGATGGATGGCATGCAACTGGAACATCACTTGATTCAGGGTTTGATATATCTGATATACATGATGATGGTAGTTATGTGTGGTTTCATGCATATAAAAGTGGGACTATAACTAGTTCTTCTAAGTGGTTATATAATGCTGCTACTCCAACTACAAATGGATCATTAACTCCAACTAATCGTACTCCGAGGCTTGCGGCTGGCACTGATAACGGTACCCCTGTTAACGCTATTACTGCAGTTCTTTACAAACAGTGCTTAGTTAAAGGTTCAAGTTGGTCTGGTGTTGGAGTATGTCTGTATTTGAATCATACTGGAGATTTTTATATTAATTATTCAATATCGTCAATTTCCACTTTTACAGATGGTATTGCTATAATTAGTGTTGAACCTACATATATAGCTGGAGCAGCTTATTCAATTACTGTAGGAGGTACAGGTGATGCGCAGATTCATGAGGTAATCACTAACGGAACTCCTGCTTTTAGCGCTACTAATCAATTTGGCGGTGATGACCATATGGGAGGATTTTACCAAGATGGTACAAGATTTTTTGCAGCTTTAAGAGCTAGTACAACTGACACTGAAATTTTAGTAATGGAAGATGCCGATCAAGCAACTATGACTGCATCATCAGCAAGCACTCATTTTGAGCCACTGGTTCATCTTGAAAGAAGTGATGATGATGTAGACCCTATCGAAGCAGACGGATTATGTATGACATATGATACTGATCAAGATGTTCTTTATATGTGTGAGAATGGTAGTGGTGGTGGATATACAGATGTTAATTACGACGGTACATCTACATTTTCTGATATAGATTATCTTGAGAGACCTGATTTAAGAGTCACATTTGCAGATGGTGGAGCTGGGGATTTTAAGGACGATGAGACATATTTTTGGAAGTTTGCATATGTATATGATGAATACCAAGAGTCTCCACTATCATTTCATTTTGCACATACTCCGTCTGATGATAAAGATGTGCAACTTACAATAGACTTATATAATTTATCTGGTTTACCCAAAAGAGTTAGTCATCTAGCTGTCTATAGGGCTCAAAATGATAATGCTGCTGGTCAGGCAAGTCCTGAAACTTTTTATAGGTTAGTTAAAAAAATTAAATTTGATAAACAGTCCTTTTCTCTAATATCAAGTGGTTGGGGCGGTACAGATTATAGAAGCCAAGTACTCTTAGATAAGTTAACTGATATAGGGTCTTCTTATGAAGCTAGGACATTGATGCCTGAGACACTTGAAACATCAATGGTTAACTATGCATTATCAACTCAGATAAATTCTATGCATATAGTAGGTAAGTGTTATAAGACAGAAATATCTGATCCTATGAACTATCTATTCAAGTCTAAAGTTAATAACTTTAATCAGTTTGATTGGACAACTGACTTTCTTAGACTACCTACTGTGCCTACTGCTTTAGCATCATTTAATGGTAGAATATTTGCTTTTGATGAGAATAATACATACAGGATTAATCCACAGGGTTTTTATATAGAAGATGTATTTAATGGAGCTGGCTGTTTTGGTCCTCAATCTGTAGTAGTTACAGAATATGGTATGTGTTACTGTGATAAAAATAATATATATTTACATGATGGTAAGGTTCCTAAGCCTATAGCTACGCCAATATTAACTGGGGATGCTTATTATTCGTGGCATAATATTGTTGTTGCAACTCTAACTCCAGCTGTAATGTTTGAAGCTAAGCGTAAGTCTTTTATAATATTTTTTATGCCAGATACTGGAACCCATAGAATGGCTTGGGCTTATAATATAATTTTTAATAGGTGGGATATGTTTAGGGCAGGTAATAATTATAATCCTAAAGCATTCTTGCATGGTAAAAATGGTGAATTGTATGTAAGTAAAAATAATCAACTTCATTGGTATCTTGGCAGTACCTCAACTACTTTAGATTTTTGGGAGTGGCAGTCAAAGTATATGACAATGGGTGAAGATACAGTTAAGAAAAAGTTTTATGATGTAAAGGTTATTGATGGAGGGACTGCTCCAACTATCACTTACGGAGTCGATGGAGATACTACCCCAGAGGATACATTGTCAAGTGGTAAGATACAGTCTACTCATAGTAAATCTAAATCATTACAAATTTTTCTTGAACAATCTGCTGGAGCTACGCACACTGTTGACTCAGTAGGTATCTTGTACAGGAGACTACCAAAAACAAGCGGGAATATATAATATGCCAATATCAAAAAAGAGAGCACCTCATGTATCTGCAGAAAACTTGGAAAGAGTGTTAGCGCAGGTATATGATGATATAAATGAAGTCATTGATTCAGTTAATCAAGGCTCAACAGTAGAAGAAAAGAAGACGTACCAGGGAAAGTCCGGTGACGTAAGAGTTGTAAAAGACGCTGATACAAAGTATTATTTAGAGGTAAAGTCTGATGAAGGATGGGTAAGGTCTGATAATACTAGCACTTCAGGCTTTTCTTTTAGAGATAAATAGCTTATATTTATGCAGAGGTTTAAGTAAAATGAAGATAAACACAAAAGTTATATTTGAATGGAATCCCGAATCTAAGCAATATGAAGAAATATATTGCGATAGTTATGACTATGATGGTGAGGTAGATAAATGCCAAGAGTGGGAAGATAAGATAAGATATTGGGGTGCGTACGATCAACAATATTCACCACAATCTAGATCAATGCTGGAAGGGCTAGGTTTGCATTCAGCAGAAGCATTAGGTATAGGACCTCAATGGAGTACAATGCCTTCTGCTATGGATTATTTGAATTTGTCAGCATCTACGGAATCTCAAAGTATGTTTGGGCAAGCTCAGTCTCCATGGTCAGCTCGTACAGCTCTTGAAGGGCTAGGATTGCATGACCCAGGATCATTCACATCTAAATTACAAACTCCTGCACAAAAAATTGGTGCTAAATATGGAGCTCTCCCAGGAGCTGGACCAAAAGGATCGGGACAAGGATTCATAGGTTCTGCAAAGGCGATGACTAAGGCACAATTTGGACAAAGAGCCCAAGGGCTTGCTGATAACCCTTTCCTAGCAAGACAAGAAAAGGCAGGATATGACTTCTTTGAAGACCCAGAGTTTTTTCCAGGTGAAGCCGCTGCAGAAGGTGCGGCAGGATCTGTTGCTAAGACTGGTGCAGATTTCTTTGGAAGCGCAGCTGCTCAAGGAGGTATGATGGCAGGAGGAGCTCTTCTTGGAGGTATAACTGGATTCAGACAAGCTAAAAGTCAGAAGAAAGGGCTATCTAAAGCTATTGGTGAGCTTGACCCATTAAAAACACAAGCTTTCGGAGCTTATGAACGACAACTTGGTCTTGCTGAAGCATACAGACCAGGTGGCACTTACTCAAGATATATGGGAGGTCAAGTATTATCCCAAGCAGAAGAAGCAGTAGGTCAAGAAACATCTCGCATGATAGCATCTGGTATAACATCCCCTTCTATGATGCGGCAGATGGGTATTCAATCAAGAAGGAAAGCAGGAGCATCTCTACCAGGTATGGAAATGCAAGTATCGCAAATGGCTCTACCATATGAACAGTTAGCAGGTGGATATTTTGGTAAGTATACAAGTCTAGGCGAACAAATTGCTGGATTAAAAGGAGCTAGATCTGCTATTGATCCTTGGTCAAGCGCCATTTCTGGTGCAATGGGCGGAGCAATGGGAGCTGCAACTATGATTGGATCATTCGCATCCGATAGAAGAATGAAAAAAGATATAAAATATTTACACACATCTAATGAAGGACACAGAGTATACTCTTTTAAATATAAAGATGGAGATACTAGGTATTCTGGTGTAATGGCACAAGACGTTTTAAAAATAAATCCTAACGCAGTAACATTGAAAAATGGAATGTTTGCTGTGTATTATGATATGATTGACGTCGATATGCAACAATTAGATACCATACAATAGTTAAATAATGCCAGTAGATATAAAATCCATATTAGCGGCTGCTGAACCAAAGCCAGTTATAGACCCGCAAGTTATGTCATTAGCAAGATTAGCTCAAGCTAATCGTTCGTATAAACAAGCTCAGGACCTTAGAGAAAAACAAGAATATAATACATTAGCTATAGCACAAGGTGCGGAAATAGCTGGTTCTGTAACCTTCATGGATAGTATTGCTGATATTGATGTAGTAATAGGTGATCTTAGTAACATAGCACAAGCAAATAAAGATAATAAGCTTGTACAAGCTGCTTATTCTAAACTTCAAGGATCGTTAGAAAATACTAAAGAACTATCTTTAGGTAGGTCTGAAGCCGTTGAAAGTCTATCTACACTTAGAGGCTCTATATATCAAATGGGTGAGGATAGGTCAAAAGGTGCATTATATAATGAAGCTAACGTTCTTGACTTAATGAATAATGCAAGAAACTTTGTTAATACTAAAGCTCATTTTTTAGATGCAAACCTAAGGAAAGATATTGAAGCAGAGATTGATAATTTATCAAAAACAGTTAATGTATATAATATGTTTGAGTTCTATGATACTAATTTAGAGACATCTGAAATTGACTTTGAAGCTAAACCAGAAAGTGCTAAATATCTATCAGGTATGCAACAAGGTATTTTACAACAAGCTAAAAACTATGCAGACGCAAATTTAATAGACGATGCTGCTACGACTCTTTCTAAACTACCTGAAGTTGGTTTAGCAGAATCAAAGATTACTGCAAGTTATGAACAACGAAGCCAACTTAGAGCACAAGATGCTGACTATAGGTCACAGATAGAAGATATTAATCAAGAGAACAATGCTTGGAGTGGATTTGTAGGTCGAGGTGTTGAAGCTGGAGCTGAAATGGACCTACCTGTAGGTTTTAAAAAGAAAGTTGGTGGTTATTTAATTAATTTACCATCTGATCCAGGGTCTTTAGTGGGTCCTGGTGGGTTAGGAACTGTTGATACTGCTATCGGACAAGCATCTAAAGCCCTAGAGGCTGTTTTAGGGGAAACTTATGGTGGTTTTTGGGATATGGACACCTTAGATGATATTTTTATTACTTCTGATGAGGCTAAAGCTTTAAAACTTTCTGAAGGAGCTAGTCTAGACGATGTATTTGAAGCTTATCAAAAAACTGCTGTTACTTCAGAAAAAGAACCTTATATGGATATACTAGCACAGTATACATCTGACCCAGAGATTGGTGAAAGAATAGCTACAGGGTTCACTACTGGTGATATAGCTGGAATTAGTGAAGAGGAAAATAATGCAGTCAGAGTTATGATTGGAGTTGCTAGAACATATACAAAACTAAAAAATTTAAGACAAGTTCACTTTATAGATTTCCCAATTAGTCAAACTTATGATTTATTATCTCAGTCCCAAGTAGGATATGGCGGTCAGCAGTCTACTAGTGTTAGATGGCCAGGTCAATAGGATAACATAGTGCCTGTTTTATCTTCTCCAGCGAAGATTGAAGATATATCACCTGCAGCTAAGATTGCTTCTTTAATAGAAGAACCTATAAAGTACCCACCTTGGTCTGGAGTTGGTGAACCTGGACCACACTCAATATCATTACCCCAACTTACTACAGTATTAAAAGAACAAAATCGTGAAGAATGGGGTTTTTATCGAGAGCTCCTAACGTCTCTTGATCAAGAGCGTCAATATCTAGAAGCTCAATCAAAAAGCCCTGATATTACATATAATCAGAAGCAAGCTATCGATAATAGGATTCAAACAATCTATGGAATAATCCCAGGGGAGATTGATGATGAACTTATAACTAGAACTATTGTCTCACGACCAACGCCTCAGTATGATCTTACACATTTATACGATAAGCTTATTGAAACAGTCCCAGCAGCAGACCCAAAGCATGAAATATTAAGAAGCTGGGCCAAAACGTTCGACCGTATGGCTGAAGGAATACCTGATTTTCTCATAGGTACAGCACATACTTTTACATATCCAAAGGATAGTCCTTTTCATCGTGATCAATATGATATAGCATTAAATGCAAACATAGTTAGGAGAGGAAAACTTGAATCACGACTTAAAACAGAGCCTGAAGGTTTGAAATCAAGAATGCTTAGGACAGAGTTAGAAAGAGTAAATGAATTTATAGATACTCATCCAGAGTGGAAAGATAAAGAAAAATACCCAGAGCAAGCTTTAACACTAGTAGAAAGGTACTGGAAAGAATCATCTGATCAAATTATAGATGAAGCACGTCACGACCTTGAAAACGCTCACCTTGTCAATGCTGATCAATTAGCTTATTATATGTGGGAAAAAGAACAACAGCTTGTAGATTGGACAGACCCAACAGCATGGACAGCTGACGCTTTTCAGTATGCTCTTGGTAGTGGCTTAGCGAGTTTTGTCCCATCTGCTGCTATTGGTATAGCCACTGGATTTTTAACTAGTAACCCAGCTGCAGGTTTACTTGTTGGTCGTACGGCTATGGGTATTATGGAAGGATCAGATGAGTATCGACAAGCAATTGATTATGCTATTGAAACTGGTTTAGACTTAGATGAGGCTAGACACCTAGCTACATACACTGGAGTTGCGTATGGTATAGGAAGCGCATGGATGGAGGGATGGGCTCCTGGAATGATGATGAGAAGGCTTGGATTGATGACTGGTAAAGGATATTCAAATATGTTTGGAGGAGCGTTGTTTGGCAATATAAGTAGGAAGTCTGCTGGTAAATACGCAGCTACTAAAAGAATGTTTGGCAAAGCTGTAGATAAAATTCCACATTTTGTTCAAGCTGGGGCTACTGAAGGATTCCAGGAATTAAGCCAGTATTTATACCAAGTTAGCATACAAGCTGGATACAAAGATGTAGGTGAAACATATATAGATAGATACATGAACGTATATGATGTAGGTGAAGCTGCTACAAGTACTTATGCTGGATCAGTTCTTGGGCTTACACTAGGTCTTCCTGTTGGAGTAGCTGCTCGATTAACAAAGAAAGAAAAGAAAGCTGTAGAGAGAGCTGAAGAGATAAGGAAAGATGTTGCTAAGGTTGTACCATTAGAAGAAGTTGCCCCAGAAGAAGTAGTAGCTGACCAACTATTAGATTATCTAGAAACATTAGCAGATATAAAAAGAACTCCTTTATCTCCAAAAGAAACACCAGAAGAAGGCGCATCAGCATTAGAGATTAGTATATATAAGCACAAAGGTGATAAGACATCATTTGATAAACTACTTGGACTTATTGAAGACGTTGGTAAAGATGCTGTAGACAAAATAGAATCTTTAAGCCCTGATAATAAAGAGTCTATACTTAATAAAGTTATACAGCGAGTTAATACAGAAAACCCAGATGTAAAGCTTAATACTCCAGATGACGCTATGAATTACTTAAAAGCATTTTCTCAAGGTGGTGAGCGTATAGTTACAAGAAAAAAACGAAGGGGAGTAGAAAAGGCTGTAATAAAACAAATAACAAAGTTCGATCCTGAGAAGATGAGTAAATTTGCTGAGCAATCTCTTATTAATATGGGATTTGATCCAGAGAAAGCATTTATTAAACCCCCAGAGCCTAAGGCTCCAGTTCCTAAGCCACCTAAAGCTCCTACTGTACCTAAAATAACAAAAGAAGGTAAAGCTCGGATAGGCAAGTTAGGTTATACACCTAAAGATGTTGCTGAAATGTCGCCTGAAAGAATACGTCAAATACTAAAGAGACAGATATCTAAGCCACCTGTTCCTAAGCCTAGACCCCCTGAGCCTGGACCACCTAAGCCTAGGCCGCCAACACCTGCACCTCCAGCTGCAGTCCCCAAAGTTGGTGATGAAATGGTTGTATATGATGCTAAAGGTAATCCGATAACGGCAGAAGTTACTGCTATATCAGATATGGGGACTGTCAAGATAACTGTAAAGGGTAAAGAACATATTCTTGATATGGGTGCGTACAGTGTTCAAGACCCTAAGAGTCCCGACTATAAGATAGAAACTATGGAAGGATTTGAGGATGGAATGAGCAAGGCATCCGATGAATTGATTGCTCACACCATAAAAAGATCAAAAGAAAAGCAAGATGCCAACAGGGATGCTGGTAATATAGAAACAGCACTTAGCTTTGCAAGAGATATTCGTGCATTAAAGAATGAACAGGCAAGGCGTAAAGAAGCAGCTCCTCCTGTAGCCCCTGAAGTTAAACTTCCTCCAGTAGCTAAAGTAACTGCTAAAGATGTTCATAAAGCAGCAGAAGAAGTTGGAATGGCATGGGATGATGATGCAGACTTTATGGCTTTATCTAAAAGAGTTACAGGTAAAGAGCGTATAGATGATATGACTTCTGAAGAGAGGGCTAATCTTATTGCTGAGATAAGGAAAGAAGTCACTGTAGTAGCACCTCCAGTAGCACCCCCGGTTAAAAAGTTTGTTTATGGCGAGAAGGTTGAAAAGTCATTACCTATGAACTTTGTTTATGGTGAAGGAACATCACTGCCATCAAGACCTGATGTAAAATCTAAGACAACATTTGATGCAATATTAGCTGGTGAAAGAAGAGCAACTTCTCGAAAAGATGGTAGTTTAGATAAACTTGGAATTGGTTCCATAGTAGAGTTCTATGCTAAAGGACGTAAAGAAATAATTAAAGCTGTAGTAACTCAGAAATGGGTACCTGCGAAGATTATAGGTCCAGAAAGATGGTCTGAGCTTGAGGGATACGATGAAGATGATGTAAAAAAGAACTGGACATCTGGTAAAAAGCTTAGTGAATATACCCAGATAGAGTTTGAAGTATTAGAAACTGCATTAGCTCCTGCAATAGCACCAAAAGAGCTGATGAATTACGCTAATAAGGTTGCGGCTGGTGATAAGAGTGTCAAAAATATCTATCTGATTGGTAGTACTGCTAAAAAAGGCAAAGGCAAAGACATAGACATTCTATATGATTTAGGGAAAAGAGATGTACCAAAATGGGTTGAAGATTTTTCTGATATGGCAGAATGGTTTTTCTCAGAAATATCACCAGACAATATTTCATTTAAATATGATAATATATTTAAAATAACAGATCAAAACAATAAACCACATTATTTTCATATAGACCCTAAAGACCCTATGGACTTAGGCCGTGTAATGCACAATCAGAAAGTAATAGATGATATTGAATCTGGAGTGAAAATTAGTCTACTAGCAGCACCTAAAAAACCTAGGCTTCATGTAATAGGTAAAGATTATGTCGATAAAACACCAATAGCTGATAAAGAAACAATACAAAAATCTCTTATTGATATAATGGGTAAGCATGCTCCTGATGTACAAGATACATTTGTTAAAGAAATAGAGGAAAACCCTGAAGCAGTAGGTAGATATATAGATGGTATGGTTCAGTTTATACTTGGTAAGGCAACTGAAAAAACAGCTGTACATGAGCCAATACACTGGTTTGTTGAGAGAGTGCTAAGTCAAAAGGATTATGATTTCTTGCATGATAAATTTCTTACTAATGAAGCCATGGTTGAAGCAGCTACTGATTCGTACATGAAGAAGAAAACATTTAGAGGTAAAGTAAAATCATTATTTAGAAAACTTTGGAATGCTGTAAAGAAGTTCTTAGGTATAAAACTAACTAGTGATGAAACAGTGACTGAGATGTTTGATAGAATAGGTGTTGAATTTGATATAAGAAGACCTGCAGTCGGAGAGCCTAGATTCTATAAACCTAAAAAAGAACCAACGTCAGATCCTATAGAAGGTAGTGAGTCTGAAGCGTTGAGGGAGGATGGAGCTGACTTCTCACGTGAAGGAAAAGTATTAGTTGGTAGTGAAACTGATGAAGGATACGTAGACTCACCTAATGAAGAAGATGAAGTAGTAGGTAATTCATATGATACTGATTTCAGGTCTGGATCACTAGCTAATTATCAATCGTATTTTAATGTTGCGTTTGGTAGATACATATCTAAAGCAAGCCATGCTAAAATGATTAATATTGCACAACGTAATAAAGATACAAGTTTTTCACAGTTCTTTGCAGAGTTGAGAGAGTGGGCGTCAGATAACTTAAAAAATAAAGATGGTGTTGGTGTAGACGTAGAGAAAGTTTACTCACGTCAGGACCGTAATCAAATGAAACAGTTTTATAACAAAGCTAATTCACGAGTCCCATTATTTGATGCATCTACTGAAGAAAGTAGAAAGAAAACATTCCCTGGTAGAATTTTTATGGATGTATTTGTTGTAAGAGGAAGAGACAAAGATACACACTTATTTAATTATTCATTAACTGAAGAAATTACAAACAATCCAGAAGGTAACAAGAAACGACCTGGGTTTTACATAACTAACTTTAATGAAGAAGGTGATGGACCATTAACGGCTCATGTACCAATGAACCATATAATAGAAGTAGTCCCAAATAAAGATTACAATGAAAAACGAGCTGAGGACGCAGCTAATAACAATGTTGAATACAGTCAACCAAAAGAATACTATTTTCCAGCTAATATGCGCATTGACGGAGGCGTTATTAGACAGTGGGATACAGTATTTGCTGATGATTACTCTAACAAAGATAATCCTAATCTAATGTTTGTTGCTGGTTCTAAAGGTGGTAACGATGGTGTAATATTCTTAGGGTTTGTCAGTAAAGATCATAAAGATATGACAGCTGACGAATATAGGACTTACTTACAGGATGAAGTAGACCAAGGTTTTATGAATGAGGAGCAGAGACTAGAATCAATAGAAGTATCTGATAGTTTTTATAAGAGTAACAATCAAATATATGCACAGCAAGCTGGTAAGCATGAATGGTGGAAAGATGTAGAAGGCAGTAATTATTTAATAAGGCAGAGAAAAGGTAAGCTAGTAAATATTAGAGAACACTTCAATAGGTTGAGAATACCATTCGCTGAAGGGACTAACCCTCTAGGTATAAAAGACAGCAGGATAATGTTAATAGATTCTAAAGAAGTCAAGATGAATGTTGGTGGTAAGCAAGTAGACTTGTTTCCATATGCTGGTGTTTATTCTAATGATGGTTGGTTAATGTCTAGCGGTGAATGGATGAATGACCTAGAAAACAATATTGGTCGTAAGCCTGGAGTGGATGGTAATAAACTATACGAAATAAAAGGGTTTACATATGATTTAAGTGAAGATAAAGTTGACTATTTAGCATTAAAAATGTTACAGATGACACCATTTGAAGGCACGCAGTTTACAAAAGGTGGAGAAATTATAGCTGAAGTTAAAATGGATAGTCAGACAGGCAGGAGTTATTTCGTTACACCAGAAGGAGAAAGATTTGAACACATAGGATCTGATGAAGAAGCTAAGATGATAGCTGGTAAATATGATAGAGATATTGAACATGGTGGATTATCTGAAGAAGATGGTTTTTATAAGCTCCACACTTTATCGTCAAGTAATTTTAAAGTGTTATTTGTATCATCTGAGTACTCTAAATCAGATGCAGCTTACCCATCCACTGAAGGTGAAGTCAGCTTAGATAAAGACTTAATTGGGACTCCTGTGTATGACGTATTTATGAATCAATTGAAAAGATATTATAGAGAGGTTGGTAACTCTTATTTAGATGACCTATTTGATATGCACACAGATGAAAAGATGCTTAGAGATGAATTATACAAGGACTCGGCACTTGGACAGTTGCCAACTGACTTACAAAATTACATAAGCATGATTAGTGAAGATGGTAAAGGTATACACATACCTCATATAGTAAAGCCATCAGCACCATACTTGAATAATACGTATATAAATAGTGGTATGTATAAAGTGAGGAATAGGGATGAAATGGGGACATTACTATTCACTAAGCCATTAGCTCATTTAGACGTTGAAGAAGGTGGAACACTAATATCTGCTAGAAATACTACAATGTACAATATAGCTAAAGATTTGTACTTTGGTGAAATCCCAGATATATCATTCCTTGATGATGAAGGTATGTCAGAAGCTATAACTAGGTTTGACGCAAGACCATTCATAGAGCGTGTTGAAATACTGAATAATCATTTAAGTAAAAAACCGTTCTGGGTAAAAATATGGAGACAACCTGTTACTGGACCAGCAGTTGTATTAATGCGTAGAGTATCTGGGATAGTAGAAGGTGAGCACGGTGAAGTTATATTTCTAACGCCTAAAGATGTGCATAGACTGCAAGCAGATTTCGATGGTGATAAAATTGGGGTTATGCATTTTAAAGATAAAAATATAGAGAAAGCATTTGTTGATTGGCATGAATCTAAAGAACTTAAAAATAGGGATAAGACTGTATACACAGAAGCATTTTTAACTGACAAGAAACAAACTTCAATGGTCAACTATAAAGATTTTATTAAATCTATTTATGAAACATCAGTAGCATCTGGATCGCAGGGTGTTGTAACAAACTCTAAAACAATTGGTAACGTACTCGCATTTAAAGAGATAAAAATAAAAATAGACAATCCCAAAAGAACAGGTCCGAAGGATTGGACAATAGAAGCTCGACAGCCATCAGAAGAAGTTATAATGAGCTATGCTAAGCTTGATAAAGAAGCTTTAATGGAAAATGACGGTGAGTTATATAACCTATTAATTGGTCAGGGAGATAAGATAGTCTCAACTATTGGTAAAGAACTTGCATTAGATGAACTAGCTGAACAGAGAACTATATATTTAAAAACTACACATGAGCATCAAATGTCTACATTGCTACAGTTTGCAGTTGATGATACTAGCTTAGGGATGCTTGCTAAAATAGGATATAATTTTGTATTCATGACTGACATTATGTTTAGAAATACCGATGGAAGTAGGATGAGGAATGTAAGAGGTATAAGACATGCACTGACATCATTAAGACATATCTTTAACTATAGTCCTACAAGAAGAGGTCTTGTTGATGAAGGCAAAGCTACGATGGGAGAAAATATAGTGCAAAGTCAAGCTCTTGATAGATTTATGAAGATGAATAAAGATCGACAAGGTGCTGATATAACGCACAGAATAAATAATACAAAAGAACTTACTAGCAGGTGGTATTATAAGGGTTATACAGTATTAGGAGTCAATATAAGGACAGATAGGGAGACACCTATAGAATCGTTACTTAGACTATTATCTGATAAATATAATAATATGGTAAGTGGTCAAGATATGTTAAGAGAGAACATGTTATATACATCAGAATGGAGTGGTACACCTACTGTATTTTTATCTCAATCTAATAAAACAGCTCATATTAATGTTATGAAACAGTTAGAATCTGAATGGAGTGATACTGTAAAAGAAAAAGGTGTGACTAAGGAAGATATGTCAAAAGGTGCTGATTTTGCATTAAGGGTTGATAAAGCATTTAGGAAAGTATTTATAGGTATAAAAACCACTAGAGTTGGTAAGTTTATAGAGCCTAAGGTAGAGCATAATGAACAATTGCGTGATCTAGTAGATCAATATATTAATGAATGGAATGCTTTAAGTGAAAATGCTCAAATATATTCAACACTTTACTTTCTGTCTGGTACAACTACCAGGAGTAAACTTAATAAGCCAGCTAAAAGAGTTAATATTGAAAGGTTGTTACCATCAGATTTAATGCACAAAGAAACATTTGTTAAGTATGCTGAAACATGGTGGGAAATGTTAAATAAACCATCTGACTCTTCATTTAAACAACCAAGAGACACTAGAGGTATATACTATAAAGATTTTAAATTTAAAGCAGCTTTGAGAATTGCTAGAGATAAATCAGACGAGGCTTGTGGTTAATGGGAGGACTCTGCGCAGAAAATAATAAAGCTATAAATGATGCTATACAAAAGCAGCTAAAGGCTTATGAAGATGAATCTATGCTAGCCGTAGATCAGTTAATAGGTAGGCCGAGTGAAGCTCATATTAATATTGCTGAGACAAAAAGGGAGATAAAGATAGAAAAAAACAACTACAAGTATCATGTTTTATTGCATGATCTGCTTGTAAACTTTTTAATGGAAAATGGTGAAGTGGCATTTCGATCAGGATCATACATTGATCCTTATATAGCTATAGATAATTGGTATAATCTTTTACAATATAAATTTGGATGGGCAGTCACACCTCACTCAATACAATTATCTCCTAAGAGACCTAAGTCAGCATACTTTTATGTGAAAAAAATACTAGAGATAACAACATCTAAGAAGGGTATGACACCAGAAGAGATAGCGATGATGCCGCCTTCATTAGCAGCTATTAGGGCAGACCGCTTTGGAATTGCTTCTAAAATTATAAGAGCTACACAAAGAGCCACTGATAACGCTAGACAGGCATATTCAGGGTTTGAAACAGAGTTTGATATGGTTCGTACTGGAGTATCTAATAATATACGTGCGATGATAACTAATGGAGCCGTCACTGTTTCAAATTCATCAATGGACGGACTAGAGGGTTTCAGAGACAGAGATTTAAAAAGTCTTACTATAATAAAAGAAGATGATAGGTCGTATACAGTAATATACGATGATGACTTAGATAGGAAAAGAGTTAAGATAAAGAAAAGTGATGTGTTATTGTCAGGGGAAGATGTTAAAGAAGCTTTAGTTAGTAAGTATCGTGATGAACTGTTAAATGATCTAGAGCATGGACAAGTTAGATATATTATACCGAAGTTTGTACCAACTAATACAAAAAGCAGAAAGAAGTGGCTAAAAACTGATAATGGTAAGGCTGTGGCTGATAAACTTGATAGAATGAAGTTTTACGGTGAAAATGATATGCCATCTCCAGATGTAAGGAACGTTCCATATAAAGGTAAAGTGTACTCGTATGTTTTAGTAAAACAAGGTGAGTTATCAAAGGGTGAAGAATATCACGCATATTTAATTCAAATTGAAGACATAGATGGTACTATAACAAAAGATCATATTGATACAGGATATGATATGCCTGAGTTTAATGAAGTATTAAAGGAAGGTTTTTATAAATCAAACTCTAAAGAATATATGACTCCAGTATTAACAAAGAGGAAAAGGTTCATAAAAGATAGTGCTGATAAAAGGTGGCGTAAGTTCAGATATATGCAAAGACAACCTAACAAATATATAATGGACTCTGTAGTCAGCGAAGCTCCAGAAAGAAAATTATTATACAATACATTATGGGAGGAGTTGCTTACTTATAGGGATATAAATAAAAGAATGGGTATGGATGTATTCGACAGAATTGATTCCGAACAAAATGTAGCAAATAAGATATTAAAAAGACTGAAGGCAAATTTTGGAGCACGTGGAGACTTATCAAAAGAGCAAGTAGAAGGATTGTTGCAGGAACTTATGAACTTAACTGGCACAGATTCACGAGCTATTATATCTAAAGATGGTACTTTACATAGCGCAAACTCATTCTTTACTTTAAAAGGTGAGAACTATGGTCCTGTTATATACTATAGAAAAGAGTTAGATACTTTTATAGATACAACCCTTTCAAATATGAGGGAACGAAAGGAGGAGATGTGGGATGAAATGACAGCGGAAGAAAGGACGGCTTTGAAAGAAGACATAGAACAGATGGAGGAATATGCTGAATTAGTAGCTGGCTTGTCGGAAGATTCTACAGATAACTATAAAGGTAGGTTAATATTTTTACAAAGAGCAGTGCATACTAAACATAGAGTAAAATTTACAGATGAAGCTGCTCGTAGAAAAGATGACAGAGTTCACACAGACTATTTAGAGCGGACATACAGAACATTAGAACGTAATTCTGTTGTAAATGAGCTAATAGTAGGTCTTGAACATCTTTCAAGAATAAACCAAGATGCAAATTTATTTATGGATGAGTCGAAATGGCTTATAAATCGTGTAAAGATAAGTATTGGTGATCCTGATGTACATGCTGGGTGGCGAATATCATGGGGTAATCAAGAAGTTGCTAACTTTATGAACTCGATAAAGTCACTTACTAGAATGGAACAGGAATGGGACGCTGGTAAAGCCGAGAAGGCTATCCTCTCTATAACATCATTTATTACTGCTAAATTATTAACGTCAAAACCAGCTTTAAATAATAGAACACAAACTGTTAATGATGGTATAAGAGGTGGTTTCAAAATAATGTTCAAAGCTCATCGCCAGTACACAAGTCCATATTGGCAAGCAGTGATTAATCACACTGGTGGATTACAGCAAGTATCTATGTTCCAAGATATTATGTTGGCTGGTCAAGATGTGAAGTGGACAGATGCAGGTATAGTTACTCACCCTCTTATTGGAGTTTTGACTGCTGGAATAACTAAAACAATACCAACAACGAACATGGTTAATTATGTAAGAATATGGAGATATGGCCGTGATAAGTTTATTGACGGAGCACTGAAAAAGCAAGGGCCTGAAGATATAAAGAAAATATATGAGTTCTTATTAAGGCTAGCGAGGGAATCTGAAGGTCTTGAAAGAAAAGACTTAGAATACTTAGCTGAGAACTATTGGGACTTACTTTTTCACACAAAGTCTGAAAGCAATGAAAAGTTTATTCGAGCTAGATTTAAGAATTTAGTAGGAGTAGTTAACGAGACAAGAATGAAGAGAATGGTGTCATGGACATTGTCATGGCACTGGAAGCCATTTAAGGAGTTAATGACTTTTACAGGTGGTGAGAAAGTAAACAGATCAGTATCTATTGTATCAGCTCTTATGTTGGCTGATGAAATGGGAGCCTTAGGAGCTAGTTCGGCTACGACATCAGTTGAACATCCAACCGATGGCGGAGAGATGAAGGTTCATGACAGATTTTTCTCTGACACTGCTGTAAATATAGCTAGAAATGCTGTGTATAATTCGCAGTTTGGTATGAACCAAGTATATCTTCCAGAAGCATTTGGTGGAATTGGTAGAATTGGAGGTCAATTTAAAGCATACCCATATTTTCAAGTGTTGCATGATCATAATCTATTTTCTGCATTAGTTCGTGGTAGTCAAGGTCATGGATTCGTTGCTGGTCTTGGTGATGCTACGTGGAGACTAACATCTGAAGCCAGTAGGTCTGGTTTTAACTGGATAAAGGTAGGTCTTGGCGATGAGACTAAAAAATATTCCCCAGGTCAAAAGGGTCCTGATCACGAGGCTAGAGCAGTATTAAGACTATTATCTACAAGAATGATGGCAAGTGTATTTGCTCCATTATTAGAAGTGATTCCTGGATGGGGTTATTCTATGAGACTGTTGCTTGGTACCACTGCTATGGGAACTATAAGAGGTGCTGAAAATCCAATTGCAGCTGTATTTGCTAGACTTATTTTATTATCCATACTATTACAAGGTGATTATGACGATGACGATGATAGAAGCTGGGCTTACGATGACATACTTAGGCTAATAATTCCTGTACTAGCATCAGTTATATGGCAGGCTATAAATAATTATATGGAGATGGAAGAAGAAGGGGATTGGCCATCATGGAAACTTCCCGGTTAATCTCTTCCAGTTTTAGACATTTTTACAAGTATATTCAAAACAGCTTGAAGTGTACTTATAACACCACGTAATGATCTTATAATATCGTTCATTGTTGGTGAAACTTTAGGCAATCATGCCTCCTCTTTTGTGATCCCAGCTCCTATGTTTATGAAAACTTTAAATAGTTGAATTTGTATATCTGCTACAATACCAAGAATATTTTGTAGTCTAAGTCTAAACACCTTTTTTATTGTAAAATCAACAATGTGTTGTGTGTACTGTGACGTAACAGTAAAGTACCTCATCCCAAAAATCAAGAAGTCCTTTTTATAAATAGTCTGTACATTTATTTCGCTTGTATTGTTCATAGTAATCTCCTTTTTATTATTGAGAAGAGAGGCAGGAAACCCAAACGCAGGCGAAAGGATAACTCCCACATTATCAAACCTACCCACTCTCCTCAAATTTATATTTAGCAATCAATATTGCATCAGCCGTTTTTAATGTTACCCTAGCGTCTGGAAAATATGATTTGGCTAAAAATTTCAAGTGTCGTTTTCTTTCAAGTTTTTCTTTTGGTATTTCACCATAAATTACATGATCTCGATACTTATTCATCCATGTTCTTGGATGTACAAGAGATATCTTCAACTTATTAGCCGCACATATTCCTAACCACATACCAAAATTAGTACCAAATTTAAATGAGCTTGACCTAGTATCAGTAGGAAAAGCGTGTACATTTTCAATTGCAACTAAAATATTATTGACTGGTGTTCCATCAATTTCAAAACTATGCACTATCTCTCTGGCGGAACTTGCCATACCTTCAGCATCACTTGGGCATGGGAGTGCTTCTATTGTATTTCCACCAGTATATACAGCTATTCCACCTGATTTGCCAGGGTCTATACCTATTACTGCTTTAATCATTTTCATCAACACCAAATACTTTCTTATTAGTTACATCTCTCTTATACTTTTTAGTATACTTACCTTTAGTGCCATAATACTCTCTTACACCACAATCTCTGCATACTGTTAACTTAGTTCCAGATATTGGGCTAGTATAATAGTACTGTTTCTTATAAAGTATTTCTTTTCCACACATTCTGCATTCTTTTGTAATAAAATTGCTTTCCTTAAATATCACCACAGGGAGCATGTATTTACCAGTTAATTCTGCCATTTCTCGCTTCATTTATACTTTCAAAGAATTTACATACGTTACCATCATATCCTACCACAAACCTACCAATGTTACCATATCTTGATTTAGCAACTATAATTCTTGATTCAAACCTATCATACATCTCAGGGTCAGTGCTAAATGGATAATATACAAATGCTGCCATTTCAGCTGTTTGTTCTATTGCTCCTGACTCTGCAAAATCTGACATTTGTGGTACTGGATCATCTCTGCGTTCAATTTCTCTGTTTAGCTGACTAATAAGAATAGAGCTGCAATTAATCTTTTTACATAACCACTTATATTCGTACATTATCTTCTCAACTTCCAGCCTTCTTTGATCAGCTGCCCCTTCCATATCAATAAGCTGTATATAATCATCTATGACAACATCAGGTTTATGTCTATTTACTTCACGTAAACTCTCAGGTAATGTCCTTATACTATCGTACATCATTAGGTTAGTATACTTTTCTTTTGTTTTTTCAGCTACATCTAATAATTCATTCTTTTCTTTTTTACCAAGCTCGTGTCTTCTTACTTTATCATAATCTAGCTTCTGTGATTCCATACACAAAAGTTTCTTCATCATCTCAGTATTAGACATTTCACGATTAAATAGCATTACCTTATATCCACCATCTATTAAATGGCTTACTATATTAATCATAAGTGTTGACTTGCCATGACCCGGCCTACCTCCGATAACTGTAATCTCTTGCCTAGTCATACCACCAGCTGCTCTATCTAAAAATTCAATACCAAATGGTATAATATTATCCTTACGCTCTATATGATCCAGTGTATCATCAATTATATTAACAACATCAACAGTTGTCGTAGGTTCTAAGTTTCTTAATTCTTCTGCAAATCTTTCATGCCTATATAAAACCTCAGTTATTGTTTTAGTATTATCTTCAGCTGCCCTAGCAAGTAACCTAGCTGACCTTATTGCCTCACGTTTTATATATCTTTCCCAGACTATTTTAGCATAATCTTCAACAGTCTTAGCTGATGGGCATGATTCATATAATCCAGTGATGTAATAAGCCATATGCTTGTTATTATCATGTGGTTCTAAATACTTTCTAGCCTCATTAGATATAGTTACAGCATCTAACACTTCATGCCGCTTATAAAGAACCTGCATTGACTTCCATATTGTCTTATGATCTCCATGATAGAATGCCTGTATATTCTTTATCCATCCATTAGCTAATTCAAAAGTATTAGTACCTCCTAGTAATACAGCACCTAATACAGCTTGTTCAGCCTCGAAGTTATTTGGTTGTACACCATCTATATTTCTCACTGGTGTAATGTCTCCGTTAGAAGATTGTTGTTTGTTCGTATATTGGCGGCTCATAATTTGTTATTACCAATTCGGTCCTTTCTTTTTTGTCAGCTGCTCCAGAGTATATACATTTAATCTCATTGATCTTGTACTCATTATATAACTCCTTAACTTCATTTCTGTCATCATAACTAACCATAAACTTTGCATCACACAAATCCATTTGATGGCAGAGTTCAACTAATTCATTATGCATATCCATTGTGAAGTCGTGAAAGTAGTAGTCTTTCTTTTCACCGGCTACTACATACGGTGGGTCCATATACCAAAAGTCATCTTTTCTTGGCTCGTATCGTTTTACAAGCTCTTTAAAATCTAAATTTTCTACTATAACACCATCTAACTGTGTTTTTGACCACCTAACTTCTTCAGCAAGTTCAGATGTCCATATTCCACGCTTTTCACTTTTTGTAAATGGGTTGTATGGATTCTTATTGAAAGAGTTTTTAATGACATAATAATATATAGCTGCTCTGCGTGGATCAGGCATCTGTATATCAGATTTTGTTGTCATTACTTCCTTTCTGAAGTCTTCAAACAGCTTTCGTGAACGAGGTAGCAAATAAATATATTCGCTAAATTTATCGAACCTTTCGAGTACTGAAATATACAAATTTACTATATCATTATCAAGATCATTCACGATACTTATGTCTGTTTTTTGCTTTCTAAAGTACATACTAAGACCGCCTGCAAACATTTCTATATACCTACTATGAGGAGGAATCATGGGGACTAGCTGTTTGGAAAGTTCCCATTTCCCCCCATAGTAAGGTATTACCACAGGGCACCGTTCAAACCCTATGTGAGCCATGATTATGCCTCAGCTATGTTAGGAACCATTTTACGAATAAAATGGTATATTTCCGTTTCTAACTTATGAGTTGTTTCATGGCCCCTATTTGCACGATGAGTAAGTATCCATGTGCAAACATTGAATAAGTCCCAGTATGTCTTTGGTTTGTGGGCAAGTACATAGTTCACTGCATCTTCATTATATTTAGAAGGCAGTTTTTCTATGACTTTTACTATATCCTTATCCTTTATCATGGTATTGAACAATACTGGAAATTCTTTAGTAAACACATTTTCCATGCTGTCTATAGTTTTCTTAACCATGTCACCAATAAGACCGTTACCTAAGTTAGTGTTCCATACTGTATGTCTTTCGGAATGTGATTCAAATATCTTACCGATAATTGCTCCATTAGAACATACTAATCTGTATACACCACCTAGTACTGTAACCATTGCTGATCCATCATAACTATTTCTTATGTTTAGCTGTGGGTACAATATATCGTCTTGTATTGTTACAGGATGATCCTTAAACTGGAATGTCCAAGATGTTCTAGCTCCATTACCGAATATTTTACATTCAGTAAGCGTACCACCTCTTTTTTCAATATGTGGAAGGGATTTTTCTATTACTTCTTGATTGCTAACAAGTCTGTAATCTTTAGTCATACAGCTTATTACTTCAGAAGTTTTTGTGTTAACTATGAACTTATAATCTTCTGGATTAACAAGTCCTTCATATTCAATTGGAACTTCAACAACTTTAAATGTTGAAGCATCTATTGCACTTTGCATAGTTATTCTCCTTTTTTATTTAGTGCGTTTTTTTCTTGGTCGGCCTCTCAGTTTCATGCCTAATAATCTTTTACTTGACCTTTTCATTCGTTTAGCATCTCCTTTACCCATTAACATCACTGTGAACATTTT
>CAACVE010000031.1_pt1 | contig 23984 bp, 33 predicted proteins | sample 2381751 | NCBI WGS metagenome assembly CAACVE01 (sample SAMEA5211968, study PRJEB30684) | marine metagenome | biome: Marine; feature: Epipelagic; material: Water | collected 2015-10-15 | depth 2000 m | reverse complement strand
CTCAGAAATCGATTCCCACGCTTCTAGACAAGCGTCATAGTAAGCACGTTCATTACGGGTGAGCCGATTGTTGTCAACAGGACGATGGGCTGGCAGACCCGGTTTACGTTTACGCGAAACAGGGAACCGTTCGGCTTTGCGAACGCCCGTAGTAATTCGGACAGCAGTACGTGTCACACTTCTTCAGCCATATGGCGAGGCAATCCAGCAACCTCACGCAAATAGCCTTCCAAATCTTCGTCTGGGAATAACGGCGCACCAGAACTCGCAAGCTGCTGGATAAACGACCCAAGCGCACCTAAATCAATATTGTCAGGCGCTTGGAAATTGATAGATGGAGCTTTCAAGACATCGAAACCGTTGAGACGCATTAACCGTGGGATGCCATGTTGATTGAAAACCTCTGCGATTGCTCGCAACCATGCAGATAACGAATCAAGGAACAACTGAATCTTTGATACGGACAGCGCCTGCGTTCCTGTTGCCTGATGGCCAAGGAGAATGAAGTCAGCAAGAACTGACATCGCGATGCGCTGGTCATATCGCTGAACAATCGCATTTGTATCAAACTGCCTACGTCCACCAGTAGAAAGCAGTTTCAGATCGTAAGCGAGATTTCCGGTGTCAGGATCGTATGCCAATGGGAACACGATGCCTTCTTGTTCATCACGCTTAATGTTCCTAACGAGTTCCTTAATCGCATTCAGCGCAGCGGTTTCTGCTGACGTTGCGTTATCGCTCAACAACTGCGGCGGCACCATTGCAACTGGCATTCCAGCGAGGTCACGTTCAATACCGATGGCTTCGATTTCTTGAATCTTGGTCTTGTAATACCACGGCACAAAAGCGTTCCGCAATACAGAACGACCCCGTGGGTTGTTGTATTTTATGCTGGTACGAAACAGCAGCATTTTTTCAATCGGAATGAACACGTTGTTACGTCCGAATGTTTCGCCAAGCACCTGCTCCTGCGTTAATCCGTTGATGCCACCGTTCGCATCAATGTCCCAGTCATAAATTGTGGACTGCCCTCGGATGGGAAGTTTCTTCCAACCCACCAGTCCGTCCTCATATTTAGATGGGGCATCGGCATTTGGTCCTTCGCGCCGCTTGTAAACAATTTCGTGGACAGAAAAGCCGTAAGTTAAAAACGACAGAATCGAGGACAGCGTGTCATCCCATGATTGGGTCATGTCCTGCATACAGCCAGCGACGAATTCTGCATAGCCAACTGCTTGTTCATCGTTTACGTCGGAAGCATCAACTGACCAATCGACGGTTCGCATCAACATTTCGACTGCATGGAGAATGGCTCCCACTACCGGATCGTTGTCAGCCATTTCTCGATAGTTAGCGACACCGCGTCGTCCCTGTAACTGGCGCAGGAAATCTTCTTGAACCTTGCCACCGTATTGAACAAGGCCAGATGATCCGATTTCCATGAAGTCCGTTGCTGTCGGTTTCGCTTTACCGATGGTGCGTTCAAAACCGGGATCAGCCACAGTGCCTCCATTACAGAACGATTACGACCTTACTCTCACTGACTTTAGAAGCCATGTAGCGTAATGAAACCGCAACAAATGTCCGATCAAATGTGCATTGATCCATTTATGTGGCTACATCTGCAAAGGGCTGTTAGAACTAACTACGTGACGGCAAACCAACAGGAGGAATAGTCACAATGAAACCAATGAAAGTAAATATCAATCTCGATCCCGACACTTACATCGGTTATCGGTTCAACATCAAACTTGATGAAGAACTAGATGTGTTCGGATCGAATGCGGCAACAATTTCAGCCGCCAAATACAAGCTAATAACTGAACTGATGCGACCAGCAGTTGCCGGAGAAACACGGGGCGAAGGAAATTCGTTTTCCCATCTGTTCAAGCGTTACAGCGATGTCTTCGATTATCACCAGCGCAAAGCAAACAAAGAAATGCTGGCCGATGTTGCAGATGCCATTGATCCGCATGAACTTCGTAAACTCGGTGAACACATCGAAAACATCGGACGCACACTTCAAGATATTGGTGGCGACGTTGTTTCGGAACTTCAGCGACGTGAAAGCGCAGCAGGTGAAGCGGAACAGCAAGCTAAACAAACCGCCCATACCGCTGCTCTTGAACGTGCTGGTGTGAATCGGAGAATCTACTACTCAGGTACAGCGTATGACACGGTTGACGGCATGAAACTGCGGTTAGCGTCAGGCGGCGCTCACCGCAACGGCAACAACAGCGAACACTGCTGGGCTGATTCAGTTGAACCAATTCCGGTAAGTGACAACCTGTGGCCGTGGTTGTCCTTTGTTACTGAATCAAAAAACCTTGGTCAGCAGCCTAAAAATAAGTTGCGGACTCGGATGGTCATTGACCGCAACGTATTGGAAGCGAATAGCATCACTCGAAAGAGCGGTGAACGAGTAACAGCGCCTGATACGCAAGGTCCGATCGTGCCGCCGCTTGTTGGCAATATCGAGTTCGTGACTTGGGGCCAACGAGAATCTGCTGGTTACACGCAAAGTGAAATGCCACGCTGGTTCTTCGGCAAAGATGGTTTCGCTAAAGGGAACTCCAATGTTGATGAATTCGTTAGATTTGCGGAAGAATCAGATGACTGGACCGTAACGGAAGAAACAATCACATTCAATATGCCAGTTGATTTCAAAACCGTAAGCGCCAAGCAACAACAGCGCACAAGCTGGGAACAAGGAACCGTATTCAACGGTGACTTCCGCGGCGGCAAAGCAGGATTCAGAGTCTTGGTTCTTGCTGCACCGACAGAGGCTGTGAAAGAAGTAAACCGCCTCGCCTAACAGTTAACGGAAATGTAAGGGCCGTCCCTCCGGGGGCGGCTCTTTCTTTTTCTACCGTTTCCCGCCGTCATAAATCACAGCATGACCTACATCAACTAGCACATCGTTTAAGCAGCCATCGCCGTCTCCGATAACGCGCCCGAGGACACGACCGAACTTGCCCCGCTTATCAAGGCTGGTCTGAATCTTGATATCTTCCTGCGTTTCACACCAGTCAATTACATAATCTTTCGCAGCGAGACCACGAGCCTTTTCGGCTTTATCCCGTGTCCGACTCTCAGGTGTATTGATTCCAAGTAGGCGAACGCGGGCTTGGTACCTAATAGAGAAGCCTAGGTCAAGGGTTACGTCAACGGTGTCGCCGTCAACTACCCGATCTACCGTTGCTGCGTATTCGTACATCAGGAGCCACTACTTTCTTCTGTTTCGTCGCTAATCGTTAAGCGATACCAACCGGAATTGGCCGCGTTGTAAACGGTTCCTTCAATAGCGTAGTCCCCCGGCTCCATCAGCCTATCGATCTCACTGTCCCACGCATTCGCTACGTTCTGGATAACTGGTCGCGGTTCGCTGTACCCGACAATCGTGTCATTCGGGAACTCGGCTTCGTCCTCGGCGTCGGCTGGAGGATTGTTACAGGCCCATGAATCGCCACCTACAGAGCAGTCTCGGCCTCCGTCGTCGTCGGATTCGATGAACAAACCTCTGGTGTATTCATCGGTGTCGCCAGTGTGATCGCCAACATCGGGGTCATCGTCCTCGTACAGGTAAACGTACGGGTCACCATGCTGGTTGTTGGTGTTGAACTGGTTGAGTTGGAGATTCGATTCAGCTTCAATAACGATTCGCCGTCGTTCGCCGGTGACGCTCGGATCGTCGGGCACCGTGAACTGGACGACCTCGCGTTGGTTGCGGTTATTTGGAAAACCGGTGTTCCAGTTCCCGACGATGCACCAGTCTCCGAAGCCGGTCCAGCCGCCTTGCGAGCAGTTAGCTGGCACCGTCGTGACAACTTCGGTTGTGCTTGTGCTGACGACGCTGGGATCGGCGACCGTGGTTGTGGATTGTGTTTCGCCGTATGTAGAGCTACCGCCACAACTGCCGTTGCCCATGCCGTCGTCATAGCAATACCAATCGTCGGTGCGAAGCCGTTGACTGGAAATCGTGCTGACGGTTTCGGTTTCTGTGACCGTGGTAGCTGTTGTGACCTGCTGATACCAGTAACCGTCGTTGGAGTTGAAGCCAAGCGTGGACGTGACGTTGACAGTCGTCGTCGTATCCGTTGCTGTACTGGTTTCGTCGGCGAGATCTTCCCACGTTTGACTGCTTCCACCGTCCCACGAAGGTTGGGGTGGTGGCGGTGGCGGTTCTTCTTCTATTTCTTCTTCAGGTAGCTCTGGTTCGTCGTCAGGTAATTCGTCAAGGGGATCCAGTTCGTCGGATGGTTCCTCTTGCTCCTCGCCTTCTCCCAGCGGCGTTTCTGTTTCCGGTTCATCATTATCATCCTCAGCGTCGGGGTCAGATTCATCGTCGGACGCAGATGACTCAGGTTCGGTGGGTAATTCCGATTCGTCGTCAGCAGGCCACTCATCTTCTTCAGTATCCCACTCCGGTAACAAAAGTTCTGGTTCTTCAATCCAAATTCCCTCATCGATTTCGTCATCGCTCCAAACATCATCGTCATCCCAATCCCACTCTGGCATCGTTACATCTGGCAAAGGATCTAAGCTGCCGTCATGCGTAATCCCATCCGCCGGTTCATCCTCTGGTGGGGCGAACCCATCTTCGATTGGGTCGGGCAGATCTTCTACGGGGCCAAGCCCAAGCGTTAGTTCCTCGTCGGCTTCAACGATTTCGACTTCCCAGCCGTCATCGCTCCATTCGCCTTCGATGCGGTCAGGAAGTTCTTCGATAAGTTCATCAGTACGTTCAATGATTTCCTCCATTTCCGCAATGAATTCATCATCAATCAATTCAGCAATAAAGCCAACATCTTCTTCTTCAGCCCATTCAACAAAGTCTTCTGACTCGACCCACACCCAGCCGTCATCTTCGTCATGCCAGTCATCCTCCCAGACTTCTTCATCCCAGAAATCATCTTCAAGATCAAGAATGAACGGCTCTTCTTCGCCTTCCTCCGGTTCCTCAAACCACAGATCTCCTTCGTCTGGTTCTTCGGCTAATCGTTCCTCGACCAGTTCACGCATTTCAGCCACAATCGTCGCAGGGCGCGCTTCAATCTCCTCGGATACAAGCTCCACCTCGCCTTCCTCATCAATTTCGATGATGATTTCTTCAGGGATTTCCTCATCGGTCTGAGCGATTTCGATTTCCGCTACTTGTTGGCCGTCATCTGTTGTGATTGAGAGGACCATCTGTGGCACCGAGGGAGCCGCAGGAACTTCTGTGGTAGGAACACCTGACTCTGGTATTCCATCGCTCTCAGGCGGCTCTACAGCCTGTGGTGGTGCGACGAATTGAAACGCCAACTCTTGGTCATCTTCAATGACAATGCTTACCGCCACATTCTCGTCAGCGATCTCTACGGCTGCTTCTTCTAAATCGTTAATCTCATATCCATGATCTTCCGTAACAGCTAAGACGGGTTCGTCATCATTCTCATCAGTAACGTCGGCAATAGTGGTTTCCACACGCGCGGCTGCGCCATCTTGCGCTACAAAGATTGATACCGCTCCCGTTTCTTCGACAGCAGAACCACCCTCATTGACAGGTACATCACCAATAGTCGCGACATCAGCCGTGTAATCCTCAACTGATGCTGGCAACAGAACCAGAACAGGATCAGCCGTATTTGATGTTGCGATGTACCGGTAAATAGAACCGGGAATTTCGTTGACAAGTTCGCCGTCAAATACTCCAAGCCGTCTGCCTTGATCATCAACGACCTGTAATGCAAGTTGCGTATCATTTGAACCAGCCGCTGTAAGCAATGTCATTGATTTCGTACCGTCAGATTGCGGACAGAACGCGCAGGAGAACGGCGGTTGACGTGATGCCATCGGCGTAAGTTCTAAGGTTCCAGTGCTGCCGCTCCATGCGGATGATGCTTCAGAAGGATTCGTTGCAGCCAGCGCATACGTCCACACGTTATCCACAACATCAATCCAGCGTGTTTCACTAGGCCAGTTCGAGTCATAAATGTAGATGCGGCTTCCATTATCTATTGCTTCAACTGCGTAAGGCGTAACAGCATGTCCACCTTCTGCCGAATACAACCCCAAGGTGTAACCCGCGGCTGTTGCTGGATTAGCAAAATCGTCAGCTAACGTCGCCACAATCTGAGACGGTGTTTGTTCACGGTAAAACGCTGCGGCAGCTTGGGTTTCGGAAGCGAACTGGGTGACAAACCAGAATGCTAATTCAGCAGCAATACGAGGATCACCTTGTTCTAGCGCAGCAACAATCGCTTCCTGTCCTAGCAGGCTTGCCGTCGCTCCTTCTTGATACAAGCGAAGCGACAGAACAGCAAACCCTTCACATAACCCACCTGCCATCGCTCGATTCGCTTGCTCAATGAGTTGGAGCATCACTGGTTGCGGTGTGCATTCACCAGCATTATTAACTGAAGTACATGCCTGCTCATCGCCATACAACCGCCGTGCAAGGTTGACAGTTAACGCGGCTGGAGCATTTCCGCCGCCATAATTAGCGAATCCAAATCCGTCATCTCTTGGTTCGTAATCCAAAGTGACAACTTGGCTAACAGTCAATCCTGATTTCACTGGTGGAGTCGTATCAACAGTGATTGGAAGTGCTGTTACCTCTGAGTCGGCTTCTACGGTCGTTTCAGGACGCGTTTGGGTGTCTCCGGTACAACCACTAATCAGAAAGATTGCGGCTGCGAGAATGCTTGCTAGACGGCTTAGACGTTTCGCCTTTGTTTTTGCCACCAGACTGCTCCGACAATGAGCACGCCAAGGATCACGAAAACAATCGCTGCGGTCATGCTGCCGCCTGGAGCATCGCCCAGATTCAGTGAAAAGTTTTTCGTGCCGTCGCCAAGCAGATTGTTCTGTGACTCCAGTTCAGCAACACGTTCGGTTAATTGGTTGATCTGCCAGTCGGTTGATGCTGATTCATCTGCGCTCGATTTCAAGAAACCGAAGCCACCACCAAGAACTGCTGGCAAACCAGCAATCCAAGCAATGTTGTCCATGATCGACTGAATAGTTGATTGGAACTTTGAAACAGCTTGCTCTGCTTTGTCTACTGCTGCCTGAGCACGATCCGTAACTGGCACAGTAGTTTCCTCAACTTCGTTGGCGATAGCTCTAAGTTTGGCTGCCAACTCATCTGCGTCCGACATCGGATTGCTCCCTGTTCGGACACAAAGGTCACTACTGCTAACCCGAGGGTAGCATTGGCATATGTCAAGCCGTTGTCCTTGGTGCGAAGAATCTGAAGATCATGCAGAAAGTTGTGCTGCGGTTTATGGATCGCTTGGGTTAGACCATTCCTTACCCGAGAGTTTGGAGCGAATTTCGATGAGTAAATCTTCGACTGTTCGCCCTAACGCTTCGCAATATTTCAATCTGGTGCCGCCCATTACAGAATGATCGGCAGTTGCGGCTGCGGAATCAGCTTGGTTTGCTATCCGGCTGAGAGTTTCAGCAAGCTGTGTCATGAGTTCCTCCTGTCGGCTCGACGCGATGCGTGATCAGCGGAGCCGTTCAGTTGTTTCAATAATGGTAGCCCAAAAATAAAGAAACCGCCCCTTGGAGGAGCGGCCCCTTGTTTTATGAGATTACCGTGCTGCCTTTGCGGCTTCCCGTTCTGCTTTAACGTCGTCGAATGTTTTGCCGGTTACGTTTCCGTCCTCGTCCCAGATTCCGTAACGAATCATGCGAGCGTCGTGTTCGGCTATTTCGCAAACTGCTCTGTGAACCTTGGGAAGTGAGGTCTGGAACTTCTTGGCGTCTGGATTCTCTACAGCCTCGCCGTAGTTAGGGTAGATCGCTGCTTCGTGCTTGCGTCCGCCCCAGATGGTCAAGGTGAACATCCTGCGCTCGCCGCTGCGCCTGGAGGTTACTTCGATGGTCTTGTATTCCTTGCCGCCCATTTCACTGATCCAGACGTGGGCGTCATTCAAGGTAACGCTGCGACGAGCCTGATCGATGATCTCCTCGACCTGGAACTCTGTGTAGTTGGTTGCTGCCATGTAGATCAACCTACAGGGTCTTTGATGAAAGAACCACATCTTTCATTAAAGATTGGGGAAGTTTAGAAGTCGATTCCTTCAATCCCATCTGAACCTTCACGTTCACATTCCACAGAACATTTCGGCGTCCCGAAATACCTTGGCCCTAACAACCGCGACCCGTACCCCATGCTCTGCGTGTACACCCACACCATCAAATCTTCCTCCGCAGTTTCGGTGCCGCAGTAATCGCAAAGCGGATCACCGTTAGGACCAAATCCGAGATCAGCGATTTCGCTCATATTCGGCTTAATGATTTCGTCTACATACATCAGGCCACCACCCGCATCATTTCATTAGGCTGCGTTGCGTAGAACTTGTAACGCGGACCTTGCACTGGGGTGAACTCGTAAGCGCCGCCGCAGGTGAGAATTTCGTCCACGACAAAGGTTTCTGGGTACACCTTATTTTGAGTAATGCTGTTACTTGATCTGAGGATGAGTACCTCATCGCCAAGTTGAATATCTTTGGCTTTCGTTTCTGTGATCGTAATGTTCACGACAGTTCCTCCTGTTTGTTTGGTTGCTGTCGTGCCCTGCCGAGGTCTTGCTCCTCGATGCCGGTCTGCAAGCAGGGACCAGTCAGGGCCGTGTTATCAGTAGCAGATTACCATCCTTGGCTTTTAGCAGCGGCTTCGGCTTGGAAGGAGCAGCCAGCGTCTAATTCTCTGGTGGCTCCGTTGCATTCAACGAACGTGCGAACGGTGCGAGTGCAGCCGGTGAAGCCGTTTCGTGTTCCAAGGCCTCGGGTTTCCCAGACAGTGCAAAGGTTGCCTTTGGCTGTGGTGAATCTGCGGTTTTTCAAGTTGGTGGTTCGGGTGAAGGCTGGTGAGGTGTTCATTTGGCTGGTTCCTTGTGTTTGGTTGCTGGTCACATAGATCAATCTACAGGGTTCCAACACACATAACCACATCTTTCATTAAAGATCTGATGGGCTGACCCCTTTACGCTTCAGGGAGGGGGTCACCTAATAGCAAAGCCTAAGAACAGTAGGTTTGCGATCTCCGAGTAGCCACATAAGTAGCCACGCGAGTAGCCACGCAAAATTCTTTTCCTGCTATGACAAATACCCGACCTTATTAGCAAGGAGGACTATTTGACTCTGACCACAGGCAAACAGAAATCATTCCCATACTGCTTTTGAAGTTCCTCAACAAAACTCCAATCCTCAGCGTGGTACGCATCATGGTTATCGCAATACGGAGGCGTGCAGAATCCGTTTTCGATTCCATAGGCCAACCACTCGTTTTGATCCATTACAACTTCCACTGAGATGGCGCTGTGATCGACACCGGCACAACTGCCGGAGCCGACCCACTTCCTAACATCAGTTCTGTAACTCCCCAAACCAATGCGTCTAAACGATCAGGAGAAGCCGACTGATCTGGTATCCACCCACACAACTGATCTTCAAGATCAGCATGGAAACCTAAATGATGGACGCGGCCCTGTTCATATAGTGCGGCGACTGGTTCAGCCCTTGTGCGTTTGCCTCGACTAGCGTGCACCATTTTGATTGACACATCGGGATCAACAGTTCTCAGCGTATGGGAAACCATGTCACCGCCCTGATTTGCTTCAGCAACAATGCGATCAGCTTCAAATGTGTGATATGCGGCAACGGCAGCGCGACCCCAATCGTTTGGTGTGCCTCGCAACGAATCATCCTGCAAGACATATCCCTGACCGTTCTCACCTAACCCAACAACAACAATTCCCGTTTCAGCATTCTCTGCTTTAGAACCAGCAGCAGGATCGACAGCAACAACGATGCGAACTAAATCAGGACGTTCTGTGACCCGGTTGCTTTCTAATAATTCCCGATGCCACAGTGCGCCTTCAACGTCATCGAGAATTTCGGCATACAACTCTTGCTGCCCAAGACGTGTCCCCTCATAACGTGCCAATACTTCTTCAAGGAAGGACGGAGCAAGATTTGCTTGGTTGTCAAATGTTGATCCTTTAGTGATATGCACTGATCCATCTTCAGTTCCGACAAGGCGACGAATCAGCGGTGTTGGTTTGGGTGTCGTTGTAACAATAACTTTCGGCATTCGTCCAATACGCAAACCGAACATCAGCATGTCCCACGCTTCGGGATACCGCCATGCTGCGAGTTCGTCAGCCCATGCTAAATCATGGTTCGGGCCACGCAGCCGGTCTGGCTCGTCAGCAGAGAAAGCTGTTGCCACAGCGCCGTTATGAAATGTCACCCGACGTTTCGATGGTTCATAACGAGGACGCTGATCATTTGGATACACACTCAGCAATCCTGATTCGCCTTCAACCATCGTGTCGCGCACATCGGCAGCAGTACGCCCAACCAATGCCATATGCCGTGTAGCTTTCAGATCAACCAAATAGCGAATTGTTTCAGCACCGGTTCGTGTTTTGCCGAATCCACGTCCAGCAAGAATAAGCCACACACGCCAATCGCCTTCTGGCATTGTTTGATTCGGTCTGCGCCATGCGGACCAAGCAAACATCAGTTCTTGTTGCTGTGTTTCGCTTAACGAATCAATGACAGCATCCCGTTCTTTCGCAGGCAGCGTCCGCAATTCCTCAATGACAGAAAGTGAGGATGAATGTAGCTGCATCAGGCTTTAGCCCCAAAACTTAGGCTTTTACTCCGGATGAGAGCCATTCTCAGACCTTTTTAGCTCTGCCGGTAAGGTACCAGTCCTGACCATTCCTATCCGCTCTCGCAGCATCTCACCGATGTCTGTAGTGATCGCTCCGCCATCCTGACCAGCGATTTCGACCTGACGTGGCGCATCCAACCCCAACAACGATGCTTTCCGTTTCATCACCGAAACAGCAGTATTGACAACCCCGAGTACTTCAGCGGTATCAACATTGTTTCGCTGCTGTGCCTCCTGCAACCGACCCATCACCGAACGCCACATATGTTCAAGCCGTTCCGATTCAAGCTGCCGCGCATTATCACAGGACTCAGCACCCCACCATTTCAACGCCGCCCGATAAGCATCATGTGCTCCCTGACGCGACTCATAACCAACCCGAGTCGCAATATCGTCAAACGTAAAACCCAGTGTTCGTAAACGCACCACTTCTCGATATTTCGTAGCGACTTCTGGTGTGAGGTTGGTTGGTCTTGGTCCCATGTTGTCAGGAGCTTAGTGTCAGGAGCTTTCGTTGCTGAGGTAAATGTAGCCACTGAATTCGCCGATGCGTAGCCAGTGGTGGAATCCTCGGGTTGTTAGTTGTTCGTGTTCGATGGGTCGGAGTCCTCCTACGAGGCTGAGTTCTTTTTGTGCGATTTCGTCGTGGCTGATGTTGCCTAATAGTTTTTGTTTCATTGTCCATCGGTGGATTGTTGAGCCGAGGTATCCGTATGGGAGATGGTTTTTGTCGATGATGATGATTGCGCCGCCGGGTTTGGTGTGTGTGATGAGTCGGTCGATGTAGTTCATTCGGGTGGCGACTGGCATGAACATGAGTACAAGGAACAGGATGGCTACATCAAACATTGTGTAATCGTGGGTTAACGCGTCTCCTGTAATTAGTTCACCGGGTGCGTCATATAGTTCGGCCATTTCTGGGGAGGATTCGATTCCGATAAATTCGATGTTTCGGGATTTAATGATGTCTGCTAATGCTCTGCCTATGTTTCCGGTGGATGCTCCGATGTCGTAGGCCGTTCCGTCCTGTGGTAAATAAGCTGCTGCTAGATGTGCGACACCGTGTGTTGCGAGGTCATACCACGGCAGTGTTCCCCGTACGTGATCATCGAAGCGTTTGGCTACATCACTGTTCTTAAAGGTCCAGTCTTCTGGTATCCATTCATCTTCTTTCTTGTATGGCATTAGATAATCAGGTAACTGGGGTAATGGGTTACTCATTTGTTTCATCCAATAGGTCGCGAATCTCTGAACCGACGGCACGCATCATTAACGGTGGCACAGATCGTCCGAGGCGTTCCCAGCGTTGACGGAATGTGCCAGTCAACTCGAAATCATCTGGAAATGAACAGAGCCTCCGTACTTCTGGAATCGTGAATTTGCGTGGTTCTGATGGATGTGTAACTCCAGCCGCTCCGGTGACTCCAGCAGTTTGGGTGATGGTTCCTACTGGTTGGTTTGCGTCTGCGCGTACCAGATTGAAATATTTGGATGATTGGTTTCCTCTACGTAGTCGCAGCCATTCCCGTCCGATTGCGTAGTTACGGATATCAACAAAGTCAATTTCTTCTGATGGTGCTTCAGGGTGACCGTTTGCGACAAGCCATTCGTACCATGCGGCACTTTCTGCTTTAACAGTGCGCTGGATTTCTGTAAGTGCTTGCTGTGCTGGCGGTTGGATCATGGCCTGATGAATACTGCTGCCAGATAAACCGCCTGCTGTCACCGTGTCAGATGGTTTGTCAATGGAAATAATTGCCGTATTGCCGTTGGCTTCTTCTATTTTGAGAAATCCCTTTTTCTTGATCCCATGATTTGTTATCCACGGGCACGCATCCCGAATCGTGTAACGGTAATCAAACGGTTTTGGCCATTGGGGTGCCCGGTCAAGATCGTTACGTATTCCTTGGAATATGAGGCGCTGTCTTGTCTGCGGTACTCCCAGCCATGAAGAATCAAGGAGTTTCGCTTCGACCTGATAACCGCAATCTTGTAACGCTGCAAGGATCATTTTGAAGTAACCCTTGGCAGTACCTTTCACTAGACCAGATACGTTTTCTGCGAGAAACACTTTGGGCTGTAAACCTTTAACGAGACGGGCAAATTCGAAAAATAGGTCGTCGGCTCGCTGTGTTGTTTCGCTGTAACTTTTTACTTTGCCCCAATCTTCTTCACGTTTGCCTGCTGTGCTAAATGACGCGCACGGCGGCGAACCTTCCAACAGATCTATTTCGCCATGTTCTAAACCGATTTGGTTCAGGATTTCTTCAGGGGTGACATCCCGAATATCACGCTTATCGATGTACACGCCCGGATGATTCAATGCATAAGTATCGCGAGCCTCTTTCACAAACTCAGATGCAAACAGCACCTCGAATCCCGCCATCTCTAAACCCAGACATGAGCCGCCACAACCTGAAAACGTTGAAACAACGTTGTAGCCATTTGATCCGCGCAATTCTTCGATTTCTGTCATTGTTGGGACGACATAATCTGGTTTCATAACAGCCCTGCCCTACCACGCTTTTCTAATAAGTTGTATGCCTTGATGGGAGATTTTGCTTTCGGAGCGATTCTGCTTTTCGCTATCCCACCAATCAATTCTGCAATACCTGAATCACCAAGTTGGAGATTCACATGACGGTTGTCACAGATCCCGTTGAGTTCAGGGAACTCTGCTCGCACTGTTTCCTTATGCCGCGGCTTATTTAGATCGCCCCATTCAGAATCGCTGTAAAGATCAAAAATTCGTTGATCGAAATACGGTGACAGAACAGTGATCCCATAACGGTCTGCCATAATTCGCAAACTCGTTTTCTGGCTGTTATCTGGATCAGCAAACCGCATAGTTCGCATCTCCTGAAACTTTGCTTTTGGCTCCTTGTAATGAATCATCGCTTTTTTACTCAACCCGAAATGTGCATCTGCCGCTAATCCCGTAACGAGATAATCCAATCCCCGGCGCTGCATTTCTTCAAATACACACAACCACGGCACGATAGTTTCAATCGTTACCTTTTTGACTTTGTGAGGATAATCAGCTTCTGGGGATGTCAATGTCTTAACAATATGCATGACCCGCTGAAGGATTGAATCTGCATCAGTATCAATGATGACGGGCATAAATTCATATTGGAAATGGTTTGCTAATTTCAATGCTCCAAGAAAATCCGTTGATTTACGGTCAGACAATGTAAATGAAGCAACAACAAGTTCTTTATCGAGATCAGCAGCGGCACTTACTAATGATGCTGAATCAATACCGGCAGAAGCTGCGACAACGAAACGATCAGGGGCATCCGCCAATATGTCATGCAACAGCGGACGCAGCCCCCTAATACTCATAACCGCATTTAGGGCATGTATGTGAAGTCTCTATGTTCTCATCAAAAGTAGGAAAATCATCAGGCGATTCGGGACCGGTAAATGCTGTCATAAGTTCTTCGATATCCCTTGAATCATACCCCAGTCCGGTTAAATCGTCGTTGAACTGTCCAAGCAGATCCAGCAATGCTTCATCGTCATAATCAGCCAGATCAGCAGTCCGGTTATCTGCCAACAAGATGCGTATCGCTTCATCATCATCACAGTCAATCCAATACACAGGGACCGTTTCTAACCCCAGTACCTGTGCTGCCATTAACCGATGATTGCCAGCTAACACATGATTCGTTGATTTCTGGACAACTAGTGTTCCCCACCAACCGTTTGCTTCAATACTCGCGGTGATCGCATCAATATTGCCGCGGCGCGCATTCCGGGGATGGACAATCAAGTCATTAACTAACACATCCTCCACATTCAGTGCTGCCGCTTTCGTCGGATGTTCCTTCACTGATTTCGTCCCGTCTTTTGACATATCTTTCCCTTTCGCTCAAACCGCCCCACACACCAAAATTGATGAGGTTTTCCATCGCAAATTCCAGACAGACTTCCTGTACGGGGCACACTTCACACAACTGTTTGCCCAATGCAGGTAACCCTTTTTGGGGATAAAACCATTCGACCGGAGCATGTTTACAAACAGCATTTTCGATAAGCATCCGAGGTAACCGCGGATACGGTCGCCATTCATCAAACCCAGACACCGAAAATCTTGAATGTGCCATGCGGACTTATGTTTGTCCACGGAAATATCTCACTTCATTTCGAGTAAGTGTTTCGTGTTCTGTGTCTTGAATCGGGGGGGCACTTCGCATTTCAGCCAACATAGCTTTCAAACAGATCTGGCACCGGCAACCGGCTCTAAATTGGTCAAGGTTATGTTGCATGGCTCATCAGTTGTAGCGTTCATAGAATCAGCACGCCACCTTGCCATATGAGTCTTCACAGTTGCTTGATGTAACCCTGTTGCCTCGGCAATCCTCCGATATGTCACTTGGCGAGATCGCAGTTCAGCAATGAGATCACGCCGTTCTTCGCTTACCCGTACTAATCGTTCCTGACAATCATCCATCTCAGCCGTTTGCCGAACAACTTCAGCTAATACGCCTGCAACATACTGTCGATCATCATCCGTCATTTATCCTCCTGCCGCGCGCACGTTGGCTGAAATGGTGCGGTTTGTTTCGATTTGGGTACGCAACGCTATTAACGATTGTTGGGTTGCGCGCAGTTGTGCTTCTACTATTTTCCAGCGACGAAACTCTGTCGCAGAATTCAAATGTGCTCCTGCTTCTTTCTGTGCAACTGTCCCAGACGGCGACTGCAATACAGTCCGATGATATTTGCGTTTGTAATTTGCTTCAGTTTCAGCACACTCCACTGATAACTCTGCAAAACGGTCAACCTCTTTATCCAACCGATCCATCAATGCTTCTAACCGTTGTTCAACATCAACTTGGTAGAGCGGTTCAGTCAATGACATATTCCACTTCCTCAATTTCAAGTCGTAGCCCGTCGATTTCTCCAAGTTCGGCAGGGAAAAATGTTAACTGCCTCACAAAATCAGGATTGTCATCAGGCAAAATTCCGGCGTCTACTAATCCGTCCACTGCCGCTTTTACTGCTGGGAAACAAGCACCCACGTCTTGCCGCCACCGTTTATCTTTCGCTAACGGTGTCGCAAATACATTAATGGCACGCAGTTCAGGGACTTGTTGAGCTTTTGCCATCCAACCAAACGATTCCCGTGTATCCCGTACCCGTGCGGCACGCTCCATATGATGCCAGCGGCGTTCAGCATTCGTAGTCCACGGTCGCTGTCCATGTAGTTCTAAACACCAGACCATAAGGGGTACCCTACCCTTAGAACGGTTCGTGTTTAGGGACCGCTGGTTCCGATTTAAAGGGACGCGACGAACTCTTAGAATCATCTTTGGTCGCGATACTGGTCGCCCATCTCAGCGAATGGCCCGCATCTTCAACAGTGATTTCAACCTTTTGGCGGTTCTGCCCGTCCTCATTTGTCCATCGACTTTGAATAAGTTTGCCGTGAACAATGATGCGCTGTCCTGATGCAAACGATTCCGCAATATGTTCAGCAAGTTCGCGCCACGCTACACAATCAAAATAATGTGGTTCTGTTTCCCCGTCCGCTTTCTTCTGGTTGTCCGCAATCGAAAACTTGCACAACGCGGCGCCAGAACTAATGAAACTCAGTTCAGGGTCGCGTGTCAGATTCCCGATCACGGTAAGTGTGTTATCAAAAGCCATAATGGCTCCCTTCATTATTTTTTTAATAGACCAAGCCGGTGTTGTCGTTCGTTTGGATGCGGCGGCAGGTGTTTCCCCTGCACTGAACCGGTAACCCATACCACACGTTCTTCAGGTGTGCCCTCGTAGAGTGTCCGCGGATGGCCACGAATAGGTCTACGGTATTTCAATGTGCGTCCGCTGCCTTGCCCTGTTCTGTCTGGCTGACCAGTTGGACGATTGACCCTGCGACGCAAATCGTAAATTCGCACGCTAGGAATCTTGCCACCGTATTCTTTTTTGATTTGCCGCTTCAAAGCTTTTGGTGGACGAGGTGTGAATGGGCGAGTGGTTTCAATTACTTCCTGAAGCATCTTGATCAACTCGCAGCCTGACGCGATAAACCAAAACGACTTCGATAAATTGCTGTCATCCTTTGGTTTATGAAGCCGACCCCATCGTTTCTCCCCATCGAATTTCATTGACCACGTATGGAATAACCCGACACCCAAAGGAATCTGTCCTGAAGCTGAAACGTCGCGAGTCCATACTTCTGCTTCCCACCAACACACTGTTACTGCTAACGGGGACATCATCCAGCTAATCGCGTGAACCCACGAACGCTTATCGTCGTACCCTCGTTTTTCAGTTGTGGGCCAGATGTTCGCTGGCAGGTAAATTATCCCCGAGCGCGATGGCACTTCCGTTTCGTGAAGCCACGCATAGTCCAAAACACTGGCGCGGTCCGTTGCCTCATCCATCATCAACGCGGTCGATGCGTATAGTTCGCCGTCCAGTGACTGCTTCACAAGGCGAGGAAAACGCTGCACGATGTTAGGAGGCGTACCTGTCGCCGCATTACCCTGATCGTCCATGACATACAAAGGGGCATCGATCCACTTTCGTAAACGAGCTTGACCCTCGGATGAGCGCGCATCCTGGCGCATTTTCATCTGCATTTCAATGAGATTGTGTGTCCACATTTCGAACTCATCAGGATCGTTTATGTAGTCCGGGTCAACACCCAACATGGTTAGCCGGGAATCTCCGAGTACTCGATCTAGACCACCTTCTTCTTCAATCCGCTGCCACACAGCCTCATCAAACATGCTCATGTATCGCGCTCCCAGATCGGGTTACCCAACCGGTTGCGACCCACCCGCCAATCGCCGTGATGTTCACCAGCAGCCAACAATTCTTCGATTGTCATTTCGCTGCGATGGGTTTCGCAATACAGCATCCCCGCCCCGGCTGCGTCAGCATTACATTTCCGACAGGCTGGTACCCGTGGCGTAGCTTGCGGCATATCGTGCTGATTACGGAGCCGCGCTAGCCGCGCTTGTTTAGCCCAATCGACTTTGCCCATCAGCGTGTCCTCCTTTGCGAGTTATCTGGTTGCTGTTCACATGCCTATCCTCTCATAGGTACTACCCCCCTGTCCAATCCACTTTCTCATAGCCCGTACCTACTGTAGCTACCTATGCCATATGGACAGGTGGGGGATACCATAGTAGTGTGGTTTATGTGAACAGCAATCAACACCAAATCGAAGGAGGTGTTTCAAATGGGTAAATACAGAACAGGCACAGACTCCCAGCGCCAAAAGGTTTATGACGCTGAAAGGGTCTTGCGGCAATACTCTGAAAGTTTCGACTCGATCGAAGAATGCTTCGATTACATGTCAAAAATCATCAGACGCAAAAGCGTTCGTGAGCAATTCCCACGAGCACATAGCATTTTGAAGCCAGTTGGCGGAAAACCAAAAATGCGGCCTAACAATCGGCGTTACTACGACGACGCTTGGCGGCACCACAAGGTGTACGGACGAAACAAAGGTCTTTGGGTTTCATTCGGCAACAAGTACGGCGGCTCATACTGGCATCCACGGGACCACCGCATACAGCTTGCCGGTAATCATATGTACGAAGGTCTCTGCATTCACGAACTGTGTCACGGCATCGTGGACATGGAATTTGGTCAAAGGACTACGCCACACGGCCGCAAATTCTGCCATACATACCTGTGGGTCGTCCGCAAGGTTATGGGCAAGGAAGCTCACGCCGCCCTAAAAGCTTCATTCCAAGAACACGGGGTGGTATTCACCCTGCCATTTAAGAAGGCCGCATGAAAGGAGAACGGTTCTATCCCTGATGACAACAGTCTCCTTATCGGATGTCCTACCCGTTAAGGAGAATGGTGTTATTAGACACCGACAAATCACAAACTCCGAGGAGGAGCAAATGGCAAATACAGAATGGTCTCGCCTGAGACCAATTCATGATGCTGCCGCGGCTCTCGATGGAATCGCTGATGACGCGACGCCAGACGAAATAGCTGATGCAGTAACCGTTGCACTGAAACGACTCAGTAACGGAATCAATATGTTGGAAATAAGCGACAGGGCTGCGGCTCGGCAAATGCTTCAATGGAAAACAATCAATGGAGACCTGCGAGCAGTCATCGCCTATTACGCCAACCAGATAGCGGTCCGTTTACTGGAATCAAATAATGGCAAGTCCGTACCTGTCATTGTTGAAGCCGATAACGGCGAACAGATTGTTTGCACACCCAAGGTTACATTCAGACGAACAGACGTTAACCGGCAAGAACTTACTGAAGCTGTTGAACGGTTAACCACCAACCCTGTTCATCGACTAAACCCCAATGGAACGGGTGAATTAGTTGACCATGACACCGCCAAATTGATGCTGCTCAAAAAAGCATTCCGGTTAGAACCGCGGTGGTCTGAATTAAAGAAATTGGGAATACAGGATGACGAGTTCTGTGTGCGCGATAAGCAATTCAGTCTCGATGTGAAAGCAGGGATGCAGTTATGACAGACATCGAATTTGTAGATGAACGGCAGATAGCGCGAGCCGATGACAGCAGGTATTTCGATTTGGTTATGCGCCAAGCTGACGTACTCGCATCGGCAACAATCGTGCCCGCTGCTTACCGGGGTAAACCGGCAGACATTATTGCTGCTGGACTTTTCGGGCGCGCATTCGGTTGGGATGTAATGACATCCCTCCGCAATATTTATGTAATCGAAGGCGCAGCATCAATGAAACCAGAAGCGATGCTTGGTCTGGTTCGACAGGCTGGGCATTCCGTAATCATTGACGTTGGTAACGGCAAGGCAACTGCTACCGGTAAACGCTGCGATAGCGGCGATGAACATACCGCAATATTCACATTGGAAGATGCTGAAACTGCTGGACTAGCCGGTAAGAAAAATTGGAAACAATACGAAGATTCAATGTTGACATGGCGTGCGGTATCGCGCTTGTGTCGCAATCTATTTTCTGATGTTGTTCTCGGTGCTGGTTACGTTCCAGAAGAACTCGGTGCTGAGGTTGATGCAAATGGCGATCCAATCGAAGCTGACTATTTGATTCTCTCATCTGACGCTAAAAATCAACTGATCGAAGCTGTGGGACGAGAACGTGCCATTGAACTATGGGGTGAACGAGGCAAACAAAGTATTTATGCCTCTCAGTTACATCAACTCATTGAACCTGATAGAGCTATCTACGAAGGAACAAACGACAGCAACCAAACAGAGGAGGATAAGTCGTGACAGCCTTAACCAGAGATCCCGGAGTGCGATATGCGCCTTGGGAAACTACATCAGCAACAGAAATTTCGGGAATGACAATCTCCGAAGCATTGGAAGCCGCTGACTTAAATTACACAGTTCAGAAACTTCCGTTGCGGGCCGAGATTGCCTTACCCGAAAGCAACGACCCAGCATTGCGGTTACCGCATATTGTCGAACTAGAAGGCAAATCGCTTACTGTTCGAGAAGATACCGGTATTGCACTCGGGACGGTCGGCAATAAATACCATGTGATCCAAACAGCAGACGTGACGAACATTATGACCGCGCTTGTCGGTGACGGATGGACTCCTGAATGGGCAGGCCACCGGCATAACGGAGCGCAAACATTTATGTTTGGCAAGCTGCCATATGAGTTCCAGAATTACCCTGACATGGAACCGTTCATGGGATTCCTAAATTCGTTTGATGGCAGTACGTCACTACGTTTCGTATCTACCAGCATCGTTCCAAGTTGCACAAACGCATTAAGCAATACCTTTTACGGACGAAATGGCAAAAACGTTTACGGATTTAAGCACACACCAAATGTTTGGACTCGAATTGACGCAGCCCGCGAAGCATTACAGCTTCAAGTTAAATGGGCTGAACAGTTTGACCGTCAAATCGGTGAACTACTAAATCACTCGCTGACAACAGCAGACGGACAAGGATTCGTTGAAGAACTGATCCCAGTTGCCGTCAGCGTCGAAGATGGTGAAAAGGTATTCAGGGACGGTAGCAACAAAATCATTAGCGAACGTGCTGCTGACGGACGGCTTCGGAAACGTAACAACATTCTGACAAACTGGAATGAATCTGAGACGATTCTTTCTGAAAGCCGTTATTCAGCATGGGGTCTGATTCAAGCAATTAGTGAATTGGAACAACATGCCAATACTGGTGATGCCGATAAACGAGCCGACAAGCTCATGGATCGTGTAGCCACCGGCCATGTTGGACGGTTAACAGAACGAGCATTGAACAAACTCGTAACTGCGTAACGTAAACTGATCAACCCACCCGTGATCCGATTAACGGGTGGGTTGAATCAGTTGTTATTCGATCTCCTGATTTGGAGGAGCAATGTCAAACTTTACACCACCCGAAACAGATCTCCGTTCTGATATCGGTCCATTTTCTATGGTCCCAGAATGGTTACTGGATTCAGAAGTAAGTCACGGAGCTATTCGCCTGTTCGCAGTCTTGGCCCGTTACACCAACAGTGGACGCGTCAGTTGGCCAAGTCGAGCGACACTTGCCCGGCGCGTCCACTCATCAAAAGACACTGTGGATCGCTACATCAAAGAACTCGAAGGAATCAATGCCCTTACAGTTGAGCACCGTAAAGAGAAAACAAAAGATGGCAAACTGATTAACAGAAGCAACCTCTACACGATTCGATTCACCCCACCTGGGGTAGCCGCATCAGTACGGCCACCTAGCCGCAACGGTGCGGCCACGGGTAGCCGCGCTACCGCGGCCCAGAAAGATAACCAGTTAGAACTAAAACCAAAGAACGAAGAAGCATTCGATATTTTCTGGTCGGTTTATGACAAAAAGGTAGGCAAAAAAGCTGCCCGGATTCAATGGCAGCGACATATCAAAGATGAGGCGACAGCGCAGCGTGCGATTACCGCAGCCGCTGAACTTGCTTGTACTACAGACAAACAGTTTCGGAAAGATCCCGAACGCTGGATTAGAGATCATCGGTGGGAAGATGAAACCGTCCCGACTGGGCAACCGTTAACTGGCAGCCAAGCAACAGTTGAGCGCTTGCGGGTACTTGTGATGGAGGAAGGATTAGCTAATGACTAGTAGGGAAACAGAAATGCAATTCGCGATAGAAGAAAGCGAACGACAATCGCGGCGAATTGCTGTAGCAGCTATCGCCAAATTGTCGATTGCATTTGGCAAGGAAATGCCGGACGAACAGATTGATCTCTACATCAATATGCTTTATGACTTACCGTCCGATGCGTTACAACAGGCTGTTGATTCGATTATTGCAACCGAGCGGTTCTTCCCAGCAATCGCAACTATTCGCGCCGCAGCATTACAGGACGACAGCCATCTCAATGCCGAAGAAGCATGGGCTTTTGTTTCCCGGAGGATACAGACCAACGGCAGAATGGCGGGCACTACCGGCTTGACAGCGGAAATGAAGGTGGGGATAGGTGCTTGTGGTGGCTGGACAGCATTATGCCAGTCTGAAAATCCGACAGGTGATCGTTACGCTTTCATTCGTGCATATTCATCAACAACTCAACGCAATCGTAAACACCAGTTGCAACACGCGAATTTCCCAACCCGATTACGGACAGCAATCAAAAAAATTGGTAAAGGTGACCTATGACAAAAATGGAAACACAGCTAACACGGCTGCTAAATGCTTATCCTGATTCCTACGAAACTGAAGCAATGCGTTCCTTGTGGCTTTCCAAATGGTCGGATCATCCCACAAGTGTCATATTCCGTAGCGTGGATCGTGCCATTAGGGCATTTCATAACTGTCCCGGTTTAGACGAATTTATGGAAATTGTCGCTGACGAAAGTGTGCGACAAAATCGTGCAGTGTTACGCGAACGAATGGAGAACTGTTCCGACTGTGATCAAGGATTTATTGAAAGCAAAGAGAATCATTTTCATCCCTGCGAAAATTGTTTGCCCGACGCTCATCACCGTTGGGTCGCAGGAGATTACGAACCAACAAGATTATGAGAATAGCTGCCGGGGTCGTTGTCGTGTTCATGTTTGCATGTTGCGCTAATGGAACCAGCGTGTCGTCTAATCCCACATCCGTGCTAACGCCTGCTTATACAACGGTCCCCCGACAGCCAATAATTACTGTAGCCCCAACAACCACTACAGCCGCGATACCTTCAACGACAACCAGCACCACTACCACTAGCGCGAAACCTAAAAACGATATTGCTTTAGTGTCAATGGAAACGCCACAGGTAAGTGATATTGAGAAACTGATTTGCTTTGTTGGATCAGAATGGGATTGCGGCGAAGCGATCGCTGTAGCGTGGTGCGAATCGTGGCATACACCGCACAGTGTTAGTCCACCCAATTCAAATGGCACCCGTGATTGGGGACTGTTCCAAATCAATGATGTTTGGACTAATGCCTTCCCGACCAGATGGAAATATCGCCTTGATCCCGTAACGAACATTGAAATGGCTCACCATATTTGGCGTGTCACTGGACGCTCTTGGAAACATTGGACCTGTCAGCCATGACTAAGAAACCTGATCCGAAAACGCTGCTTCAACTTTTCACAGAAGATCATCCAGATCTGTTAAGCGACCAGTTTTGCGAGTGTCATGGCTTGCAGATTTGCCCCACGGCTTGGATGAACCGTAAAGACGATGAACAATGAAACGTAGCGGTCCACTGAAACGTAAGACACCGCTCCGATCAGTGTCGAAGAAACGTCAGAAACTCCAAGGGCAACGACGGAAACTGGTCGCTGAACAACTCGCTGTCCGACCCCGATGCGAAGCTGGTGAACTAATCCATCTTTATTATGTGGACCATTTCGGTAGAGCTTTCGCTTGGGAGAAATTCAAGACAGACCGCTGCCGTCAACATTCAACTGACATCCATGAACCGTTAACAAGAGCGCGCGGCGGATCAATTACTGATCCAGCAAACACGATTGCAGTATGTCGGCGCTGTCATGACTGGATTCACGCAAACCCAGCAGCGGCACAGGATTTAGGGTTACTGCATTCTGGTCATTAATCTTTAATGAAAGAATGGCATAGCTTCCTGAAGGCTGGTAGAACTATCTACGTGACACCAACCAACACAACAGGAGAAAATGTCATGGAAAAGGGAAACATATTAGGCAGCGCTTGGGGTTACGGCGCAATCAACAGAGACTTTTACATCGTCACGGCGGTTTCCGCCAAGGGCAGAGTCAAGGTTGCGGGAATCAGCAAGGAAAAAGTTAAGACTGCCGACATCGAAGATGGTGAAGTAAACAACTTAGTTTCACCACGCGTTTATGACTAGCACAGACTAGATCGGAAGAGCACACGTCTGAACTCCAGTCACCTTGTAATCTCGT